>Ga0265300_10002506_pt1 | contig 15842 bp, 17 predicted proteins | sample AusTroGonzalo_MG_FD_193482 | JGI IMG/M metagenome (GOLD analysis project Ga0265300, IMG submission 193482) | Bovine rumen microbial communities from tropical cattle in Woodstock, Queensland, Australia - Gonzalo_03 | ecosystem: Host-associated > Mammals > Digestive system > Stomach > Rumen ...
TGTTCGCAATATCGAAATACGGCGACTTCTCACTGCTTGGCTTAGGCTGTGAAACCAGAATCTTCTTGATCATTGTGTCCTAAAAATTTATTTTCAAAATATCCACGATTACCGATAATCCGCCCCAAAGCGATATTAAAGGTACCATTTCGAGGGCACAAAAGTACAAAATAATCTGCAGAAATAAATCATTTTGCTTAAAAAAGATGGTAAAACTCTTGTAAAAGGTTAATATTTTAACCAAAATGAGCACAAAGATGCAGTACCAAATGGCATTTTGTGCTGGAAGATGCATAAAAGCCAGTAATGCTAATGCAGGGTATAGTAATAACCCCTCCAAAGAGGATAGGTATAGGAGTGATGTCAAGAATTTTTTATTTCTGCCGCTGTCGAAGAACAGATTATTCACCATCGAATAGAGTCCGAAGCGCAATAGATAGTAACCTACAAATACTCCTAAGAAGATGCCCAATAACGCATATTCTGACGATGTTACATAAGTTGTGGCCAGAAATTCTGTGGCATAGAGATAATAAAGCAAGGCATAGACGATGCAAGTGAGTCCAGTCAGCACGATTTGCATGTAGATCTCACCACTGGTCTCGGACAGTGACAGACTGTTCTGTGAGGGATGGATGAAATTCTTGGCCTGCCCCACAATGAAGTTTGACATCCTCGAAAACGCGAAGGCAATAAGTATGAAACCGAGGATTAACAGGCTGGTGACAAGATTGTCATTGGCATAGGAATAGGGCATGGGATCGCCTGCCATTCCGTAATAGTCCTGTGCACTGAGCTCTTCGTGGTAGAGGCTATCGTTCGAGAAAAAGTTCTCACGATAATACTGCTGGGGTAAGCTCACAGCCTTCAGGTCCTTGGGGATGCTCTCGCCTGGCAGATGCAGTGTGTCAGGTCGCTCACTATACCTGATTTCTCTGGGCTCCAGCCAGGCTTGTATGGCGGAGTCCTGCTGAGCGGGTGTAGCATCCTTAGGCAATAACCGCAGCACCTGATAAGGCGTCTGCGGTTTTGTCGGATGAACCTCCACGATGGCTTCAGGCACCGTGGCGTCAATTGTCGTTTGGATGCTGTCTCCTATGATCATGGCTTAAGCCAGTCCGAAAGCCTGGCGGATATCTTCTACGCGATCCAGTTTCTCCCAAGTGAAGAGCTCCACATCCATGACTTTTGTCTCGTGGTAGTGACTGGTGAATGTCTTCTTTTTGATCTCCGACTGGCGTCCCATATGTCCGTAGGCAGCTGTCTCGCTGTACATGGGTTGACGTAATTTCAACGTACGTTCAATGGCTTTTGGACGCAGATCGAACAATTGCTCGATCTTCTTGGCAATCTCACTATCGCTCATTTGCACCTTGCTGCGACCATAGGTGTTCACGTAGATGTTCATGGGCTTTGCCACGCCGATGGCATAGCTGATCTGCACGAGCATCTCTTCGGCCACACCAGCAGCCACCATATTCTTTGCAATATGGCGGGCAGCATAGGCTGCAGAGCGGTCCACCTTTGAAGAATCTTTGCCAGAGAAAGCACCGCCGCCATGGGCGCCCTTGCCACCATAGGTATCCACGATAATCTTTCGACCTGTCAAACCTGTGTCGCCGTGAGGGCCACCAATCACGAATTTACCTGTGGGGTTCACATAATATTTGATGTCATCGCCGAAGAGGTCAAGTACCTTCTTGGAGTGAATCTGTTGCTTCACACGTGGAATTAGGATGTTGATGACATCGCTCTTGATTCTATTCAGCATCTTCTCGTCATCGCTATCGAACTCGTCGTGCTGCGTTGAAACGACGATGGTGTCGATGCGCTCGGGAATACCGTCGTCGCTATACTGGATGGTTACCTGACTCTTGGAGTCTGGACGCAGGTAGGTCATCTCCTTGCCTTCCTTGCGGATATCTGCCAAGGTGCGCATAATCAAGTGGGCCAAGTCGAGACTTACAGGCATAAAGCTCTCCGTCTCGTTGGTGGCATAGCCGAACATCATGCCCTGGTCGCCGGCACCCTGCTCGTCCTCGTTGCCGTTATCCACACCGCGGTTAATGTCGGCACTCTGTTCATGGATGGCACTCAGAATACCGCAAGAGTCACCGTCGAACTGGTACTCTGCCTTGGTATAACCGATACGTTTAATTGTATTGCGGGCAATGGTCTGCAGGTCGATATATACCTCGCTGCTTACCTCACCCATAATCACTACTTGTCCGGTGGTTACAAATGTCTCACAGGCCACGCGTGCCTTCTCGTCATAAGCCAGGAACTGGTCGAGAATGGCGTCTGAAATCTGGTCGGCCACCTTATCAGGATGCCCCTCAGATACTGATTCTGATGAAAATAAGTATGACATATCTTTGAAATTTGGGTGCAAAGGTACTACTTTTTTTTGATATTACGCGGATGATGCTCTAAAATTTCTCGCCTAAGCGTTGATGTGTCGATATGGGTATAGATTTCCGTCGTACCAATACTTTCATGACCCAGCAGTGCTTGAATAAAACGCAGGTCGGCACCACCTTCCAACAGGGCTGTGGCAAACGAGTGACGCAACGTGTGGGGTGAGATGGTCTTCTCGATACCTGCTGCCTCGGCTTGCCGTTTGATCATAATCAGGATCATCACACGTGTCAGATGCTTTCCGTAGCGGTTCAGGAACACGTAGTCTTCCTCGCCAGGTTTTATGGTCATATGGCAACGATCGTCAAACCAGAACTTCAACTCGTGGATGGCGCTCTGGGAGATGGGCACCAAACGCTCTTTTGAGCCTTTTCCCATCACCCTCACATACTCCTCCTCAAGATACAGGTTCGACAGCTTCAGGTTTACCAGCTCACTCACACGCAGTCCACAGGAGAACAGCACCTCGATGATGGCGCGATTGCGGTGCCCTTCCCATTTTGAGAGGTCGATGCTCGCCTCCAACTGGTCTACCTCCTGAGGCGTCAGCACCTCAGGCAGATGTTCCCCGATCTGAGGCGACTCCAGCAATTCTGTAGGGTCATCGTCGCGGTATCCGTCGAGCTGCAGGAAACGGAAGAACGACCTCACGCCACTTAGTATCCTGCATTGTGAACGTGGGTGGATGCCGATGTCATGCAGACCTGCCGAGAAAGCCTCCAGATCCTCCAGCGTCACGTCTCTGGCATCCTTCTCTTCATGATCCAGATAGTCGAGCAATTTCTGCAGGTCGCGCTGGTAAGCATCAAGCGTGTTAGGCGACATATTGCGCTGCAACTTCAGGTAGCGCACATAGCTTTTTACGATGTCCTTTTCCATATTTTCGGCAAAGGTACGAAATAATTCTAAATTCTTCATTCTTAATTCTTAATTTTTTAGTAACTTTGCAGCCGTTACATGTAATTTCAAGGTGTATGAAGATTCAGATTATCAATGGCCCCAATCTCAATCTGTTAGGACAGCGCGAACCTGGTATCTATGGCGACGAGTCATTCGACAGCTACCTGCCGAAGTTGCGGGCTGCATTCCCTGATGTCGAAATAGCCTATTTCCAGAGCAATGTCGAGGGTGAACTGATCGACAAGATGCAACAGGCAGGTTTCTTTGATAGCTATGACGGCATTGTGCTCAATGCGGGTGCTTATACCCATACCAGTGTGGCTTTGCACGACTGCATTCGCTCACTAAAGTGCCCTGTCATCGAAGTTCATATCTCCAACGTGCATAAGCGCGAGGCGTTCCGTCACCAGTCACTCATCTCCGCAGCCTGTCTCGGAGTGATTTGCGGCTTTGGTCTCGACAGTTATCGTCTGGCCATAGAAGGATTGATAGCCCATTGTCAGAAATAGAAGAATATATCCTGCGCCATACGGAGCCTGAGCCCGACTATCTCTACCGTCTCTGGCGTGCCACGAACATCCACACTATCCACGGCCGCATGGCTAGCGGACATCTGCAGGGTCGTCTGCTGAAGATGCTCGTGAGGATGATACGTCCTGCTGCGATCCTCGAGGTCGGTACGTTTAGCGGTTATAGTGCCATCTCCATGGCTGAGGGCCTAGATGAAGGCGGACACCTCTACACCTTTGAGATTAACGACGAGATGGAGGATTTCACTCGTCCCTGGATTGAAGGCTCTCCTGTGGCTGATAAGATTGAGTTCATCATCGGTGATGCCCTCATTGAGGCACCGAAGCTCGGCATCCAGTTCGACATGGCCTTCATAGATGGTGATAAGCGCACCTACCGCGAATGCTATGAGATGGTTCTCTCCATTCTCCGTCCCGGTGGTTTCATCCTCGCCGACAATACGCTCTGGGATGGTCATGTGGTTGATCATGCTTATGACCACGATCGTCAGACACAGGGCATAGAGACATTCAATGACTATATCGCTGCCGACGATAGGGTTGAGCAGGTTATCCTGCCCCTCCGCGACGGCCTCACATTAATAAGAAAGAAGTAATTATGCAAGAGACAAGACAAAACAAGATCGCACGACTGCTCCAGAAGGAGCTCTCACTGATATTCCAACAACAGACCCGCGCCACACATGGCACGATGGTCAGTGTAACCCGTGTGAAGATCTCCCCCGACCTGAGTATCTGCACTGCCTATCTCAGTATATTCCCCAGTGAAAAGGGTGAGGAGATCCTGGCTAACGTCAATGCCAACACCAAGGGTATAAGATATGAATTAGGTACGCGCGTACGTAATCAACTGCGTATTATCCCTGAGCTGCGTTTCTTCATTGACGACAGCCTCGATTACATCGAACGTATCGACGAACTTTTGAAAAAATAGAATAAGGTGAATTTCCCGTTTTTCATAGCACGTCGGTATCTCTTCTCGAAGAAATCCACTAATGCCATTAATATCATCAGCGCCATCTCCGTCGTAGGTGTCGCTGTCGCCACGATGGCTCTTGTGGTTACCCTCAGTGTCTTCAATGGTTTTCACGACCTTGTGGCCACCTTCTTTACCTCCTTCGATCCACAGTTGAAAGTGGTGCCTGTAAAAGGAAAGACTGTTGCAGCCGATGACCCTGTGCTGACGCAGATCCGCCAACTCCCTCAGATAGAAGTGGCCACCGAGTGTGTGGAAGATCAGGCACTTGCCATTTATAACGGCCATCAGGCCACAGTCATGGTGAAGGGCGTCGATGATAACTTCGATCATCTCACGCGTATCAATGAAATCTTAGTGGGTGATGGTGAGTTCAGTCTTCATGCCGCAGGTATGGACTATGGCATTCTGGGCATCCAATTGGCTGAGCAGCTTCATACGGGTTACGCTTTTGATCACCCGCTGAAGATCTATGCACCACGCCGTGAAGGACAGTTCGATATCACCAACCCCGAAGAGGCTTTCGAGGAAGACGAACTTTACTCGCCAGGTGTACTTTTCAATGTGAAACAAGCAAAATACGACAAGAACTATATTATCACCAACATAGCCTTTGCCCGTCGTATCTTCGGCCAGCAGGGTATGCTTTCCTCATTAGAGTTACGTCTCAAGCCTGGCAGTAACTTTGATGCCGTCAAGTCAGAGATCCAGCGACTTTGTGGTGAGCAGTTTGTTGTGCGTGATCGTTTTGAACAACAGGACGACACCTTTAAGATCATGAAGATCGAGAAGTTCATTGCCTATATCTTCCTCACCTTCATCCTCATGGTGGCCTGTTTCAACATCATCGGCTCACTCTCTATGTTGATTATCGACAAGAAAGACGATGTCGTCACCTTACGTAACCTCGGTGCCAGTGACCGTCAGATCATCCGTATCTTCTTATTCGAAGGGCGTCTCATCTCTGCTATCGGCGCTGTGATAGGCATTATCATTGGTCTGGTGCTCTGCTGGATCCAGCAGCAATACGGACTGGTGGGGCTTGGCTCCACCACTGGTAACTTCGTCATTGATGAATATCCCGTCAGTGTCCATCCAGAGGATATCCTACTGATTTTCCTGACTGTCCTCATTGTCGGATTCCTCGCTGTCTGGTATCCCGTTCGCTATTTTGCCCGTCGGCTTTTGGCCTAATAAAAAAATCCCCGCTGGAAGGGCAGGCGGGGATTTTTATCTGCATATTTTTATATTAACTTGAGTGTTCCCATCAGGTAAACCAGGCCGAAACCTAATACCATTGAGAGGATACCCATGATGATACCGATCTTCGACATGTCCTTCTGCTGGACATAACCAGTAGCGAAGGCCAGTGCATTCGGCGGGGTAGAGATAGGCAGGATCATGGCTGACGAAGCAGCGATGGCCACACCAATCAGTACAGTTCCTGTGCCACCGATAGGAGCAAGCTTGTCGCCCATAGCACCGCAGACCACAGCCAGGATAGGCATCAGCAGCGCAGCGGTAGCGGAGTTCGAAATGAAGTTCGACAACACATAGCAGATGGCACCACCCAATATCAAGATGAGCAGTGGCGAGAACTCGCCGAAGGGGATGCTCTCCACAGCATTCGCAGCCAGACCAGAAGCATTCAGACCATAACCGAGGGCGAAACCACCGGCTACCATCCAGATCACACTCCAGTTGATCTGCTCTAGGTCACGCTTATTGATAACACCCGTTAGGGCGAAGATACAGAATGGAACCATAGCCACCGTGTTGGCGTTGATACCGGTAAAACGGTCAGAAAGCCAGAGTGCCACGGTAAGGATGAAGGTGAAGATGACCACCTTGGAGTGGAAACCCTTCTGCATACCACCATCAATGTTCAGTTCCACCGTCTTCTGTGAGAATGGGAAGAACTTCAGCAGAATGCGCCAGCTGATGAACAGCAACACAACAACCAGCGGGAACATGAACATCATCCACTGACCGAAGCCAAGTCCCATGTTCAGACCCTCAGGATCGTTCAGATACTTCAGAGCGATATTGTTTGGCGGCGTACCGATAGGCGTACCCATACCACCGAGATTGGCAGCAACGGGAATCGACATAGCCAGGGCGATACGGCCTTTGCCCTCGGGCGGTAACTGACGGAACACAGGCGTGAGGAATGTCAGCATCATAGCGGCGGTAGCAGTATTTGACACGAACATCGAGAACAGACCCGTTACCAGCAGGAAGCCCAGGAGTACCATTTCACTCTTTGTACCAAAGGGACGAAGCAGCACTTTTGCCAACTGGGCATCGAGACCCGTCTTCGTTGCAGCGATAGCCAGTACGAATCCACCGATAAACAGCATGATAACAGGGTCGGCAAAGCAGGCCATTACGCCTTTATAAGATAATAGCTTACCTACCTCCTCTTCATTAACCATTGGTGCGATACCACTATCCGTACAGAAAAGTAGCATCAGTACCATGATGGCAATAGAAGTAGCCCATGATGAAACAATCTCGAGTATCCACATCAGTGTGGCAAAAGCAAAGATGGCGATAACACGCTGCTGGACAACGGTAAGGTTCTGAATGCCAAACCATTCGGTAGGCATGTTCCAAAGTAGTAGAGTAACGATAGCCACTAGGGCGATTTTGATGACACGCTTTGAGCTGTCTTCTGGATGATACTTCCTCTGGTGACGCATCTTATGATACGTTTCTACCAGATTAAAGCCTTCGTAAATATGAAACATATAATTATTTAGATTTTTATTGAGTTTATTAGGAAAACCGCGTGCAAAGTTACGAAGTTTTTCTGATATCTCCTTCAGAAGCGCGAATTATTTGGTGTATAAAATACGTATAAAATCCAAAATTATGCTTCTATGCTATCTACTGATCATCGATTGTTATGTGGACTTTGCAAAGTCATAATAATAGAAAGACTACGCCACCAGTGGGGCGTAGTCTTTATAATGTATTGGGAATAAGCAACTGACTTATTTCTTGAAGGCCTCGTCCAGATCAGGATATGAGGCTTTCTTGGCATCATCGAGTTCGAGATAAGCGCGCTCGGTAAAGTGCAACAGGTTTGCTACGAATGAAGAGGGCCACTGACGTACCATCCGGTTCATCTTCGTGGCGGTATCGTTGTAAACCATACGGCTTATGCGTACTTTCTCTTCATAGTCACGCATGCCATCCATTGCCTCTTTGTAAAGCGAATCAGCCTTCAGCTCGGGGTAAGCCTCGCCGATAGCAATCAGTCGGCCCAGCAACTGTGAGATAGCCCCCTGCTGCTCATTGATCTGTTCAGCTGTGGTGACATTGCCTATGCGACGCTCACTAATGGTGTTAATCAGTGTCTCTGACTCATGCTTGGCATATTGGGCAGCGGCTTTGGCCAGTGCTGTAATGGCATCCCAACGGGAGTTCAGTTGTACGGAAATCTGACTCGTAGCATTTTTGCAGAGCTCATCCAGATGAACGAGTTCACGCTGCGTCGTGATGATATAGCCAATTACCAGAACGGCAAGGACTATAACGATGATAAGGATGATTGTTGCCATAACCTTATGTATTTGTTATTTCACTTCCCAAATGTCGTTGGTCTCCAGGAGCTCGGAGAAGTTGTGGTACTTCTTCATGCCAGAAACCTCTTCTACCTGTGCATAGACAGCGTCGTTGTAGGTAGGCGCATCTACGTCGCGGATCACACCGAGGGCGATGGGGAAACCATCGTTATTGCCCATCAGAGCGAGCTTCAGCTGCAGAGTGTTGTCCTCGCAGTGAGCATCGTGTACCAGAACATCGTCGAGGGTATAACCATCCTTGCCGATCTCTACGACCTTCAGACCGAAGCCCTGCTGAACGAGTCCGAACTCATTGTTCTCACCGAACACGAGTTTCTCACCATGACGTACGTAGATGGCATTCTTCTTACGACCTTCATTGTTATAAACCACATCGTGGCAGTGATCATTGAAGATGACGCAGTTCTGAAGCACCTCAGTGACGCTGGCGCCTTTGTGCTCATAGGCAGCCTTCAATACCTCAACAGTTCCTTTGGCATCGGTAGCCACGCAACGTGCGAAGAAATGTCCGCGTGCACCGAAACAGAGTTCTGCAGGGCGGAAAGGATCCTCAACGGTTCCGTAAGGGCTCGACTTAGAGACGAAGCCACGGGGCGAGGTGGGTGAGTACTGACCCTTTGTCAGACCGTAGATACGGTTGTTGAGCAGGATCATATTGAGGTCGATGTTACGACGGTTGGCATGGATGAAGTGGTTACCACCGATAGCCAGTCCGTCACCATCACCTGATACCTGCCAGACGGTCAGGTTGGGGTTAGCGACCTTGGCGCCTGTAGCGATGGCAGCAGCACGTCCGTGGATGGTGTTCATGCCGTAGGTTGCCATATAGTGGGGCAGACGGCTGGAGCAGCCGATACCAGAGATGACTGCGACGTTCTCAGGAGCTACGCCGATCTCGGCCATAGCTTTATGGAGTGAAGCCAGGAAGAAGTGGTCGCCACAACCAGGGCACCAACGGGGCTGGCCTTTCTTAAAATCTTGTGCTGTATAACTCATAATAGCTTACTTCTTTAAAATGTCCTCGAATGCGTTGACTAACTCTTCTACGACGAAGGGCTGTCCCTTCACCTGATTGAACTGGAAGGGTACGAAGTTATCGACCTTCATGCGCAGATAACCAGCGAGCTGACCCATGTTCTGCTCAGCCACTACCACTTTCTTATATTTAGAGAGCACGGCAGCGGTGTTCTTCGGCAGCGGATTCAGATACTTGAAGTGGGTCTGAGCCACCTTGTAACCCTTAGCGCGGAGCTCATCCATAGCAGAGCGCAGGTGTCCGTAGGTAGAGCCGAAGCCCACAATCAGCAGATCGGCATCGTTCACATCACCATCCACCTCAAGGTCAGGCACCTGGATATTAGCAATCTTCTGCTGACGCAGACGAGTCATCAGGTCGTGGTTCTCAGGATTCGTAGAGATGGCACCTGTATTTGAATCCTTCTCTAAGCCACCAAGGATGTGGGTGAAGCCCTCACGACCAGGCACAGCCCAGTAGCGGGTGCCGTTCTCAGCGCGCATATAGGGAGTCCATTTACCCTTCAGTTCCTCAGGAACATAAGGTGGGTTGATGGGATCGAGTTTTGCCATCTCAGGAAGTTTGAAAGCACCAGACCCATTGGCTACGAAGGCATCGGTGAGCAGAACAACTGGTGTCATGTGCTCAAGAGCTATCTTACAAGCCTGATAAGCGGCATCGAAACAGTCAGTAGGACTGGTAGCAGCCATCACAGGCATGGGACTCTCGCCATTACGGCCGAAGAGTGCCTGTAGCAAGTCGGTCTGCTCAGACTTCGTGGGAAGACCTGTAGCAGGACCACCACGCTGTACATCGAGTACTACAAGTGGCAACTCCATGATGACAGCGAGGTTCATAGCCTCACTCTTCAGACAGATACCAGGACCAGAGGTAGAGGTAACACCCAGTGCACCAGCAAACGAAGCGCCGAGGGCAGAGGCACAACCAGAGATCTCGTCCTCGCACTGAACGGTGATCACACCACAAGACTTATGCTTAGAGAGTTCGTGCAGTACATCAGTAGCAGGGGTGATAGGATAAGAACCCAGATAGAGTTTCAGACCTGCCTTCTCAGCAGCAGCGATGAAACCGTAGGCCGTAGCCTTGTTACCAGTGATATCCATATAGCGTCCAGGCACCTTCTCCTTAGACTCTACGCGATAGACGTTGACGGTAGAAGAGTGGGTGTTGTGTCCGTAGTCGTAACCAGCCTGGATCACCTTGATGTTTGCCTCAGCGATGGCAGGCTTCTTGGCGAACTTCTCGCGCAGGAAGTTGGCTACGAGGTTCAGGTCGCGATCGAAGAGCCAGCAGACGAGACCCAGGGCGAACATGTTACGGCACTTCATCATGGCCTTCATGTCCATACCAGAGTCAGCGAGACAGTCCTTCACCATCGTGGTGAGTGGGCACTGGATCACGCGATTTGGGTCGATATTCATCTCACCGAGATAGTCTTCAGTCTGGAACTGAGCCTTCTCCAAGTCCTTGGGACCGAAGGAGTCGGTATCGATGATGATGGTGGCACCCGGCTTAGCATAACGGTACTGCGTCTTCAGCGCAGCAGCGTTCATGGCTACCAGCACGTCGCATTTGTCGCCAGGCGTATAGACCTGACCAGCGCCGATGTGAACCTGGAAACCAGACACACCAGTGAGCGAACCTTGCGGGGCGCGGATGTCAGCGGGATAGTCGGGAAAGGTAGAGATGCCGTTACCAACGGTGGCACTGACCGTAGAGAAGATGTTTCCAGCGAGTTGCATACCGTCGCCAGAGTCACCCGAGAAGCGTACGACCACTTGGTCAAGCTCCTTCACTTCTAATTTTTCAGCCATATTCTTTAATAATTAACTAATGTTCTAGCAATGATTATTGAAAATCGCTGCAAAATTATTCAATTCTGCCCTAAATACCAAAAGAAAAACGTAAAAAATGCATATTTGCTTGCGAATTTTGGTAAATTCATGCAAATATGCATTTCTTTTGCAATAAATATTCAGTTCTTGACAGGTGTTAATATTCGAATGACGAACCGCCAAGGAACTCACGCAACAGTGATGTGGGCGGAATCTGCGTTTCGGGAATAGGCTTGATGTACTTCAGGAACTTCAGCAGGCGGTAAGCCTCTGCATGCTCAGGACAGTCCTCAGGCACCTGCTCCAGCAGGGGCTCTGCCTGACTCTTGATAACAGCCAGTTCGAAAAGCATGGCTGTATTGAACATGGCGTCGGCATTCTCCTGATAGGGGAAGATCCACTTGTTCTCACCAGCACGGACTGACGGCCAACGGCGGATCGTGTCCAAAGCGGAGACACCACGATACTTATGATCGCGGATGATACGACGCAACATACGGTTGTCCGTCGTTGGGATATAATTGTGGTTGTCGAGCAGAATGGTGGTCAGCGCTGAGGCATACACACGGAAGATCTGATCGTTGGGAATCTGGGCCGTTAGTTCAGGATTGAGGGCGTGGATACCTTCTACCACCAGCACTTCATCGTCGTGCAGTGTCAGTTTCTTACCACTCATCACACTCTTTCCTGTGGGGAAGTCGTAACGGGGCAACTCCACCTCCTCGCCATTGAAGAGTTTGGTCAGTTGCTCGTTGAAGAGTGGCAGGTTCAGGGCATGCAGATGCTCGAAGTCATATTCGCCCTTCTCGTCGAGTGGTGTCTTTTCACGATCGAGGAAATAGTCATCGAGGGAGATGCCAATGGGCTTGATGCCGTTGACAGCCAACTGGACACTGAGTCGCTTACAGGTGGTGGTCTTTCCAGATGACGACGGACCAGCAATGAGTACGAGTCTCACGCCCTTGCTGTTGCCCAAACCGAGGGAGGCTGGCGGATTGACACGCTGGGCAATCTCGTCGGCAATCCTTCCAATCTTCTTCTCCTGAAGGGCCTCACTGATCTGAATCAGTTGTGAGGATTTGCCGCTGATGATAGCCCCGTTCAGATCGCCGATGGTACGCAGGCCGATAATGTTCTGCCACTGATGGTGTTCTTTGAAGATGCCGAACATCTTGTCCTGATGGGTCATCTCACCAAGCTCGTCAGGGTGATCACGGGAGGGCAGACGTAGCAACAGACCATCATAATACTTCTCCACACCGAAAAGATAGAGTTCGGAAGTGTTGGTGAGCAATGCACCATAATAGTAGTCCACATAGCCATCGATATCGTAATAGACGGTATAGAGCTTTCCTGTACTCTTCAGCAGTTTGACCTTTGAGCGGTTGTGCAGACTGTCAAAGAGTTCGATGGCCTCTTGTGTAGATGTCTCGTGGCGATGGATGGGCATGGCGGCATCGATGATCTCCTGCATCTTGCGACGGATGGCACCTGCATCTTCGATGGTGACAGGACGGCCGATGTTCAGATTGACATAATAGCCATTAGATACGGGGATGTCGATAGCCACCTTACAGGGATCGAAAAGTGCATGGGCTGCCTTGCAGAGTACGAAGAACAGACTGCGGGTGTAGGCACGGAGACCACTGGAGGATGTGATATCGAGAAATTCCACATCCTTTGGGGAGTACAAACGATAGTGCATGCCCTCTACCTTATTATTTACGTGCGCGGTAAGGGGACCGTATTTCATCTCCAAGCCTGACTTCTTATAGATGTCCTTAAGGTTTGAACCCACAGGCACCTCGATGGTTGCTCCATTGTTCTTACAGCGAACCTGAATCGTTTTTTCCATATCCTTACTTAATAGTTTTAGGTGAATTTTGTTGCAAAGATAGCAATTTTCTTCCATCTTCATTCGCAATTTTTATTTTTTTTTGTATCTTTGTAGCCGAAATATCAATTTTATAGCAAATCATTATGTCGATTTGGATTATTTTTAAACTTCTGGGTTCACTCGCCCTTCTGATGTTTGGTATGAAGTCGATGAGTGAAGCCTTGCAGAAGATGGCGGGTCCGCAGTTGCGACACGTCCTTGGTGCAATGACTACCAATCGTTTTACAGGTATGTTGACAGGTATGCTGGTGACGGCATCTGTCCAGTCTTCTACGGCAACGACGGTGATGACTGTCTCGTTTGTGAATGCTGGTCTCTTGACGCTGGCGCAGGCCATCTCTGTCATCATGGGTGCCAACATTGGTACGACGCTGACAGCTTGGATCATGTCGGCTGGTATGTCGTTCGACATCACCAGTGCCGTCTATCCTGCCTTCTTCTTAGGTATCATCCTGATCTATCTGAAGAAATACCGTTATATTGGTGACTTCCTCTTTGGTCTGTCGTTCTTGCTGTTGGGTTTGGGAACCCTCCGTATGACAGGCACGGAGATGCATCTGGGTGAGAATCAGGCGCTGCTCGATTTCTTCGCTTCGTTTGATCCTGACTCTTTCCTCACCACCCTGATCTTCCTGTTCTTAGGTGGTGTGATGACCTTCTGCGTACAGTCTTCTGCAGCAGTGATGGCTATCACGATGATCCTCTGTTCCAGTGGCGCGCTGCCTATCTATCAGGGTATCGCGTTGGTGATGGGTGAGAATATCGGAACCACCGTTACCTCAAACCTCGCTGCGATGTCGGCTAACACGCAGGCACGTCGGGCTGCTTTGGCCCACATGTTCTTTAATGTGTTTGGTGTCATCTGGATCCTGTTCGTCTTCCGTCCGTTCATCGATATGGTATGCGGATGGGTAGGTTACGACGTGACGATGGAGAAGGAGGCCGTTGAGACCAGCGTGTTCTTGGCTAACTCAGCTAAGTTGAGCTTTGTGCTTGCTGCCTTCCACACAGCCTTCAACGTGGCGAACACCTTTATCCTCATTTGGTTTATTCCTCAGATTGAGCGTTTCGTCTGCTGGGTTATCAAACCTAAGAAGGTGGATGAGGAAGATGAGTTCCGTCTGCACTTCATTACGGCTGGCTTCATGAAGACCCCAGAGCTCTCAGTGCTCGAGGCTCAGAAGGAGATACAGGCGTTCTCAGAGCGTATGCAGCGTATGTTTGGTATGGTGCGTGAGCTGCTGACGCTTTCCAGCAGTGCTTCGAATAAGAAGGACAACAAGGCTGGTGACTTCAATAAGCTCTATACACGTATTGAGAAATATGAGGGTATCAGCGATAATATGGAACTGGAGATTGCCAAGTATCTCGATTCCGTGAGTGATGCCCACCTCTCTGACGATACCAAGGCCAAGATCCGTGCCATGCTTCGTGAGATCTCTGAGCTGGAGTCTATTGGCGATGCCTGCTTCAATATGGCGCGCACCATCTCTCGTAAGTATAATGGTAAGGAGGATCACTTCATTGAGAAGCAGTATGATCATATCCATCAGATGATGGAACTCACGGATCAGTCGCTCTCGCAGATGAACCGTTTGATGAAGGGTCGCAAGGAGTCGTTTGATGTCAACCGCTCATTTAATATCGAGCACGAGATCAACAACTATCGCAACCAGTTGAAGTCGCAGAACATCACTGACGTGAACAACCACGAATACACCTACGCCGTTGGTACCATCTACATGGACCTCATCAACGAGTGTGAGAAACTTGGCGATTATGTCGTAAATGTCGTCGAGGCCCGCTTAGGTATCAGGTAAAGTCTATTGTTTTCAAACATATCAAATTTGGCAGGGATTTCTAAAATTCCCTGCCATTTTCTTTTTGAGTTTCAAAAATAATCCTTATCTTTGCCAACGAAATAGATAACGCTTATGTTAGACAGAACACAGACGATAGAAAAGCTGAAGTCCACCCGTGAGTACCTTAGTGAGCACTACGGGGTTAGTTCGATGCTTCTTTTTGGTTCCGTTGCCAGAAATGAACAAAAGGAAGGTAGCGATGTTGACGTATGTGTTGAAATGAAGCCCAATCTCTTCAAACAGGCTGGAGTAAAATGTTATCTACAAGAACTTTTAGGTTGCTCCGTCGATGTTGTCCGTATGAGAGAAAGTATGAATCAATTGTTTAAACAGCAAATTCAAAAGTATGGAATTCGAGTCTACTGATGATATAGCTATGGTCTATGAGACCCTTAAGAATATTGATACAGCCATTACCAGATTACAAGAACGCTCTTTGGAAATTCAATCTGTTAATGATTATCTGACATCACCCATAGGAATGGAGAAACTTGATGCTGCTTGTATGGTTCTGATTGCACTTGGTGAAAGCGTTAAGACTCTTGACAAATTGACTGATAAGAAACTTCTGCCTACGTATCCTTCCATTGATTGGAAAGGAGTGATGGGGGTAAGAGATGTTATTGCGCATCATTATTTTGAGGTTGACCCAGATGCTGTATTTGACATTATCAAGAATGACCTTAATCCGCTAAAAGAAGCAATAAACTATTTCAAAGAACACCTTTACCAAGACAACAAGTAATAATCAAACTCTAATTTGGCAGGGATTTCTAAAATTCCCTGCCATTTTCTTTT
>Ga0265300_10002507_pt1 | contig 15838 bp, 10 predicted proteins | sample AusTroGonzalo_MG_FD_193482 | JGI IMG/M metagenome (GOLD analysis project Ga0265300, IMG submission 193482) | Bovine rumen microbial communities from tropical cattle in Woodstock, Queensland, Australia - Gonzalo_03 | ecosystem: Host-associated > Mammals > Digestive system > Stomach > Rumen ...
GAAGCTGATAATCAAGGAGAATAGGTACACCTATACCATTACTCCCACCCCCCCTACCAGTAGCTTAATTGTGGCTTTGTTACCTGTCACAGGTTCCGGCATCTCAATTACTGCCACCACAACAGAAGAGGCAACCCTCTATACGAAACGGGATGGTATAACGTTGACAAACTGCACGGCCGAAAATGTAGGTGACGTGTTCGACGAGGAAGGAAACATCTATAGTGTCAGTAAGGGACCTGGTGCTATCTACTCTAAGGTGTTCTACGGTAAGCAGTTATACGCTGGACGATTCTACAGTGGCAATGTGGATCTGAGCAAACAAGCTACGGATATCAAGGGCATGATAGCTTATGTAGGCGACCATGGTACTGTAGATGACAGCAGTACGGACACCCAAACGGGCTTCCGCGGCCTTGCCATCAGCATGTCGTCCATCCCTGTACAGGAAAAATGGTGTGATCGAACAGACGTGGATTGCACAGGTGACGACAGCGACAACGTCACGGATGCTACCATAGCCTGCAATACAAAGAACGGCATCAGCATGACCGAATCACTTATTAGTCATTCCGGTAGCAACTCCCATAATCATGTAGCCGCCTCGCTCGCACATAGCACCACTGGACATCCAAGCAGCACCAGCGATTGGTTCTTGCCCAGCGTGGGCCAATGGCAACTGATTTTCCAAGGAGTGGTATCGAAGGCCTCTGGTACGTCCTACACTACTCCCATTACAACGACTTTGTCCACAAATAATGAGATAAATCTTTTCAATTCCGTACTAGACCAAGTAGGCATAGATCATTACTCGAATTGCTACTGGTTGAGTACAGAATATGGTAGTGATAAGACATGGGCTGTAGCTACTAAGGGCTATGCGTTCGCCAACACAAAGACGTGGGATTCTTATGTCCGCAAAGTTCTCGCTTTTTAGCAGAACGGATAAGCACGTCATAAATTTTTATAATTGATATCCTTAACAGCAACGACAATGAAAAAGAACATCTTCTATGCAGCAATTCTGCTGCTGACGGGTGCCGTGATGGCAGCCTGTTCAGGAAGTGATGACATCACAAGTAATACGACTCCTGAGCCTCAGAATCCCACGGGAAAAGGTGACGTGGTGCTGAAGGGCACCCTTGGCAGTAAGGGTGAACAGACGCGCACCATCGGCACTTATGGCGCTGGCAGCTGGGAGGTTGGCGACAAGTTCGCCATCTATTACACTACGGACGACGGCCACTCTACGGCCGTAGCTACGGTAAACAGCATCAACAGCAACGGCTCCGCCAATTTTACAGCCACACTCAGCTACCCCAAGACAGGCAGTAACGATGTGACACTGGTGTATCCCGCTTCGGCACACAATGGCCAGGGCGGTTTCAAGACCGATGCCTTAATGAAACAGGAAGGCACGATGGACTATATCAATACCAAAGGGCTTGATATCGAGACTGCCTCTACCACAATGAATGTGGAAGGAAAGACTGCCACGCTAACCAGCGATGTTAAGATGCAGCCCCAAGTGTGCCTCTATAGGATGAGAATTCAAGATGATAAAAGCAACGACCTTACTACCAAGAAGCTGGAGATCAGGGAAGGAACGCACACCTATACCATTACTCCCACTACTCCAAACTATGTCCTTACTATGGCTCTGCTACCCACCGAAAGTGCTGACTTCTCAATTACCGCCACCACAACAGGGGAGATAAACACCTATACGAAGCGGGATGGCGTAACGTTGACAAATTGTACGGCCGAAAATGTAGGTGACGTGTTTGACGAGAGTGGCAACGTCTATAGTGCCAGCAAGGGGCCTGCCATCTACTCTAAAAACTACTCTGGAAAGACGTTAGAAGCAGGAAAATTCTACAGTGGCATTGTGTCTTTGAGTATTTCCTCTACGCCTATGGTGGGCATGATAGCCTATGTAGGCGACCATGGATCCGTAGATGACAGCAGTACGGACACCCAAACTGGCTTCCGCGGCCTCGCCCTCGCCATGAAAAATATCTCGGAAGGTAATACCAGAGAATATAAATGGTGTGATCAATCTTCCGATTATTGTACTAGTACACATAGCGATAATATCGAAGATGCCCGTGGGTGGAAGAATGGTATCACTATGACGGATGCTCTTGTCGGTCATACTTCTCATACTGATGCTCATACAGCTGCCGAGAAAGCACGCAACTATGGTGTATCACGTCCAGAACACACCAGCGATTGGTTCTTGCCCAGCTTAGGCCAGTGGCAGCTGATTCTCCAGGGGTTGATTACAAAAGGGGAAGGCAATCCTTATTCAACGCCTATAGGTGAGTATGGCAATAGTGACTTCAATAAGGGGACTGATTCATTTTATTCTATTCTGGAGAATGCCGGTGCACAGGGCATTTATATATGTTGTTGGTCGAGTTCCGAGTCCAGTTTCGAATCCGCTTGGTGCTTGGTCGTCAATGAAAATCAATGCTCTGCGTTCACTGACGGTAAATATTACACTCACACTGTCCGCCCCGTCATCGCATTTAAATAATGGATAAGCGTGATGAGAATATACTATCGCTATTGCGATATGCGCTGAATGTGACTGAGGAGCCGCCTCAGTTTACAGAAGATGAGTGGCAGCAGCTGTTTGAGGACAGCTGCCGCCACTCTTTGGTTGGTGTGCTCTTCGAGGGCATTCAGCGGCTACAGAAGCAGGAAAGGGCACTATGTCCTCCACTGCTCCTGATGCTGCGCTGGGCGGGCGATTCCGAGAATATCGCCCTGCTGAGCCGAGAGATGAATGCCGAGGCAGCACGGCTGACCAGCCTGTTGGAGCGTGAAGGGCACAACACGGTCATCCTGAAGGGACAGGCTAACGCCTTGCTCTACCCTCAACCACAACGCCGACAGCCCGGCGACATCGACATCTATGTGTCTGGCGGCAAGGAAAGCGTGATTTCCACGTTACGACGGCTGGGTATGATGGATGACACAACAGACGTGGGCTATCATCATGTTTCTCTGGAGCGCAATGCCCAGGGCATCGAGGTAGAGGTGCACTTCCTGCCATCGTCGGGCCATAACCAGAAGCAGTGCAACCAACGACTTCAACAGTTCCTTGACAGCGAGTTGGCCAAGGGATGTACGATGGTCGGCGAGGGTTTCCGTGTTCCAAGCCTGCGCTTTGCGCTGGTGATGCAGCTGGCACACATCCGCCACCACCTGCGCCATGAGGGTGTAGGACTGCGACAGTTGAACGATTACTGGATGTTGCTGCGAAAAAGTAGTACAGAAGACCGTCAATTCGTAGCCTCGCAACTCAAGGCTTTTGGGCTGACATCGATGGCACGTGCCCTAATGTGGGTGATTGGCGAATTGTTCTCTGAGCACGACAGCCTGTTGCCCGTCAAACCATCGGTGCGAAAAGGTCGCTGGCTGCTGAAGAAGGTGTTGCGTACAGGCAACTTCGGACAGCACGACCGCCAGAAGCAGGACGTGCTATGGCGTGAGGTGCTTCGTCAAAAAATAGAGCTTTTGCCGCTGGTATGGTTTGAACCAGAGTTTGCTCCCACGCTGGCTGCCGAGGAGTGCCGCTATTGGTGGTGTATTGTGAGCAAACTACCTGAGCGTATTCGTCACCGTTCGCTATCGCTCCGCGATCATCCCGATACCTGGGGATGAAGACTTGGAATTTCCGTTGTCAACGTTATAATATCAGTGTTTGCAAGCGTTCGGGCACAAACAGTTCTTGTGCCAACAAATGCAACTGCGTAGCTGTGACGGCATCTATCTGCTGGAATAGCTGGCTGATGTGATGCTCCTTGTGCTCATGTAGGAAGGTACGGGCAACGTCTAACGCAAACTGCTCATGGTTGTCGGAGGCAATGGCTATCTGTCCTTTCAGTTGTCGCTTGGCTGCCATGAGCTGTCGTTCGCTCAAGGGTTTGTCAGCCATGCGGTCCAGCTCATGACGTACCAACCGCAAACAGCGTTTCACATCCTCATGGTCACAACCAAAATAGACGGCCCACGTGCCCGTATCGGAATAGGTTGTCATATTACTCTCCACAGTATATACCAGTCCACGACGCTCACGCAGGGCGAGGTTCAGCCGTGCATTCATGCCTGGTCCGCCTAAAATGTTGTTGAGCAGGAACAGCGGTATGCGCCGTTCGTCGTCGGCAGCGAATGTGCGAGTGCCCAGCATAACGTGGGCTTGGTGGTGGAGGGAGGATGATGAAGGGGGAAGGGGGAAGAGCTCTTCTCTCGCCTCTTTCCTCTCTCCTCTTTTCGCCCCTCGCTCGGCTATGCCGCTTTGCTCTGCAAAGAACATAGGGGAAGAAGCAAGTTTATCAAAATCCACATCACCATAGAGAAAGAACACGGCATTGTCAGGACGATAGTGACGACGGGCAAACCGCAGTGCGTCAGCAGAGGTAAAGGTTTGAAGCTGCTCACGCGTACCTAATATATTATGTCCCAAGGGATGGTTTGGAAATAGCAGATTCTCAAATTCATCGAAGATGAGTTCTGCCGGTGTGTCATTATAGCTCTCTATTTCATCGCCAATTACCTCTTTCTCCTTGTCGAGTTCTGACTGCGGATAGGTACTGTTGAACACAATATCCGTCAGCAGGCTGACAGCACGGTTCACATGGTCACGCAAAACGGCAGCATAATAAATGGTGTGTTCCTTGGTGGTAAAGGCATTGAGCTCGCCACCCACGCGTTCCAGTTCATTCAGAATCTGGAAGGCACTACGTTTCTCTGTTCCTTTGAAGGTGGTATGTTCTACGAAATGAGCCAGTCCCTCTTCGCCAGGCAGTTCATGACGTGTGCCAGCAGCAATGGCATAGCCACAATAAACCACCTGCTGGCCAGAGGCCGGCAGGTGGATGATACGTAGTGCGTTATCGAGTGTTGTTGTGTTATATGTCATCTTTCCTTTTTTACTCCTCGTCCATCGGATAGCAAACACCCCACTTCCTGCGCAGCGAGTCCATTAGTTGCATGATATAGAGTGTCTCTTCGTGGGGCATTTCGCGAGGCTCCAAGATCCCGTCGATGAGTGCCTGACGACAGGACAAAAACTGGTATTCGTAGCCTGTTATCTGCTGGGGCACAAGAATGGTCTCGACATAGGTACGGTCAGGACCGTTGACGGTTATCTTCTGCGGGTTGTTGATGTTGTCGATAATCAGATTGCCTTCAGTGCCAGCTATCACACCGATGTTGTCACCCACGCAGGCGGAACTCGACTGGAGGTTACAGAGCATGCCGTCGCTGAGCACCAGACTAATGGCATTTGTCAGGTCCATGCCCGTCAGACTCTTCACACACTGGCTTTCCATATTGACAATATCGGCAGGGAAGAACATCCTGGCAAAGTTCAGGGCATAAACGCCGAGGTCGAGCAAGGCACCACCACAAAGGTCGGGACGCATGATGCGTGGTTTCTCGCCCATCGAATAACCCAGTGTAGCCGTCACGAGGCGAGGTGTGCCAATGCGTCCGCTATCCAACAGGTTACGGATGATACCAACAGCAGGCTGGTAGCGCGTCCAAATGGCCTCAGCCAAGAACACCCTGCGCTCGTGTGCCAAGTCAATGATTTCCTTAGTTTGTCGGGCATTGGCCATGAAAGCCTTTTCCACCAGACAGGGCTTGCCTGCCAGCAATGCCGCCTTCGTCACGTCGAAATGGTGTGAGTGAGGCGTACCGATATATACGAGATCAACATCGGGGTCGGCTATCAGTTCGTCATACGAACCATAAGCCTTTGCGATACTCCATTGCTGCGCAAACGCCTCGGCCTTTTCTCTCGTCCTTGAGCCTACAGCGTATGCCTCACACTCTTTTAGGCCATTGAGCGTAATGGCAGCTTTTTCTGCTATCCATCCTGTGCCGATGATACCGACACGTAAAATCCTGTCCTGCTTCATAGCGTAACAATAAACGTTTATCGGATGACGTTGCTGACTTTCCTCATCAGACTCTCCGAGGGACAGGCCTCATTATTGGCAGGCAACAAGTACCAGCGGACCGTCCAACTGAGCTGTTCGCCAGGCTGCAACAACGTGTAGGCGCCCTGACTCTCCAACTCAATGTACGTCTTTCCTTGATTCACATATACCTGGACCTCGGCTTCGTTAGGGGCAGGCTCTTCCGGCTTCAGGTCCTGAAATTTCTTTACTAGTAACAGACCATTGGCACAATAAGCCAACCATCCACGTCCGTTGGCATTCACTTTACGGTTCTTCGAGGCCTCATCAGTCTTGTACCATGCCGCACCGTAAGCCGCCTCAAAGTTCATCAAATCAGCAGGCCAAATGCTGTCAACGAGTGTTTCAAAGAAGATGGTACCGTCAGCGTTTTGCACACGGGTAATCTCCCACGGAGCTACGCGACGTGGCTCACTGCCTTCGTTCTTGATGGAGTAGCTCACGACAAATGCCCCATCGGTAGTGTCAATGCTGAAGTCCTTACCGACACGCATCCCCAAGCGCTCCGACACAGGGCTGCTGATGACAAGCCGGTCGGCTGATTGTTCCACCAGCGTATAGGCAGCCTTGTCGAACTCAGGCACGGGAGGCCAGTTCCATTCCTTCTGCGGACTGGTCCAGAATGTGCTACCGAAAGACTCCGGCCATCGTGACTGCGACAGTATCTCCTTGTCCTGATACTTCAACGACATCACCTTTCCGCCTTTCGACGCATCAATGGTCATTGCCACATCACCGTTCGTTAAGGTAAACAGGCCGTCGGCATTCTTGTTAGCCCAAGCAGACAAGGATGCACAAGCCAATATAACGGTCAAAAATAATGTTTTCATCTATTATTGAAATCAATGGTTATTTATCCTCGTGCCATTTTGTAAATGGCCTCCATGTCGTCGGCCTTCAGGACCTTCAGACAGCCACAGGTGGCAGTGTAGTCACGACTGCATTTACGAGTCATTTCACGAATCTCCTCATCAGTAATATCGCGGCCTATCAGTTCCTTGATGTTGATGGGCATGCCGATAGCATGATAGAAACGTTCCATAGCCTCAATGCCTTTGAGGGCTGTTCCCTCTGGGTCAGTGAAGTCGTTGGGCACATCCATCACGTTGACAGCAAAGCGCACGAAACGGCTCAGGTTCTCATGCATAGTATAGCGAGCCCAGCTTGGCCAGATGGCCGCCAGTCCGGCACCGTGTGTCACGTCGAACATACCGCTCAGCTCATGCTCCAGCTGATGGGTAGCCCAGTCTTCCTGAACGCCTTTGCCCAGCAAGCCCCAATGGGCTACACTGCCGCCCCACATGATCTGGGCACGCTGGCGATAGTCCTCGGGATTTTTCAGTACGTCAAACACAGCATCCTTGATGGTGCGCAGTGTAGCTTCGGCCAGATTGGTGGTCAGGTCCATGTCGTCGTCCTTGGTGAAGTAACGCTCGAAGATATGCATCATCATATCGGTGACGCCTGCTGCCGTCTGATAAGGTGGCAAGGTCATTGTACGACGTGGGTTCATGATGGCGAACTTCGGACGCGACATGTCGTTGGAGTAGCCCAGCTTTACGTCACCGTCCTCATTGGTGATGACGCTGGCCTCGCTCATCTCACTGCCTGCAGCGGGAATCGTCAGCACAGAGGCTACGGGCAGCATAGCCGTCGGCTCTGCCTTGCCCAGATAGATGTCCCACACGTTACCCTCGAAACACACTCCATAGGCAATACACTTCGACGAGTCGATGACGCTGCCACCACCCACGGCGAGGATGAAATCAACACCCTCCTTACGACAGAGTGCTATGCCCTGTTGAGCCAGCGATAGTCTCGGATTAGGAACCACACCGCCCAACATGACAAACTCAATACCACTCTCACGGAGCAATGTACAAACCTTGTCAAGCAGTCCCGAACGCACAGCACTCTGACCGCCATAATGCACCAGCACCTTCGTGCCACCATATTTCTTTACCAGACGAGCCACCTGCTCCTCCGACTGTTCACCGAATACCACTTCTGTCGGTGCGTAGTAATTAAAATCCTTCATAATAATGCTTATTGGTTTTCAAATTTACGAATTATTCCCGAACTACCATGATAAACACAACAAAATTTGTGATTCTTTAAGGTAACGACCAGGCTTATTTCCCAAAACAAGACTGAGCTGCCAGGACAAGGAACATATAGTGCGACGAGCCGCCACCCAAGACGTATTCCGTCTGTTGCCAGAGGAAGGGGAAGGTAAGCAGTTCAGGGAAATCTGGACGTATCAACGCTGTTCCGGATACGACACCGCCAGGGATATACGACCAGTCAGCACGGTTCAGGCCGTAGGCTACGGTAGCCGACTTGGCACCGACGCCCGATGCGAAGGAAGCGGTATTGCTGCCTGGATGACAGCCGAGGATGAAGTCCAAGGCACTGTAGATGGTTCCTGTCGGGAAGATGTCTGGATAAGCCGCTGTCAGGAAATAGTATTCGAAGCCGAAGCGCTGGATGTCCCATCCTGCTCCCCAGATACTGGGACGGTAAGGCACTCCGTATGGAGTTTCTGCCGACTGCTTTTCGAGTGTTGTACGATACTCAATGAGTGCACTGCGGAAGTTGGTTGCAAACTGACGGGCACGTTTATCCTTATTCGTTTCCAATTGCTTGGCAATGCGGGCCATATACCAACCACTCCTTCCAACACCCTTGACGATTGTTTCCTGCTGGCTGAGAATGAAGTCAAGGTATGACTGCTCCTTCGTCGTCAAGTACAGCTCGACAGCAGCCTGCAGCTTCATACTTGTCATGAAACCGCTAACCTCCGTCTGCTGATAGACGTCTGTGGCAATCTGCAGGCACTCCTGGCTCAGTTCGTCATTGAAGCCACGAAGCACGCGGGCAGCACCTGCCAATTGGGCTGCAGTCGAAAGGGCACGCATAGGATTATCCTCCGTAAATATCCAACGGTCATCGGTATTCGGCTCTCCGTCGGTCATCGCAGCAGCATCGCCAAGCATAGCATACTGTCGTAGGTTGTTGCAGATGATGCCACGATAGAGGCGGCCCAGAGCCTGATAGGAACGGACAACAGTCAGTGCGCCATTCTCTACCTGTTGCAGGATGTCGTTACGACCGTCCGGCTCGTGTATCTCCACGCGATGACGCTTGTAGTCTATGGCCGTCACGTCAATGTCTGGGTGGAATTGCTCGTAGGCCAAAGCAAGGATATAGGCCTCACCAGCCTGTGACTCCACACGCAGGTCGAAGTCACCTGCATCGTGCCAGCCGCCAATGTTCACTCCCGGTACCCGTTCGCCCTCAGCATACTTTGACAGTCCTGCCTGCTGGACGTAGCCGTCGATGTGGTTGCCCACTCGTGCCATCAGCGCATCGTCCATGTGACAGGCATCATGCCAGATGCGGTACTTCTCCGACACCCGCATGTGACACATCTGTACGGGCAGGAAGTATTCTACGACGGGCTGCCATACGCCACGTTCATAGACATTGTCATCTATACGGAAGACACTTGACAGCGACTTTCCGTAGCGTACCTGATAGAGTCCTGGTTGTGTGACGTCGGTGAAATCGGTAGTAAGGTAACGGTAACGCAGGAAGTTTCCCCATACCGTCGGTTTCATGGTGCGAACAATCGTCTCTCCCTGTGCATCAATACGTACAAGCGTTACATCGGCCAATGTCTCCTCACGTTTGTCAGTCTCTATGACAATGTGTTTCTGCTGTTTGGTCTGGTAGCCTACCTGTGAAGTCTGTATGACGGGGTGGTAGCGCCACTGCTCATCTACCTCGGGCGTGATGATCCAACGCACGGCACCTTTCGTGGCTCCCTTGGCAATCTCACTGCGAAGCACAAACCAACCATTGTTGTGGTTCATGCGTCCGTCGTAGAGCTTCAGGTTGCCAGTCAGCGACTCTACCGTCAGTTTCTGGCTGGCATCATCAGGACGTGAGGTAAACTTTCGGCCTTCTGCATAGGGCGCAGCGATGATGTCGTCAGCCCGTAACGGGCTATAGCCCTCACCGTCGAGTTGAGCGAGGTCAGCTTTCAGCTTAGGACCACCGCCGAAGGGACCTGCCTGAGTATTTTGTTCAGTAAAATAGTCTCCGTCATGTCCTCGATTGGTAGGCAAGGAGAGTAATGGCGTGTTGGGCTGCTGCGGATAGATACCCGTCTGGTCGTCCATCACCCAAGGCTTGCCAAAGAGCTCGCCAGGAAAGAACTCGAGGTTGAAGCCCACCTTGCCTAAGAGGAAGTCGGGCACAGGCTTGTCGAGATCGACGGTGACGAGAATACTACGCCCCTGTGGCTCAACGGTTACCGTATAGTTAACGTAATAGTCAGGATAGACCATCGGGTTGAAACCCGTCATGTGACGACTGGAGTCAGGATAGCAGAGGGTTGTCGTTATGCGTCCGCCTTCGGCCTTTCGGCTCAGCTGTTTCGGAACGGGCTGCCACTGTCCTGGCGTTGCCTCCATACGGATATCACCATTGGTGGCGATGCGCTGTCCGTTCATGATGACGCATACTCCCCCTTGATGCCCTTCCGGATAGAAGTCACTGAAGGCCATCACGTCTGTGCCTCCGGCATTGAAGTAGCCGTCGTTATTTAACTTGAATGTCTGTGCTTGACTGGCTGTTCCCAACGTCAGCAACATGGTTAGTAATAATAAGTTATGTTTCATGATTTATTAGTGATTAATTGTTTTGCTTTTTCCTGTACCTCAATAATACGATCACACCACTGGTCGAATTCTGGGTCTTCAACCTGAAGTTCAGGATGCGCCAAAAGGTATTTCACGCATTTCCCGACACCCTCGTCGAAACGGGTGACTGCCTGATAACCTGGAACGGCACGCTTGAGCTTCGTACAGTCAAAGACTACGGTGACGCTCTTGTCGCCCAGCAGGTTTCCCTCAAAGTCCCACTCCTTCGGAGCCGTGGCCGCCAAGAATTCGGAGGATACATAATAGGGGCGTAATGTGACGTTCAAAGCGTTGGCGACACACTCATATACCTGGTTCCACGTCAGACTCTCGTCGCTCATAATCTGGAACGCCTCACCAATGGCCTTGGGATTCCCCAACAGACCAATGAAGCCGCGGGCAAAGTCCTCGTTCCACGTCAGTGTCCACAGCGACGATCCATCACCCTGCACCAGCACACGTTTCCCCTCCATCATGCGCTTCAACACCTGCCAGCTGCCCTTCAGTCCATGTACGCTGACGGGCACAGCACGTTCACAGTAAGTATGGCTGGGACGGACGATGGTAACGGGAAAGTCCTGCTCGCGGTACTCACGCATCAGCAGTTCCTCACAGGCAATCTTATTACGTGAATACTCCCAATAGGGATTGACAAGGCTGGTACCCTCAGTGATGAGGTAGTTTCTTGCTGGTTTGGCATAGGCCGAGGCAGACGAAATATAGACATACTGCTTGGTTCTTCCACGGAAGAGACGGATGTCACGTTCCACCTGTTGGGGTACGAAGCCGATGAACTCGCAGACGGCATCGAACTGTTCATTGCCTATCTGTCGCAGCACGGCAGCCTCATCGTCGATGTCGGCAATGACTTGTCTGACATTGGCAGGCACCTCGTCCTTGCGGGTGCCTCGATTGAGCAGCCACAAATCGTGGCCGCTCTCAGCTAATTGTCTGGTGATGGCACTACTGATGGTGCCAGTACCACCGATGAGTAATATTTTCATGTTCTGGTTTTGAGTATGCGGTAGTTTATAAGTTCGTGAGTTTCAGAATCAGCCAGGCACCGACAATCTGCATGATAAGGCCAGGCCAGCCGATGACAAAGTCGGCAATGGTGGCATCAATGCCACCCGTAATGAGCAGTTCTCCAAGGCAACCGATAGCCTTGCTGACCAGCACCACAGCCAGAAGAATCAGCAGGCTGACGGTACGGAAACGCTGTGCGGCCAGTCCTGCCACGATGGCAAGAACAGCCAGTTTGAGCGTCATCACCGGCAATACACCCCACTGAGGCATACCTGTCAGCAGATGATTCACCAAGGGTGACAACAGGGCTGCCAGCAATCCAGTCTTCCATCCAAACTTATAGGCTCCTGCAAGGATGACCAGCGACAGCGGCGAGAAGATAACGCCTCCCTGGGGAATAAGGTGAAACACTTGAGGCAGCACCAAGTTGCAGGCGACAAACACAGCTGCCCACATGTAGGTCTTTGCCTCGTCATAGTTCAAGGTATAAAGTCTTACACTTGCTTCCATATGATTATTGATTTAATGTTTGAGTTCTACAAATTTATGCTCACGCCTGTCATGAAGGTAGCACGCGGCATAGGATAACCGAGGTTTATCTCATATTTCTGCGCCATAAGGTTCTCACCGCGAGCCCAAAGGCTGATAGCCTTAGTAACAGCATAGGTAACCGAGGCGTTCAACAGCAAAAAGTCTTCTTTTGTTTCGGTATCACCGACAGCCGTATAGAGATTATCCACACGTTGTAGTCCGAGAGTGGCAAGCCATTTTCCTTGACGGTAATCCACGCCGATATAACTCCTGTTCTCAGGTGCTCCTACCACCTTGTTCTTCATGTGTAGGAACGAAGTGTTGGCATTCATGCTGAAATGACTATCAATGATGAATCTGGCTTCCACCTCGAGTCCCCAGTTCTCTATCTCACCCGTGTTCACGTTACGAGGTTTACCATCGACGGGGACAGTTTGAATCATGTTGTCACCCTTCAGATAGAAGAGATTGGCAGCATAGGTGAAATCCGTAAAGCGTTGCCTCCAAGACAGTTCATAGTTCCATAGGCATTCAGGTTTCAGATCGGTATTCGACGGAGGGTAGAGGTACATCTCACGCATTGTAGGATTGCGAAAGCCCTTACTCACCATCGCCTTCGCCTCGCCCGTACCCATAGGCCGTACAACGACACCAGCCTGTGGCACCCATTCCGTGCCCGTAATGGAATGATGATCCAGCCTTATGCCAGCATCTACGGTCAGCCACTCAGTCAGATCCTGACGGAAATCTACATAGCCTGCTATCTCGTTGCGATACGACTTGCCGCTCTGTTTGTTTGGCGTTTCGAGCACCTCACCTGTCTGTTTCGATGTGTAGTATGCATTACCATAGATGTGCTGATAATCGATGCCCACGGTAAGACGATTTCCTTCAAACAGTCTTGCACTTTGATACCACGAGATGCCCGTCAACGCATCTTTAGAACGGAAGTAACGCTGTGTCGGCTTCGTCGGGTCGGCCGTTCCGTCATCTATTTTATGACGTCCGAAATTAGAATAGAAGCTCAACGAACCGCTCGTACATCCATAATGGTTCTCAATGGCAGCATTCACCACACCACGTGTAATCCATTGGTTGGCCTCATACATTGGTTTATCCACAGAGCCTGGATAGCTGGCATTGAAATGGGTAATGTTAGCATCCACATAGGCGTTCCAGTGTTCACTCAGGTCGTAACCCAACTTCACATAACCACCATATTGCTCGAAGTCCATGCGCGGGCGGTGGTTGTCAGTACGTTCATACTGCGCTGCAACGGTTGAGGAGAAGCGTCCGCTGCGCACGTCGTTGGATACCTCTGCCTGTATGGTACCATAGCTACCTGCGCCCAACGTGACATTCGTAGCAATGCCATCGCGACTGACGGGATGGCGGGTGACGATGTTAACGACACCGCCCATAGCATTCGAGCCATACAGCACAGATGCAGGGCCACGCAATACCTCCACGCGTTCTACCATCATTGTCTGGTAGCTGTCGCTGATGGGATGACCGTAGATTCCTTGATACTGAGGATGACCGTTAATGAGTACCATCAACTGGCCTGCTCCGCCCGTGATACCCCTCATGTTAATACCGCCTGCCGCTCCCGTGGAAACACCGTAGCCCATCACCGAACGTGATGTTACAAACAGTCCCGGCACTTGTTGCATTACTGTTGGCAAAACGTTTGTCTGGTGTTGCTCTGTCAGTGTCTGACGGTCAATTATCGTCACTGTCATGGGCAGATGTCGCACATCCACTGCGTTACGCGTTCCAGTCACTACAACTTCCCCGAGGGAAAGTGAATCCATCAACAACACTTGGGCCTGAACGACCACTGTCGTCAGACCCAAGATTATTAGAAAAAGAACCTTTTTCATATATATAATAAAGTTTTTGTGATGATATCCACAATCACATTACAAAAGTACAAAATTACATTCACATCTGCAACCCGATTATAACAAAAGAGTTACGCAACGCGTTGTGTTTGCTTGTCATTACTTTAAGATGACCTTTCCACACAATGTCAATTGCTGCGGGCTGCCACCTACCGAAACGGTGATGTCGCCAGGCTCCAGCATCCATGTCTGGGCTGTCTCGTCCCAATGACAGAGATCGGAGCGGCGCAGAGGGATGGTTACTGTCTTACGTTCGCCGGCCTTCAGTGCCACACGCTGGAAGCCCTTGAGTTCCTTGGCAGGACGGGTAATATGTGAGCTGGGTCTTGCCACATAGACCTGTGCCACCTCTTCGGCATCGCAGTTAGAAGTATTCGTCAGCACAAAACGCACGTCCAGCCCCTCGGCAGTGGGCACTGTCTGCAAGTCGCTGTAAGCAAACGCTGCATAGGACAGTCCATGACCAAAGGGATAGGTCACGTCAACGTTCTTGGCATCGTACCACCGATAGCCGACAAGACCCTCCTCGGCATAGTCGGCAACAAGCTGCTGCCGGCGGTCATTGCTTTGGTTGTTCACCAGTCCGACAAAGATGTCACCCTGGCTGTTCTCTGCATTCTGCGGATAGGTGCCCGTGGCATAGGCCGGCACGTCCTCCAGTTTCTTGGGCCACGTCATCGGCAACTTGCCCGATGGTGACACCTTACCCATGAGCACCTCGGCCAGCGCCTGTCCGCCCATGGAACCGTTGAACCATGATGCCACCAGTGCACCCGACACGTCGTTCACGGTACTGACATCAACAGGACCACCCGACACGACGACCGTCACCAGCTGTTTGCTGACCTTGGCGAGTGCCTTCGCCAACTCGTCCTGTCCTGAGGGCAGGGTGATGCTCTTACGGTCGGAGCCTTCGGTCTCCACTTCGCGGTTGTCGCCAGCAAAGAAGATGACGAGGTCCGCTTTCTTTGCCGCCTTCACCGCTCTTGCCATCAGCACTTTATCAGCAGGCTGAATGGGGTCGAGCCGTTTGTTGCGGCTGTCGCGGTCGAAGGCTTTGTAGCCTTGTTCGTATGTGATCGTCACGCTGTTACCAAGCAACGTACGCAGGCCGTCAAGAGGTGTAATCTCACATCGTGTCTTCACTCCGGCACCCACGCCGCCCAATGCCATCGTGGTGACGGCATTCTCGCCGATGACGGCAATACGCTTCACGCGTTTCTGGTCAATGGGCAGCACACCGTCGTTCTTCAGCAGCACGATGGAACGGCGGGCCACCTCCAAGGCAACATTCATCTCCTCGGCATTACCTACTGGCTTTTTGTTAGCCACCTCCTTGGTGACAGGCTTCACCGTCAGTCTCACACGCAGGATTTCCCTGACACGCTGGTCGATGACCGACTCGCTCACCTTTCCAGCCTTCACGGAGTCAAGCAGCGCCTGTCCCATGAAGCGGCTGCCAGGCATCTCCACGTTCAGGCCCGCTGTCACAGCATCCACAGTCGAGTGGACACCGCCCCAGTCGCTGATGACCATTCCAGAGAATCCCCATTGGCGACGCAAGATGTTGGTGAGCAACTGCTCATTCTCCGAGCACCAGCGTCCACCGACCTTATTATAGGCAGCCATCACGCCCCAGGCATCCGCCTCGTGCACCGCCATCTCGAAGGGCCGCAGA
>Ga0265300_10002508_pt1 | contig 15837 bp, 17 predicted proteins | sample AusTroGonzalo_MG_FD_193482 | JGI IMG/M metagenome (GOLD analysis project Ga0265300, IMG submission 193482) | Bovine rumen microbial communities from tropical cattle in Woodstock, Queensland, Australia - Gonzalo_03 | ecosystem: Host-associated > Mammals > Digestive system > Stomach > Rumen ...
CTTTTTTACTTAGTTGTTTAAAACCTTTATATTTGACTTTTGTGTTAGACAATTGAACGGTTAGAAAGTCAATTTCTCTCACTAAAAAGGCTGCAATCTTCGAAGGTTTCTTGATTTCTTTATCAATATCAACCATTTTTGCAAATGGGAACAAAATAGCTAAAGAAATGCCAAAAAGAAGAACATATGTGGCAGGAATTACCACAATTGGAATCCAATACCAATACCAAGTAGTGTATAGCCCACAAAAGTACATGATAGATGCACTTCCGGCTACACCTAATAATAAGTAGAAAATTGCTAAAATCATATTAGTAAGCTCTTGCGAAAAACACTACTTTCTCGGCTTTTTTGCCGCAAACTAGGCATTTATGTTCAAATGGAACTTGGTCGAATGGCAAGCATCTAGCAGTAGCCTGATAAAGCTCTTTAATCTTATCTTCACAAGCTTGATCGCCGCACCACATAACCTTTGCGTAACCACCACGATTGAGAATCTTTTCAAGTTCTTCTAAAGAATGGGCTTCTGTTGTGTGTTCCAATAAATATTTGAATGCTTTCTTGTACATTTCGTCATGAATTGTGTCTAAAAGCTTAGGAAGTTCAGCCTTAACATCGCTTTCTTTCACAATGAGTTTTTGACCATCGTTGCGTTTTGCTAAAACACAAACGCCATTAGCGATATCTCTTGGGCCAACTTCAAGACGAACTGGAATACCTTTCATTTCATGTTCTGCGTATTTCCAGCCTGGAGAACGATCAGAATCATCAAGTTTGACTCTAATACCTAATTTTGCAATTAAATCTAAGTATTCATGAGCTTTTTTCATAACTTCTGGGTTCTTTTGTTGAACAGGAATGATAACGACTTGAATTGGTGCAACCTTTGGAGGAAGCACTAATCCATTATCGTCACCGTGGACCATAATGATAGAGCCAAGAAGTCTTGTAGAAACACCCCATGATGTTTGGAATGGTGATTGTAATTTGTTTTCTCTATTTTGGAATTGAATACCGAAAGCCTTAGCAAAACCATCACCAAAGTAGTGGGTTGTGCCACTTTGAAGGGCTTTGCCATCTGGCATTAAGGCTTCGATAGAATATGTCTCTTTTGCACCAGCAAATTTTTCTTTATCAGTTTTTATTCCTTTAACAAGTGGGATGGCGAGCAAATCTCTACCCATTTTGTCATAGATCTCAAGCATTCTTAAAGCGTCTTTTCGAGCTTCTTCCTCGCTTTCATACATAGTATGGCCTTCTTGCCAGAGGAATTCAGAACCCCTTAAGAATGGACGAGTTGTCTTTTCCCAACGAACAACTGAACACCACTGGTTATAGCGTTTTGGCAAATCACGATATGATTCAATGATGTTTTTATAGTGTTCACAGAATAAAACTTCGCTAGTTGGGCGAATGATAAGCTCATCTTCAAGAACATTCTTTCCGCCTTTAGTGGCGATTAAGGTTTCTGGAGCGAAACCACTGACGTGATCTTTTTCCTTTTGGAAAAGTGAACTAGGAATAACTAAAGGCATATAGACGTTTTCGACGCCGACTGCTTTAAATTTAGAATCTAAATATTTCTGTATTTCTTCCCAGATGGCATAGCCATATGGTCGGTAAATAATAAAACCTTTAACGGATGAGTAATCCATTAATTCGGCTTTTTTACAGACATCGGTGTACCACTGAGCAAAATCTACTTCTTGAGTGGTAATTGAACTATTTTTGTTTTCCATTTATAAATCCTCCTAGTTCATTGCTTTTAATTTAGTAATGGCTTTTTTAGTTAACGGCAAGACATTAACATCTGCCGGGGCAATACAATCGCTTGAGACGAGTTCGATACCTAATTTAATAACATATTCCACAAGTGACCATGTTGGAACGTTGGTAGCGATAATAGGCTTGTGATAACGAAGCAACTTTTCAATCAGTGATTGGAACGTTGGTAATTGCCTATTTTGTAATTTACGGTTTGTGATATGTGATGAAACAGAAATTAAGAAATAATCAAAAGCTTCATAAGTTGATGAAGATAGAGCAGTTTCATTATCATTAAGAAGTAAAGATATTTCATATCCTTTTGTCTTAAATGATTTGATCATCTGAATCATTGATTCGCTGTTAGCTTTAGGTAAATTAAGTAATTCGTCTTCGTTAAGAATTAAAACAATATTTGCTTCTTTAATTGAAGAGATGTGTGCAAAGGTTCTATTTACATAATTAAGTTCATTGATTGAAACAGGGAAAAATAATCTTAAAGAAACTCCGTCTCTTTCTTGAATAAAACGAGTAATTGAATTTCTTGAAATTGTTGAGAATAATTCTTTATCATCTTCAGTTCTTTGAGCATAAGATTTAAGTTCTTCGACAGAATCAAAGAAAGAATCCAAAGGAGCAAAACTCGCTTTGTAGCCAAGCATTCTTCCTTTTCCAACGTTATAAATCGGACGATAAAGGTACTTAATCTTTTTATCCTGAATAATTCTTTCAACTTCAGTACGATAATGCATAGCGTCATTTTCGGCCGCCATATTCTTTCCTACTTCATAGATAAGGAATTCTTTGCCATCTTCTTTAGCAATTTCACTGAGTTCAATTACAGTATCAAGCATCTTGTCGTATTCGTTATAAAAATGTTTATTTTCAGCTATTCCTATTGAATAACCTATTGAATCCTTTTCAGAAGAAATAAGAAGTAACCGATTAATTTCACTTATTAAAGTATTAATGAACGCGAGCATATTTGTCCTTTGAATAATTCTCAGATCAGAAATAATGATTTGATTATCATTATGCTCTAACATAGGACGATATGGGGCAATATAAGAAACTAAAACGTTTTTAATTTGAGCGAACACCAAATGAGATATTTCGTTGTCTAAAGTCCTTTTGTTATAAAAGTTAATCGCGAAGGTTGCGCCTTTGGCTTGGTGGTTCAAAGTGAGAGTTTGAATAAACTTTTCTCTAGAAACAAATTTTCTAATTCCTTTTCCAGAATTGAAACTTCTTTGTGCGTACATAAATTTGAGTAGATAAGATTCTAGATAAATTAAGCCTTTCTCATGATCGACCTTGCTAACTTGGAGTAAAGAAAAGAAACTTTTCTTATTGTAGTTAATCAAAACATTAATCTCTAAATACTTAGGCGTATTAGGAGTGTCGTCTAATAAATCTCCGATCCAAGTAATAATCTTGTCACGTTCATTTGCAGGGAATTGATTGTAAAACGCTGTTATAGTTGTAGTTTTCTTTTTTTGTAATCTTGAGCGATTAAAGAAACGAACTTGATCATTTTTTGTATCAATAATAAAAACTCGTAATGAATTAGATGCTTCTTCAAATTCAGAGCCATAATGTCTCGCTTTAATTTGAGCAATGATGAAAGACACCAAAATTCCAAGCAAAAGCGCTCCGAGGAATCCAAATGTTATTAATAAAATCAGTTTATCTAAATCCATAACAACAACTAACAATTATACAGCATTAGAAATGTTATACAATTAAAGTTATATAAAATAAGCCATTCCAATCAAAGATTGTTGTCTTTTATATTTCAAACTAGCGTATATAGAAATACCTAAACAAATATATAATTACTATGCTATAATTTAACTCGCTATGGAGGAATACCCAAGCGGCTGAAGGGGCTGGTTTCGAAAACCGGTAGGAGGTCCAATCCTCGCAGGGGTTCAAATCCCTTTTCCTCCGCCACGAGATAAAAATGACTAGGAACAGACTCCTAGTTTTTTCTTAAATATCCTTTGCAAATCTAAAATATTCTTTAGTTTTTAAGTTTGATTTCTTTATTCAAAACAAGTATCAAAAACGATATGCTAGATCCCAATGCAAAACCGCCAAAATCAATACCAACATCAACCCAAGAACCAAATCTTCCTGGCGTAAATAATTGGATGATTTCCGATAATCCAGCGATGAATAAGCCGAATAATAGCGAAAAAGAAATAACCCAATAAAACCTCGCAAATCTCGAGTTTTTACTAATTTCTTGAATAGTGACTAACGTAAGTAAACCATCAAGAACAAACAATGCGAAATGGCCAACAATTTTTCTTATCGCGTAAGCAAAATCAACAAAGTTTCTATCATTGATTGTATTTGGGCCAAATATGTTGATGATGTTGGCGGCAAAATGCGCGAATGAGTTTGATTCTTCGCTGGAAGTTGAACCATTGATAGCTGAATTGACAATAATAAAAACGTTAATCGCGAGGGTTAACGTTATAAGGATGATATTGTAAATTGTTTGCTTTTTCATTAGCGAATTGGTCTTGAATAGAAATGTCCATAAACCTGATTAAGTGGAGTAACGTTGACGAAGCTGTTTGGATCGATTTGATGAATAGTTTTAAGAGTGCTTTTCATCTCTAGAGAAGAAACAACCATATAAATCATCATGCGTTCCTCGCCTGAGAAAGCGCCTGTTGCTTTAACAATCGTAGCTCCATGCGGTACAGAAGCTAACAAGAAATTAGGAAGGTCTTTATTGCTAGTGATAATTTGAAGTTGAATCTTTTTGTTTCGAACATTGATTACGTCAATAACAAGCATGACTGTTAAAAGGTAGACAATGCTAAACCACATACTGCCAATGGCTAATGCCCATGGTTGTAATTCGATATTCCCAACAACCAATGGATTGCCTCCTTTTATTGCAGTAAACAATGTAAAGAGTGAAACGATAATCGCGTTGATGATGACACCATATTTTCCTGCTCCGTTTGATTTTCTTAAAGAAACATAGTAGGAAACGATATCAAAGCCACCAGCAGATGTCTCCCATTTGTATGCAATCGCGCTGGATAAGCCTGTACAGATACCTGCAAATAATGCTCTAGGTAATAAACCGCCGTACTCACTCACATACAAGGCAACGTGAACGAATATTTCACCATGGAAAATATTAGAAAATAAGAAAGCAGATCCAACGTTCACCAAAGTGAAGAAAGCAAATCTTTTACCGATTCCTAAAAACGCTAAAACGATCAATGGAATATTTACAGTTAAGTAGGCAATGGAGAATACTAACGAACGATTAGCGATATCAACACCAGCAGTTTCTAAAATAAGTAAAAAAACCTGAGCAACACCAGAAGAACCACCAGAAACTAAAGTTACTGAACCAGTCATTGGCCCGCCTAAAGCAGCTGGATCAAGAAAGCAGTTAACTCCAAAAACAAAGATAGCGGCTGATAAAACTGACATTAAAAATGTCACACCGTAATCAAAAGCATATTTAAGCCAGATGTGATTATAAATAAACGAGTTAATTTTCTGTTGGGGTGTACGTTTTGCCATAATATGATTACGAGCAATATTGTATGCTTCTAAAATAAAATTAGGTAGAGTTTTGTATAAATTGTTGAGACATTAATGTCTTGAAAAATTATTTTGTTGTATCTATATTTATATAGTGTTAAAATCAAATACGCATTCTTCCGGGAGGAAATTAATATGGTAGTATTAACAGCAATAGGAGCATTCTTCAAAAAGATCTGGGATTGGATTAGACAAACCGCCTGGATTCAACCACTTTTAATCGTCGGCATCATCTTCGGTGTTATTTTCTCGATTCCTGCAATCGTCAATGCAATTAAAAATGCTCAAGAAGAAGCTGCTGCCACTGAAACTTACTACCACAAATATCAATTATCCCTCGAAGGAGGGCCAACCTCTGCTGCCTATAAAACAACTGATTTGCTTTATAAAGCAGTAGAAAATCCTACCGAAGAAAACGTTAATGCAGTAAAAGATGATGTTGGTAACACCAAATTCTTCTTTGTCTATGTTGAAGATAACTGCGAGTATTGCGCACAAGCAAAATCCGGTTTTGACTATTTAGAAAAGAACTGGTCCAGCCTCATCCACGATGATTCTGAATTCAAATTAGTTTCTATCTTTGCAGATGAATACACATCTGAAACAACATCTGATAAAACAGCATTCGTTCAATATATGGAACACTTCCCATCATTCTTCGAACTTGCCGCGGAAGCTGCTGAAAATACAGACTACTATGAACTCAAAAACATCAATGATGAAGATATCGCTGCTTTAGCAGATGCCGATCCAGAAACCTTTAAGGCTCCTGCAATCTTCTTAGTCGATTTTACAGCTGGTCCACATAATCAAGGTATTTCCGAAGTTATGTTTGGTGTCTCTGGGGATTCTGATTTAGACAAAGCTACATTGTTATCACATTGTTGGAATCACACTGACGAATTCTCCATCGATAACAAAACACTTTAATTATAAATTAAGCAAATGAAAAGCTGGGGTTGCCCAGCTTTTTCTTTTATCTAATTTATTAAGCTTTTTTCTTGTACATCTTAACAACAGAAGGAGGGACTAATTTAGAGATATCAATTCCTTCGTTATATAAAGTATCAATTGAACTAGACGAAATAAAGCTTGTTTCAGCATGACTCATAAAGAAAACCATATCAATTGATTCGTCGATAAATTCATTCGAAGCAGATAAAGAGAATTCATATTCAAAATCAGTGACCGCGCGTAAACCTCTTACTAGGCAAGTCGCTCCATGTTCTTTTGCATATTTAACTGATAAGCCGTCGGTAGAGTCAACTTTAACGCCTTTTAGTCCTTTCGTAGCTTCTTTAATCATTTCAATACGTTCTTCAACAGAAAATTTAGATTTCTTGTTTGAATTTACTGCGACTAAAACAATAACTTCATCAAAAACTTTCAAAGCTCTTTTTAAAACATCGAGATGACCATTTGTAATAGGATCGAATGAACCAGGGTAGATTGCTTTTTTCATCTTTCTATTTCCTCAATATATATATTTTAGCGAGTCCGTAATTATATAGTTTAACTTTTTTATATTTTTCTTCATTTATAGATAGTTCTTTTTCAGACTCCAAAACAATGATGGAATTATCTTTCAAATATTCGTTTTTCTCCAGCAAATCCAAAACATTTTGATAAATATCGAGTTTATATGGAGGATCGACAAATACGAGGTCAAATTGCCCGTTTTTTGCCTCTAAAAATGCAAGAACATCACTTTGAAAAACCGTAAAGTTTGTTTCTTTAAGCATCTCAGCATTATTTTTAATCACATTAACAGCATCTTTTTCTTTATCAACAAATGTTACAGATTTTGCGTCTCTAGACAATGCTTCAAAACCATAACTTCCAGAACCGGAAAATAAATCTAAAACATTTTTACCTTTAATCTCGCCATTAAGAGCATTAAAAACGGCCGCTCTAACCTTGTCCATTGTCGGCTTTGTTAGATTGTTTTCGGGAATAAACAGTTTTCTTGATCTATTTTTACCACCTGTAATTCTAATCATTTCAAGCAATTCCTTTTGCTAACAAACTTTTTAAACAATGTTTCATTAATCGTATCGTATAATTCACGAACTTGTTTATAAGTGGCGTTATATTCTTTTACTAATTCGTTATTATCTAGATTTAGTTTAGCTTCATGAAGAGATTTTTGAGCATCGCTTGCTTCTTTAGAACTCTCTCCGAAGTGTTTAATAGCGTCTTCGTAAGATATTAAAGCCATATCTTTTTTATAGGCTAAACACATAACTTCTTCATCATTATTTATTTTTTTGTCTAATTCATTTAGTTTTAAAACTCGCTCATCATTATTTAAAGCGGTTTTGAGTTCATCTAAAGCCTTCACAAGCGAATCATTCATAAAGATATGTTATCAAATTTGTATCCTATGTGATACAATTTCGTTTATGGATAAGATGTTTAAAATCGTTAAAGATAACGCCAAATCGATTCGCGAAAAAAGTGTTGATGTTGATCCTATCACTCCAGAAATTATCGATTTAGCAAACAAAATGGCGGACTATCTAAAACATACGCAAGATGAGAAATATCGTGAAAAACATCATCTAAGAGAAGGTGTTGGTTTAGCCGCACCACAAATTGGTAAAAACATCAAAGTCATTGTGGTCTACTATGAAGAACAAAATGAAGATGGCTCTATTAGAGTTATTGATCATCGTTTAATTAATCCAAGAATTATTTCCGAATCCGTCAAACAAGTCTACCTCTCTGGTGGAGAAGGCTGTTTATCAGTGGACGGAGAGCATGAAGGATATGTTTATAGGAACTATAAAATATTAGTAAAAGCCTTTGATGCTAAAGCTCAAAAAGAAGTCGTTGTAACAGCTCGCGGATATGAAGCAATCGTCTTGCAACACGAAATCGATCATTTAAATGGGATACTTTTCTATGACCGTATCGATAAGGCAAATCCTTTTAAACAAATTGAAGGCGCCGAAAGACTCTAATTCATAAAACACTTTACTTATTTTTGTAATAGTTATTATAATAAAAGCAATCCAATTATAACGAAGATAATTCATTATAGATTTGAGAATTTATGGCTGTTAATACATCTCCTATTTCTATTTATGCTTTAGGTGGCCTATGTGAAGTTGGCAAAAACACTTATTGCATAGAATCAGATGACTCCTTGATTATTATTGACGCAGGAGTCCGTTTTCCTGGTGAAAATGTTCCGGGTGTAAATTATGTTATTCCAGATTATCAAAAGCTAAAAGCTAGTAGACAAAAGCTAAAAGCTTTAATTATCACTCATGGACACGAAGATCATATTGGTGGCATTCCATTTTTAATCCAAAATGTACACGTTCCAGTCATATACGCTCCTAAGCTTGCGGCCGCATTAATTAAAAAGAAATTAGAAGAATTAAGAATAAGAGAAGAAATTAATATTGTTGAATATGATTCCAACACCGTTTTAAACATCGCTGAATTTAAAGTTCAATTCTTTTATGTCACTCACTCCATACCTGATGCCTACGGCGTTGTAGTTGATACTCCTCAAGGAAGAATAATTCATACAGGAGACTTCAAAATTGACTTAACTCCAGTTGGAAGAGAAATCGAATTATCGAAAATTGCTCAATTTGGAGTAGAAGGTGTGGATTTGCTTCTTAGTGATTCAACCAACGCTGAAATTGAAGGATACACTCCAAGCGAAACCAGTGTTTTAAAGTCAATTCACGAAATATTTGAAAATGCTCAAGGAAGATTAATTCTTTCAACATTTTCCAGTAACATCTCTCGAATTCAACAAATTGTACAGGTTGCAGTCGAATTTAAACGAAAGATCGCTATTATTGGACGTAGTATGGAAAACGTTGTCCAAATTGCGCGTGACTTTGGCTATATCAAGATTCCAGATAACTCTATCATTCCCGTTAACGATATTGGTGAATACAAAGCAAAAGAAATCTGTGTTTTATGTACTGGTTCACAAGGTGAACCAATGGCGGCCTTGTCTCGTATTGCGAATGATGAATACCCAGATCTAAGAATTATTCCAGGTGACACAGTAGTTTTCTCTAGTAGCGCAATTCCAGGTAACGGTATTTTGATAGAAAAGGTTGTTAATAAGTTAGTAAGAAAAGGCGCTGATGTTTTAACGAATTCAATTTTATATTCAGTTCACTCCTCAGGCCATCCTTCAAAACAAGAGCTAAGATTGATGTTAAAACTTGTAAATCCTAAATATTTTATGCCAATCCATGGCGAATATCGTATGTTAAAACTTCATGGTCAAATAGCCGAATCATTAGGAATTCCTAAAGATAATATTTTCATTTTAGAAAACGGCCAATCTATCATTTTAAACAAACATAAGATCACTAGTGGTCAATCTTATCCAGCCGAACCAATATTTATTGATGGAAAAGATGTTAAAGGCATAAATGAAGCCGTGTTAAGAGACCGCCAAATCATGCAAGATAATGGATTAATTGCGATTATTGTAGGAATTTCCCACAAAAAAGGTAAAGTCATTGTCGAACCACAAGTAATTACTCGAGCTTTCATGGAAGATGACGAAATAATAAAAGAAAGAATTAAACAAATTGCCACTGAAGAAATAAATAAAATTTTTGAAAATAATGGCACTTTTGCAGATATAAAGACAAATTTAAAAACAACAATATCACACTATATTTATCGTAAAACAGAAAGGCTACCGCTTATTATTCCGGTAGTTATGGATGAGAACTAATATGCTTATTTTGGCGTCAGAATCTCCAAGAAGAAAAGAATTAATTCGTAAAATAACGAATGATTTTATTGTTATTCCTTCAAATGTTGATGAATCCATTCTTCACATTGCACCACACGATTTACCAGCTGAACTTTCAAAACTAAAAGCCTATTCAATATTCGCTAAATATCCAAACGATTCAGTTTTGGCCTGCGATACTGTCGTAATTCTAGATGGTAAGTTAATGGGAAAACCAAAAAATAAAAAAGAAGCATTCGAAATGCTAACTTCATTATCAGGTAAAAAACACGTAGTTATTTCGGGTTATACATTTGTTTCAGCTCAAAAAGAAATAACAAGAATTGTTAGAACTTATGTTTATTTCAACAAATTAACACCAGAATTAATTAATTCCTATATAGAATCAGGATCTCCAATGGACAAAGCTGGAGCCTATGGAATCCAAGACAAAGACTTCAATCTAGTCAATCATATTGAAGGTGATTTGGATAATGTTATAGGTCTTCCAGTGGAAGATATTAGAAAACACGTTTTTAATTAAATAAAGAATAGAAGGAATCCGCTCCTTCTTTAACAACCAAGATTGTTTTACCAGACATCTTAAGAATGGAATCGACACCGATTCCTTTTAATTTATCAGATTCGACTTTGCTATCATCTTTTAACTCTAAAATAATTCGTGAATTAACGCGGTCATGTCTAATAACATTTTCTTTTCCCCCTAAGAGTGAATAAATATCAATAGAGGAAGAAATCTTAGGTAAAGAAGATAAATCTTCTTTTTCACTTTTATTTGAACGATCTTTAAAAACCAAAACCGCAACAACAACACAACCAATTAAAACAGCAAAACCAATGCCTAAGTAGATGCCATATTTAGCAAGCCAAATAGCGAAAGCGTTTTGAGTTGGATCACCTTGAGAAAATTTCAAAATAGTCATGCAAATATGTTATCATAAATTTCAGGTTATGGGCACAAATGTTGAAATTGAAATAAAGTCGCCTTTATGTAAGGAAGAATACGATAAATTAATATCCTCGTTTTCAGATAAAAAGATTTACACACAAGTAAACTATTATTTTGATACAAAATCCCTTGATATTATTTCAAAAAAGTGTGGTCTTAGAATGAGAGAAAAGAAAGGCACTTTTGAACTTACATTGAAGGTTCCTCAAGGTGAAGGAAAACTTGAAATAAACCAGCAAATCTCTAATAAAGTTGCAAGTTTACTCCTTGATAAAAGTATTTTTCCTAATTGTTCAATTGAGACACATTTGCATGATGTTTTAGGCATCAACGTTAAAGAAATTTCTTGTCTTGGAACATTAGTAACTAAACGAATCGATATTCCATATAAAAATGCTCTTATTTCTATCGATGAATCAAGCTATAACAATATCACTGATTATGAAATTGAAATTGAAGATGAAAGTCTTACTTTAGCCAACAAACACTTAAAAGAATTCTTGTCTCAATTCGATATACAAATAAAAAAATCTCCTGGCAGTAAGCTCAAGAGATTCATAGATTCACTTTAATTGTTCTTGTTTGGCGTCTCACAAGTATCGCAATATATTTGTTGAAAACGTCGAGTTCTAGGAATAAAAGTAGTAATTTCTTCCTTGTTATAACCTACTTGAATTCGATGATCATCCACCATTATTGGTCGCTTCAATATTGATGGATTTTTTCTTATGAATGAGACCATTTCTGAAACAGTCATTGAGTCAACATCAACATGATTTTCTTTGATGATTTTTGATCGTTTAGAAATGATATCTTCAGTGCCGTTCTCACTTTTAGTGAGAATTTCTTTCAATTCTTCCTCTTTTAGATTGGACGCAAAAATGTTCTTTTCTTCAAAAGGGATGTTTTGATTATGGAACCACTCTTTGACTTTTTTGCAACTGGAGCAATTCGGAGAAACGTAAATTTTAATCATGCATTTATTGTAAGAAAAAATAGCGAAAAGTCAATTAGTTAACTAAATTGACAGAAAGTATTTAAAACTTTATAATTAACGCATTATTTGGAGATTAACTTATGGACAATATTCTCTCAGGTATTAAACCAACTGGCCAATTAACTTTAGGAAATTACATTGGCGCAATTAAAAACTTCGTCAAAGTTCAAAATGAAGGCGAATCATTTTTGTTCATCGCCGATTTACATGCTTTGACCCTTCCAATCGAACCACAAACCCTTCACGATAATTCTCGTGATATTGCTGCCTTTTATTTAGCAGCTGGTTTAAATCCTGAAAAAGCGAATATTTTCCTCCAAAGTGATGTCGCTGCTCACAGCGAGCTTGCAATTATATTGCAAAACTACCTTTACATGGGTGAACTCTCCAGAATGACTCAATTCAAAGACAAATCCGCTAAAATGAAAGAAGAAGCGATTGGTTTAGGCTTATTCACCTATCCTGTCCTTATGGCGGCAGATATTGTTCTATATGATTCAAAACGCATTCCAGTTGGCGAAGACCAAATTCAACATGTTGAATTAGCTAGAGATCTCGTCAAACGCTTCAACAATAGATATGGCGAAACTTTAGTGATGCCAAAAGCAGAAGTTGCAAAAGTTGGTGCTAGAATTATGTCCTTATCTGATCCAACAAAGAAAATGTCTAAATCCGATCCAAAAGGAGATATTTATCTGAAAGATGGTGTTGAGGTTATTAGAAAGAAAATCATGTCTGCAGTTACCGATATGGAAGCCAAGGTTCATTACGATGTTGATAAACAACCTGGTGTCTCTAATTTAATGACAATCATGTCTTCTTTAACCGGTAAATCATTTGAACAAATCGAAAAAGAATTTGCTGGCAAAGGCTATGGCGATTTCAAACACGCTGTTGCCGATGTCGTCATCAACGAATTAGCGCCTTTCAAAGAAAGATACGAACAAATCATTAAATCTGGCAAGGTTGATGAAGTATTAGCTAAAGGCGCTAAACGCGCTAACGAGATTGCTTCTAAGACTCTTGCAAGAGTTCAAAAAGCAGTCGGTTTATATCATAAATAATGAAACCTTGTTTGATAGCCTTTGATATGGACGGAACTCTTCTAAATGAGAAGAAGAATATTTCATTTCGTACAAAAAGATATTTGAAAAAGTTATCAAAACAAGGACACAAAATTGTTTTAGCATCCGGAAGACCATCTAGAGCTCTAATAAGGTACTACAAAGAGTTACAATTAGACACTCCGATGATCTGCTATAACGGCGCAAACGTTTTTTCGCCAAACAATCCAAGCTTTAAGCCTATTGAATTTGAATTCCCAAAAGAAACTGTTGTGGAAATTATTGAAAAAATTAGACCACACATAAAAAACGTAATGTGTGAGGATGAACAAAACATCTGGGTTGATAAGAAAGATGATTATTTAGACAAATTCTTTTGGTATGAAGGAATGAATGTTACTTATGGAGAATTAAAAAATACTTTAAATAAAAATCCAATGACGTGCATCGTCCAAACTCCATTTGAATATAGAGATACGCATGAACTCGACAGAATAATGGAATCTTATCCGAAATTATGTGCAAGGTTCTGGACTGGATCACCTTATTTTGAAATATATTTTAAAGGAATTTCAAAAGGTTCATCGCTTAAAGTTATAGCTGAGTATTACAACATTCCAATAGATAGAGTAATTGCGTTTGGTGATGCTGAAAATGATCGAGAAATGTTTGAATTTGCAGGGATTTCCGTCGCAATGAGTAATGGAAAAGAAAGTTTAAAAAACGCTGCAAAACACGTATCAATTAAAGATAATAACCACAATGGAATCTATCATACATTAAAACAAATTCTCAAAAATTTAGAAGTTAGCGATTAGCTCATAATAAACTTCAAGAAAGAAAAAACCGAATCACGACGATTCGGTTTTTTATTGAATTTTATTGTTTATTCGGTATGTGCTGGAACGATAGCGGCATCACCTACTTTAAATTGTGTGACTTCGTAGCCGCCTGTTTCAATTGTTGTACCGTCACTTGCGGACGCTACCCAACAAAGGGTAATGTTTGTTTCTTTATCGATAACAATCTTAGCGCTAGCACTTTCGTTGATAAATCTATATTCGTAGCGATATTCAATAGCGCTTCTACCTAGATAGCTAACTTCTCCAACTTTATAATAGGAGCCTCCAAGGCTCGTTGTGTACGCACAACAAAATTGTGTAGCATAACCATCAAAGGACATCTCAATATAATCATCTTGTCTAGTGATAGGATTAGAATAAACACCATCTGTATATTCTGTATAGTAGGATACGCTTCCTTCGTTTTGTTTCATTAAGATTTTGGTGTCTTCAGACTCAATCCAATAATAATCTTGTTTACGACCAACCGTCATACTATCTTCTGCATCAGTTGTAACAAAAGTAATTTCAAAACCGCTTGTTTTTCCTAATTCGATAATTTTAGCTTTTGCAGTCTCTTCGTCACCAACGAGATCTTCTGGTGTAGCGCTGCCACCACCGCTTTCTTCGCCACCGATATTGCAACCGGTCAAGGCAAGTAAAGATAAAACGGGTAAAATAAATAATTTCTTCATAATTAACTCCTTAATAATATATTAACACACTCAATTCTTTTTTAGATATAATTATTCCATGCTCGATAATATTGAACGTTTTGATATGAAAGAACCTCCACGAAGACAAAAGCTTCGTTGGATTGGTTATTTAAAAGCTTTACCTGTGCTTTGGTCACATCATGGCAAAATTCGCAAAATAAATATGAAAGGAATCAAACCTCCATATCTTTTGCTTGCGAATCACAACGCTTTAATGGATGTTGATATCCTTAATTTAGCGATCTTCCCTCATAGAGTTAACTATGTTATCGCGATTGATGGTTTTATTGGTCGTGAAAAACTCTTAAGAAATGTCGGGGGGATTTGTAAAAGAAAATTCACTAATGATATTAATTTGATTAGACATCTTAGAACTGTTGTCAAAAATGGTGATATTATTCAAATATTTGCCGAAGCAAGATATTCGCTTTGTGGCACTAATGCAATCATTCCAGAATCTCTTGCTAAGTTAGCAAAACTATTAAATGTTCCAGTCGTCTTCTTAAAAATGCACGGCCACCACATCAACTCACCTTACTGGAATCTTCATAATCGTAAGATTAAAGGCATCGAAGCAGAACTTGAATGCATCATCAATCAAGAACAAATCAGTACTTTAACTCATCAAGAAGTAAATGAGATTATTCAAAAGAGTTATGTATATGATGATTTTGCTTGGCAAAAAGAAAAAGGCGTTCAAGTCAAATACAAAGGAAGAGCGGAAGGCCTTCACAAAGTCTTATATCAATGTCCAAACTGCGGTACCGAATATGAAATGGATTCAAAGGATAATATTTTGTTCTGTAAACACTGCGGAAAGAAATGGGAATATTCTACTTTGGGAGAATTGAAAGCTACCGAAGGTAAAACAGAATTCTCTCACATTCCAGATTGGTATGAATGGGAAAGAGAAAACGTTCGCAAAGAAGTCGAAGCAGGAAAATATCATTTTGAAAGTATCGTGCACGTTGACGCTTTACCTAACGCGGATAAATTCATTCATTTAGGCCAAGGCAAACTAATTCACGATTTAAATGGTTTCCATTTAGAAGGCTATTACAAAGAGAATGATGAACATTATTCTTTAGATATTCCTTCTATCGATACGTATTCGGTCCACATTGAATATGAATATTTAGGGCAATTTGGCGACTGTGTTGATCTAAATACTCTAAAAGATACTTT
>Ga0265300_10002509_pt1 | contig 15836 bp, 15 predicted proteins | sample AusTroGonzalo_MG_FD_193482 | JGI IMG/M metagenome (GOLD analysis project Ga0265300, IMG submission 193482) | Bovine rumen microbial communities from tropical cattle in Woodstock, Queensland, Australia - Gonzalo_03 | ecosystem: Host-associated > Mammals > Digestive system > Stomach > Rumen ...
TTACATCAAAAAGGCCTGTCTTATGATACAATTAAACCGCTTGACAGACTTTCGCTCATTGGTGCAAATCCTTTCGGTGCCTTGGAATATGAGCCTGCCGAAAGTAAAGATTTTGAAGATTTCACAGTTCAATTAGATTCTCTGGCTGATGATGCCGATATCATCTTAGAGGGGCATACAGGTCAAATGTTGGACGACTTGTTAAAATTAAACGGTTCCTCCGGTGGTGCTCGTCCAAAAATAACAGCCCTTGTTTCCGATAATAAAAACAAAATTATACATGGCGGTAATGAAGTTCCAACCGGTTTTTCTCATTGGCTTATTAAATTTTCCAACAGAAAAGACCGTAAAGATATCGGTTTGCATGAATATGTTTATTCGCTGATTGCTAAAAATGCCGGAATTGTAATGCCTGAAACATACCTTTTTCCTTCAAAGACCAGTTACGGACATTTCGGGGTTAAACGTTTTGACCGTATCGGCAACCAAAAAATACATATTCACTCGGCCTGTGGTTTGCTCAATGCAGATTTCAGAGTAGCCAGCCTTGACTATGCAAGCTTATTAAAACTCACCAAACTTTTAACCAAAAACAACCAAGATGTTGAACAAATGGTTCGTTTGATGATATTCAACGTCAAAGCCGGCAACAAAGATGATCACAGCAAAAACTTCAGTTTTATGCTTGATGAAAACAAAAACTGGAAACTGGCACCGGCTTATGACTTAACGAAATCAGCCGGTATTAACGGTGAACAAACCGCCATGGTCAACCAAAAAGGCATTGATATTACTGATGATGATTTAATCATTGAAGCACAAAGGATAGGAATTTCTGCAACCAAAACAAAAGAAATGATTGAACAAATAACATCTGCTCTGGCTGATTATGAAAAGCTGGTAAAAGAACATAAGTGATAGTTTCAACTGCCCAAGGAATGTCTTCCGTTAAATTTTGATAATTTGAAAATTTATGGTGTCGAATTCGGCACCTTTTTTGTTATCCAAACGATTTCATTAAAATTTTTTTATTTGCCGGGGGCACATTTTCCGACTTTTTGACTCTTTACCTTTTGTAGCAACCAAACAAAAGGAGTTAAACAGCGAAAAAAAAGAATCATTGAAAATCAATAACTTATAAAAAAGTGAAAATTTTTTGAGGGGATTTTCCGTTTTCCGGGGGATTTACCTCATGTGAAAGGAAACAAAAAAAATGAAATTTTTTGAGGGGTTTTTCCTGTTTTTTTCATTTTTACCCCATGTGGCGACCAAACGAAAGGAGATACTGATGAACCAAAATAAAAAAAATCACTCAAAATCAACAACTTATAAAAAAGTTTGTTTTTTGGTGGGGTATTTTCCCCACTTCCGGGGGTTTTACCTCATGTGAAAGGAGAATGAAAAAATGAAAATTTTTGAGACCGTTTTTCGACTTTTAGCATTTTTACCACATGTGGCTACCAAACAAAAGGAGATAGTGATGAGCAAAAATAAAAAAAAAGAATCATTCAGAATCAATTACTTATAAAAAAGTTGAAAATTTTGGGGCACATTTTCCGTTTTCCGGGAATTTACCACATGTAAAAAGAAAAAATTTTTTGAGGGGATTTTCCGACTTCCGGGAATTTACCCTATGGAAGGAGAAAAAATGAAAAAAATATTTTTTTTGAGACCGTTTTCAGATTTTCGGGAATTTACCCAGTGAAAGGGAACAAAATGAAAAAATTTAATTTTTTTGAGACCGTTTTCCAACTTCTGGGGTTTTTACCTTATGAAAGGAGAACAGAATGAACGAATTGATTGAACTTTTAAAACCTGTCGTCGAACAGATCCTATTTGAGCAAGAAGTGCAAGAAATATGCACTAAGGCTCAGATTTCATTGGATAAAAGTAAAAAACAGAGCATTCATTGTGTCAGAAAGAAAGGAGTCACTCATGACCAGAACAGTGGACTTAGACATCGCACTTGAAGATATTCCGGATATGCCGTTCCATGACATGTATTCTTTATATGTCACCTTGTTCAATCGGCCTAACAAGTGCACCCGTAAAGAGTTCTATATCTGGCAAATCACAAACCGCCTGCAAGAATTACGCTTTGGCGGGTTGGATAGAGAAACGCGGCAACTTTTGGAAAACATGGATGAAGATTACACCCCAAAACCGGAGTGCAGTGTTCCCGTCGGCGTTGAGCTGATTAAAAAATACAAAGGAGAAACCTATAAAGTCAAGGTTTTGAAAAACGGTTATGAGTGGGACAACGAAGTCTTTAAGTCATTATCTGCCATCGCGTTCAAGATAACCGGCCGCAAAATATCCGGCCAAGAATTTTTCGGAGTGCATAATGGAAACGATTAAGAAAGTCAGATGCGCCATATATACCCGTAAATCCACCGATGAAGGGTTGGAAAAAGAGTTCAATACGCTGGAAGCCCAACGTGAAGCCGGTGAGAATTTTGTAATGAGCCAAAAAGCGCAAGGCTGGGAAATTCTTCCCGACCATTATGATGACGGCGGGTATTCCGGCGGCAATATGAACCGCCCGGCGCTGGAAAGATTATTTGCCGATATTGAGGCCGACAAGGTTGATATGATTGTCGTTTATAAAATCGACCGTTTGACCCGTAGCCTGATGGACTTTTCAAAAATGATCGAAATATTTGATGCTCATAATTGCTCATTTGTATCGGTTACGCAAAACTTTAATACGGCCGACAGTATGGGACGATTAATGCTGAATGTGCTTTTATCATTTGCTCAGTTTGAACGGGAAATCAGCGGTGAGCGTATTCGTGATAAGGTCGCCGCCTCCCGTAAAAAAGGCATGTGGACCGGCGGTGTCGTCCCATTCGGATATATCCCGATCAATAAGAAGCTGGTCGTCAAAGAGCGTGAGGCTGAAATCGTTCGCTTTATGTTTGACGGCTATGTAAAATACAAATCCATTACCGGTATTTGCAAACTGATTAAGGATAAATTCGGTGAAGAATACCGCCGGGAGATGGTGAAAAGAATTTTACGCAACCCGATTTATATTGGCAAAATCAAGCATAAAGATGTGTTTTATGACGGTCAACACGAAGCGCTGGTCTCACAAGAGATTTTTGATGAGGTCGCAAAAATTCGCGCCTCAAAAGACCTGACCAAGCGCACCTGTTTATATAAGAAAAATGAAGTCGGTATATTGCGCGGTATTCTCTATTGCGGTTGTTGTCATACCAAGATGACGCCGACGGCCACCAACGGACACAAATTGCGCCGCTATTATTACACCTCAACCAAAGCAAAATATTACGGCTATCACACCTGTCAAAACGGATCGGTGGCGGTGGCTGTTTTGGATGAAGCCGTTTTACAAATTATTACACCGATGCTCAGAGATACCACCTTATTAAACGGCTTGGTCAAGGAAATTGCACCGGATCGGATTAAAGAGATTTTCAAAATCATGCAAAAGCCGGAACTGCTCTTAAAACGGATGTCCGAGCTTGATAAATCTCTTCTGGTCAGAAAGCTTATTGAGCGCATTATCGTGCAATATGACACGTTGGAAATAAAGTGGACAGAGTTGGCGCTCGATATGTTACCGGCAAAATACCAGAAAAAGACCACCGACGGTGTGATGACCATCGCCACCCCGCTCTCTCGAACCAAAGATTTGTTGCAAGTCAGCATTCCGGAAATTGTGGAGCCGGTACCGACCATTAACAAAGAACTGGTGAGAGCGCTGGCCAAAGCATTCCGCTATCAAAAAATTTTAACGACTACAAAAATCTCGTTGGCCGAACTTGCCGCAAGAGAAGAAACGGATGCCGGTTTTATGGGACGTATTTTGCGCCTGACCTGTTTGGCTCCGGATATTATCAAATCCGTCTTAGCCGGCACACAACCTGCTGACTTTATTTTACAACCCTTAGTGCGCAACGAAATCCCGCCGATTTGGGCAGAACAGCGCAAGTTATACGGTTTCCCGGAAATTTAGGAGGTTTTCATGAAAAAAGTGATACACCCGATATCTCTCTCTTTCTCGTTTCAGGACACAATTCCATCCGGTAACGGATACATTATGTTGGACCGCGAGTTTGTTAATTGGCCTCTTTTTTATGATGATGCGGCTTGGAAGCTGTTTACCTATCTCTTAATGCGGGCAAACTATACTTTGCGCCTCTGGGGAACACATCAGGTTAAAAAAGGTGAGCTTGTTACCAGTTATCAGCATTTGGCAGATGCTTTGAATAAATCACGAGATGAAATCAAGCGCCTCTTAAAGAAGCTGAAAGATATCCATGAAGTGGAGACTGTTCGTATCGGTAACGCCCTACTTATAAAGTTGCCAAATTACCTGAAATATATGAGTTTGCCGGATAAGAAAAAAGGAAAGTCCGCCCGACCTCAGCCCGCAGAAAATCCCGAACTAATCCCGGATGAGTCCACGAATAAAGAAAGTAAAGAAGGGAATAATTTTATAAGGAAAGAAAATTTATACCGGCCTCAAGTTTTTTCAAATAACTCAAACGGCGGTTTGCGCTCGATAGGCAGTATATTTGCTCAGCAAGTAAAGAATGCGCTTCCCTATCATTTTAATGAATTTCCGCCGGATGAGAATGAAGTGAGACGGTATGTGGCAGAAAAAGATATGGACATAGATTTAGACCGCTTCTTTGACCATTATTACAGTACCGGATGGTGTGATAAAAAAGGTCGCCGATTAGACGGTTGGCATTTTGCCTTAAGCCGACTTGCCAATCATGGGGAGTGGTTATAAATATATTTTGCTTTCATTTTTTGAAAAACAATGCTATAAACGGACCACAAACAGAAAGGATCAAAAATGACATTTGAAGAATTAAGCACAGCGCGTTATACGCAAAGAAGTTATGACAACAAACCGGTTGAAGATGAAAAAATCCAAAAAATCTTGCAGGCCGGTCGAGTTGCACCCACCGCTAAGAATAACCAACCGCAAAAAGTTTATGTAGTTCAATCTCCGGCGGCGATGGATAAGTTGCGCAAGTTAACCCCTTGCCATTATAATGCCCCGCTTGCCATGATTATTTGCTACGATAAAAATCAACAATGGCATAACCCGGCTGATGAGAGCATTACTTCAGGCGTTGAAGATGCCAGTATTGTGGCAACGCACATGATGTTGCAGGCCGCAGACTTGGGCGTTCATTCAACTTGGGTGAATATGTTTGTGCCGAGTGAAACACAAAAAGCCTTTGATTTGCCGGGAAATGAAGTACCGGTTTTACTCATGATGTTCGGTTATCCGACAGCATCTTCGGCCCCGGCACCGGCGCATGCAAGCAAGAAACCATTGTCAGATACGGTTAAATTCTTATAATTTCTCTGTTGTTTTGGTTGCCAGCCACCTGATAAAAAAGGTGGCTTTTTTGTGTTTACGGGGGCGCAAGCCGCAGTGTTTTTTTAGTAAAATCAAAAAAATTTTGGGTGGTCAGTGGTCGGGTAAAATCATATAAATATCAATAACTTATGTAGTTTTGTTTTAAGTTTGGGTGGTCACTTGGCGATTTTGGGTGGTCAGGCATCAGGCCATGGGTCCTTCCTGGCGAATTTTCATATGCGGGGCCGCAAGCCGCGCCATTTTTTTAGCAAAACAGAAAAAATCCGGCTGGTCACTGGTCACCTAAAAATATAGTAATATCAGATAGTTATGCGATTTTCAAAAATCGGGGGCTGGTCACTTTTGAAATCGGGCTGGTCACCTACTGATTTTAAGTAAGAAAATTAGCTTAATGATTACGCGAAATAATTTAGGGGCCGATAATCAGCCCCTTTTTCGTTGGATGGTAATTTAGGCGTTCGCTTTGAGGTAATAAGTCCGAATGCCTTCTTTCTTTTCGGAGGCGATGGTTCCACCGGTCTTTTTTACGTAAGCTGACATCGCACCGCGGATCGAGTTTTCTTTCCATCCAAGGGCCTCGGCCATCTCTTTTAAGGTTGCACCTTCCGGACGGCTTAGCATCACAACCATAAAGGCTGTTTTATCGCGGTGGTCTAATGCTACCGGTTCTACTTTGATTTTTACTTTAGCTTTGGAGGTCGATTTTTTTGTTGTGGCCTTCGCTTTTGAGCTTTTCTTTTGTGTTGTCATGTTCGTATCCTTTCTATCTGGTTAACGCAACACAATGAATGCTTGGAAATAACATTATATCCAGTAAATAATGCAATAAAAGTGCAGAAATACGCAAAAGTTCTTGATGATTACACCCTCAAAATGCTCACCGAAAGTCAGGATATCTTGAGCAAGGAATTATGAGAGAAATCGGTTTTATTTAAATGGATACCACTTAACACCTAACACAGAGTTATATTCCTCAGTAATATCATCAAGATTTACTGGCGCAGGTTGATATTTATTCACATATAAACAACATATATACAGGCATTGAAAAGAAACCGTAATAGCTAAAAATGCGTCAGGAGTCTCTTGAACAGGTTTGGGGCAATATCTCGGTAGCATTACATAAGGGGAACAGTGTTTATAACTGCAAAATCTTTTATACATATGACATAAATTATCAACTTCAGGATGCCCTTCATTTTTTATGAGCTTATCAGCTATTGTTGATATACTGTTAGCTTGAGGCTTATACCAAGAATTGTAATAATTATCCGAGGTTAATAAAATTTTATCTGTGACTTTTTTACCTTGATATTCTTTTTTGAGTAACCGCTGAACATTTCTTTTCTTTATAAAATTTAGAACTTTTTCTTTTGTGTCCGGATATATTTCAAGACCTTCAAGTTGTTCTATAGCTCCATAATCTATATATTGTTTTATTCTTTCTTCTTTTTCTAGCATCCAAATCAGTTGTATAAGCGCTTCCAACATATGAGACGTTAAAATACAAGCGTTATAGGCATCATCAATTAGCGTTAATACTGCTTTTGAAGAAGATAAAAGCCTCTTATAAAATGAAACTGTAGCTCCTTGTTGTAAATTTCTAGTTTCAAAATTAACGGCTTCTGTCCGTTGTATTAAACGCTCTAATAAAGTTTTATTCGTTTCAAAATCTTCATTCATTACGTATCCTATTATTTATGGTTAAATAGATGGTATATGCTACACATAAAATTTTAACACGTCAAATAGGTAAAAAAAACTAAAAACAAAAAATAGCACCAAACACCTAATTAAAATTTCCACAAATTGCCGAATGAAAGAGTCACAAATGCCCGAATGAAGGGATTGTTTTTTCCTTTTTATTCCCTTTTGTTCCTTTTAAGGGAAATTTTTCTTGCATTATATTTTGGTGTTTATTAGAATAACAGCATTCTTTTGATATGATGGAGAAAAATGATGACGAGTGATATTCTAACCGTTGAAGAAGTGGCTGAATACCTGAAGCTTGCTAAGAAAACTGTCTATAAACTGGCGGCAGAAAAGAAGATTCCGGCTTTTAGGGTTGGAAAATTCTGGCGTTTCAAAAAAGCAGAAATTGAAGAATGGATTAAGAATAAATAATGCAAAGGCCTCAAAGGAGCAACTATGATAGAGAAAATAAAAGCATTAATAGCCCAAGGTGAAGGTTTGAAGGTCGAATTTAAGGAAGCTCAGAGTGGTTTACCTAAAAACATTTATGAAACAATTTGTGCCTTTTCTAATACTCAAGGTGGTGAAATTTTATTAGGTGTTGCTGATGATGGAAGCATTTTGGGTGTTAATCTTAGTTTATTACCTCAAATAGAACGTGATTTTGCCAATACAATCTGCAATATTTCAAAATTTCATCCGCCACTTTATTTGGAGTGTAAAGAGGTTGAGATTGGCGATAAAATTATTTTGTATATTTTAGTTCCAGCTAGCTCGGAAGTTCATTATACAGGATCTAAAATATATGTACGAACAGATGATGGGGATCGGGATATAACTCATAATCATTCCCAAGTAGCTCATTTATTTGCCAATAAAGAAAAAACATATTCTGAAAATGAAATTTATGCGGGAATCCAGATAGATGACTTGCGTACAGATTTGATAGAACGTTGCCGCAAGATGGCAATAAATAGACAACCTGATCATCCTTGGAAAGATATGAATAATGAACAATTATTAAAAAGTGCTGGTTTATACAAAAAAGATTTTAATTCACAAAAGGAAGGATACACTCTAGCCTGTGCCTTATTATTTGGTAAGGATGAAGTAATTCAGTCAATTCTCCCACATTATAAAACAGATCTCATATTAAGAGTTAAGGATTTTGAAAGATTTGATGATAGAGATGACGTGAGAACAAATTTAATAGAGAGCTATGATCGTATAATGGCCTTTGTCAATAAGCATTTACCATCGCCATTCTATTTAGATGGGGATATTCGTAAAGATTTAAGAGGTATACTATTTCGAGAAATCACTGTCAATTTACTGATGCATCGAGAATTTACCAACCACTATCCAGCAAAATTAGTTATTGAACACGATAGAATAATTACAGAAAATGGAAACAAACCCTATATCTGCGGTAATATTAATCCGGATAACAACACTCCTTATCCTAAAAATCCAACAATTGCAAGATTCTTTAAGGAAATTGGATGGGCAGAAGAGTTAGGATCAGGCGTTCGGAAAATAGCAAAGTATGCAAAAATATATGCAGGCTATGAACCTATATTAAATGACGGTGATGTATTTAAGTTAGACTGGAAAATAAACTTATTTGACGGAATAAGTAGTGATCAAGTTATCTCTGCAACCTCTCATAAAATAAAGGATCCACGTAGTGATCAAGTAAGTGATCAAGTAAGTGATCAAGTAAGTGATCAAGTAAACCAGATTCTGGAATTTTGTATGGAACCAAGATCATTGTTAGATATTATGGAATTAACTAATTATAATAGCCGGGGACATTTTAGGGAAAAACTTTTAAACCCCATGTTAGAGAGAGGATTATTAAAAAGAACTAATCCAGATTCCCCACATGCCCCTAACCAAAAATATGTAACCATCAAAAGAGACTAAGACTAAAGGATTATATCATGTTTGAACAGAGTTTTAAGAATATTGATAATGAGTTGCACAAAGATGCCGGTTGCTCTACCGAAATGGACTATATTGAGCAGACTTCGTGGCTGTTGTTCTTGAAATATCTGGAAGATTTGGAAAATAATCGGGCGATGGAAGCCGAGCTTAACGGTAAAAAATATACCCCGATTATTGACGAGAATTATACTTGGAGCAGTTGGGCATATCCTAAAACTGCTGATGGCAAGCTTGATTATCACAAAGCTATGACCGGTGATGACTTAGTAAACTTCGTCAGAGATAAGTTGTGGCCTTATTTGGCGCATTTTAAGGAATTAGCAGAAGCCGCCGACACTTTGGAATATAAAATCGGGGTTATTTTCAGCGAATTAAGAAACAAAATCAATGACGGCTATATCCTGCGCACTGTCATCAATATTATGCAGGAAATGCGCTTTCAAACTTCAGAAGAAAAGCACGAGCTTTCTGAACTTTACGAAGGTAAAATTCAAAATATGGGTAACAGCGGGCGCAACGGCGGTGAATATTATACCCCAAGACCACTCATCAGAGCCATTATCAATGTTGTTCAACCAAAATTGGGCGATAAAATTTATGATGGCGCTTGTGGTTCTGCCGGATTCTTGGTGGAAGCATTTAATTATCTTAAGGAAAGCAAGCAATTAACCGTTGATGAATTAGAAATACTGCAAAAGAAAACGCTCTACGGTAAAGAATTTAAGCCGTTACCGTATATCATTGCCATTATGAATATGATTTTACATGGGGTTGAAGCACCGAATATTATCCGCAAAGATACGCTTTCTGAAAACATTATGGCGGTGCAAACCAAAGACCAGTTTAATGTTATTTTAGCCAATCCGCCGTTTGGTGCCGCCACCAGCAAATCGGACATTCAAAACTTTCCGATAAAGACCAGTGAAACGGCTTATATGTTTATTCAGCATTTTATTAAACACCTCAAAGCCGGAGGTAATGCCGGTGTTGTTATTAAAAATACCTTTTTAAGTAATGGTGATGCAACGGAAGTCAGAAGAGAGCTATTAGAAAGCTGTAATTTATATGCGGTGTTGGATTTGCCGGCAAAGGTATTTTCTGCCGGAGTAAAAACTGTGGTGCTGTTTTTCAAAAAAGGCGAACCGACAAAAAAGATTTGGTATTATCAGCTAAACCTTGACCGGAATTTAGGCAAAACAAACCCGTTAAATGAAAATGATTTAGCTGATTTCTTAGAGTGTTTCAAAGGGCAAAAAGAAACCGAGAATTCTTGGTTTGTTGATTTGAAAGATGTTAATCCGGACACATTAGATTTATCGGTTAAAAACCCGAATAAGAGTGATGAAGTTATTTATCGTGAACCGGCAGAGATTATTGCGGAAATAGAGAAACTTGATGCCGAAAGTTCTGAAATTCTCGCTAAAATTAAGGAGCTGATGTAATGGAAAACAATCTGGAATCAGTTTTAACTGTCGTAATGAGCGATAAAAAAATTGCCGAGACTTTGGGTAAAATAATCTTTGGGCAATATGTTACCGATAGGGAAAGAAAAGATGGAATGAAAGCCATTGTTGACCGTATGTCAGAACTTGAACAAGCCAGCGTTTCCGCCTCTCAAAAAAATAATATCAAAGCACAGGCTGAGTTATTGAAACAATGGATTGAGAATTTAAGAGAGGTAAATTACTGATGACAAATACCACTCTTGAAAAATGGGAAGAAAAAACATTGGGCGATGTGTGTACCTTTCTTAATGGTTTTGCTTTTGAAAGTAAAAAATTAAAAAACATAAAAGATAAAAATAATAATATTCCTGTTATAAAAATCGGAAATCTCCAGCCAAACGAGACTGTTAGCTTAAAAGAGAGCCAATACTCTTATTATGATAATTCTTTAAGTAATTTCTTAATCAAAAAAAATGATATTTTATTTGCAATGAGCGGAGCTACAGTTGGAAAAGTATCTTTATTTTTATCAGAAGAAAAAGCTTTATTAAACCAACGTGTTGGATTAATTAGATTAAACGAAGAAAGAACATCATTAAAGTTTCTACTTTATCAATTATATGACAAGAATTTTTATGATTATTGTCAAAGAACTTCTGGCGGTGCAGCTCAACCAAATATATCATTAAAGCAAGTAGCTCATTATCAAATAAAACATCCTCCATTACCGGAGCAAGAGAGGATTGTGGCGAAGTTGGATAAAGCCTTTGAGGCGATAGATAAGGTTAAAGCCAACGCCGAGCAAAATCTTAATAATGCCAAAGAGCTGTTTGAGAGCACCTTGAACAAAGCCTTACTAAAATCAGAAACCGCTAATATTAAAACAACTTTTGGAAAAGAATTTAAAATCAAAAGTGGTGATTTTCTTTCTTCACAATATATGGATGTTGGAGGAAAATATAATGTTTATGGTGGTAATGGAGTTAATGGCAATTACAATCATTATAATTGTTCTGGTGAAAATATTATAATAGGTAGAGTTGGTGAAAAATGCGGAAATGTCCACTATGTAAATGAAGATGTGTGGGTTACAGATAACGCCTTTATACTGACACAAACGGAGCATCTTTTAGATAAAAAATTCTTGTATTACTTATTAACAAAATTGAATTTAAGAAAATATGCAGCAAAATCTACACATCCCGTAATATCAGGAAAATCAATGAAAGATGTTTTAGTTTGTTTTCCAGACAATATAAATACACAACAAAAAATCGTTGAAAAGCTTGATGCGCTACAAGAACAAACAAAACAACTTGAAGCAATATACACCCAAAAAATCAAAGAATGTGATGAGTTAAAACAATCTATATTGCAAAAAGCATTTAGAGGAGAACTATGATGGTTTCTGAAGCTGATACCCGAGAAGAACTGATAAACCCTAAGTTGATAGAGTGTGGTTGGAAAACCGGCGACAATGTAATCGTTCGTCGGGAATATCCTATCTCTAAAGGTAAAATTATCGGTATGAATGCTCGTGCACCGAAGCTGAGCGCAGATTACGTTCTTATCTACAAAAATGTTAAATTAGCGGTGGTGGAAGCCAAAAAATCTTCTCGCTCTTATACCGATGGTGTGGCGCAAGCCAAACAATATGCTGAACTCTTAAATATTCGCTTTACCTATGCCACAAATGGCACAGATATTTATCAAATAGATATGGAAACCGGCAAGGAACAGCAAGTTACTGCTTATCCCTCTCCGGAAGAACTCTGGCAGATGACATACAGCCAAGACAACAAGATATTTAATCTGCTTTCTGCTATTCCATCAAAAACCGACGGTCAGTTTGAATTGCGCTACTATCAAGAAAATGCTATCAACGCCACGATAAAAGCATTAAGCGAAGGAAAGCCAAGAATTTTATTAACCCTTGCTACCGGAACCGGCAAAACCTGTATTGCTTTCCAAATTGTGTGGAAACTGATGCAGGCAAAGTGGAATATTAAAAACATCGGCGACAGATTGCCCCGCATACTGTTTTTAGCCGACCGGAACATATTAGCCGACCAAGCCTTTAATGCTTTTCAGGCTTTTCCGCTCAATTCACTTGCCCGAATTACGCCGGCGGATATTAAGAAAAATGGTAGAGTGCCGGATGCTCAAAGCATTTTCTTTACAATCTTTCAGACATTTATGAGTGGAGAGAAGCCGTATTTTGGTCAATATCCTAAGGACTTCTTCGATTTCGTGATTATTGATGAATGCCACCGCGGTGGGGCTAATGACGAAAGCAACTGGCGCGAGATTTTGGACTATTTTGATTGCGCTGTTCACTTGGGTTTAACAGCTACACCAAAACGCAAAGATAATGTGGACACTTATAAATATTTTGGCGAGCCGGTTTATACATACTCATTAAAACAAGGTATAAATGACGGCTTTTTAACGCCGTTCAGAGTAAGAAACCTAAGCACAAACTTTGAAGAATACCAGTATAACCCATCAGATGATATTGATGGAGAAATTGACCCAGAAAAAACCTACAAAGATAATGAGGTTTTCATTGTAGATAAGGAGCTTGAGCGGGTTAAAAAGTTTATGGATGAAATAAACCAAAACGATAAAACCTTGGTCTTTTGTGCCACGCAAACCCATGCCGGCTTAATCAGAGATATGATAAACCAGATAAAAACTGCCAGCACAAATCCAAACTATTGCGTTCGAGTGACGGCAGATGACGGAGCACGTGGGGAAATGTTTTTGCGGCAGTTCCAAGATACGTCCAAAACTATTCCGACCATTTTAACCACATCACAAAAGCTCTCGACTGGCGTGGATGCTATTCAGGTGAAAAATATCGTTTTACTCCGGCCGGTGAACTCAATGATTGAATTTAAGCAGATTATCGGCAGAGGGACCAGAGTTTGCGAAGACAAAGATTATTTCACAATTTATGATTTTGTCGGAGCATCACATAATTTTGAAGATAAAGAATGGGACGGACCGACAGAATATACCGGAAAACCTAGCGGTGGCGATGGTGGCAAAGGCGGTCAAGGAGGTAACGGCGGAAATGGCGGCAACGGCAATGGTGGCGAAACTCCGGAGCCGAAGAAAATTACTAAAATTAAATTAGGTAAAGGTCGTGAAGTTAAAATTTTTGATGACGGCACCACATTTTATGATAAGGACTTAGGCAAACCTATCAGTGCCAAAGAATTTATTGAAAGACTGGTCGGTCAAATGCCAAACTTCTTTAAGACGGAAGAAGAATTGCGCCAAGTATGGCTTGACCCAATAACCAGAAAAACATTGCTCAAACGTTTTGCCGAACGCGGCTACAACCGAGAGACATTTAAGTATATTCAGAAAGCTTTAAATGCCGAAAATAATGATGTGTTTGATGTTTTAAGCTTTTTAGCGGAATTCTGCAATGATATGATGACAAGAAGCGAAAGAGCGGACCAATGCAAGTTTTATGTTATGGATAACTATGCGGCAAGACAGTTCGCCTTTATTGAGTTTGTATTGCAACAATATGTTAAAGAAGGTATTTCAGAGCTCGATGACGAGAGAATTGGTAAACTGGTCAACTTGAAATATGGCTCGCCGATGAACGCCTTGCAGGAACTCGGCAAACCGGATGAAATCCGCTCAATGTTCTGCACCTTCCAACAATATCTGTATAAGAAAGCGATATAGGTAAAGAGGCTAAAAATGAAAAAATGCTGTGTGAATTGTGCTTTCTGCGCTAGGTATATAAATAATTCAGCAAATTCCTTGACTGCTGAAGAACATAAACAGGCGCTTGCAGGTAATTTTGATTTTGTTGGTAGAGAGCAAAGGGCACAAAAAGAATGGTATAGACAATATAAACAAATCTATGAAGACCTAAGCCGAGGCATGTATCATGATAAATTGGGCGGTGGTAGAAATGTTATGGAAATAATAACACATTCTACTAGTCCGGATGAATTTCCTGGAGTTGGATATCCTAATGCGATTGTGGATACATTTGGACTGTCTATGTGTCCGACAGCTCCTTATCAAGATTTTCTCATTTGTTGGCATAATTTATGGAATTTTCAAGGCAAAGAACAAGAATTTCCAACCCTAAACAATACAAATAAATGCCTGTTTTTCTATCCTTATAATAAAAAAGGCAATAAAAGTTTTGAAGGTTGCGAAAAAGAACGAGAAGCTTTGTTGGCAAAAAGTCGTTTTATAACCACAAACTGGCTTGTTATATTCGGAATAATCGTAACTATCTTAATTTTCGGCATACAAACCTGGAATAATAAACAAAGCAATCAACAAAAAACGTCTGTGATAGGGGAAGAAGTTGTACAATTAAAAGCGCCGTAAGTAACTCCAAGTGTAGAAAATTCATACCGAAAAAAGGCGAGAAGAAATGACGACAATACTTGATTTTTGTGATAAATAGGTAATAACATAAAATGTTTAGAAAGACTAATTTTATAGGGCAAGATATGACTAAATATTCTGAATTTGTGGAAGATTACATCCCTTCGTCAATAGAGGAGTATTTTTCAAAGAATTTAGATCCGGAAAGACAAAATATTAGAAAAATACTAAGAAGCATTAATGAAAATGCAGAGAAGATATATTTGGCCGGAGTATATCTATTGCAAATAAAGGATTTCCCGGCAAAACAATCTGTTGTTGCACATTGTTTTAGAGAATTAATTAATGTTATCATTAGAAGTGAAGAAACACTGATAAAAACTCAAGCTTTAGAAGCAATAAAAGCCATTGATTTTGTTAAACAGGGAAGATGTAGTGAAAAGAAAATAGCAAATGTTTTAGATGAAATATGGGATAAGCTTAAAAGTCTACAAAATGAAAGAGCTAAGCTGTTTGAAACATTACTCTCAAAAAATCCTAAACTTGCATTAAAAATTGAATCTAGTGACAGTAATGAGAAAAATGATACATTAGAACGTCTTAATTCTCTTGTTAGTGATGTTCAAACAGTAAAAAGTGATATAGATAAATTACGTCATTTTAATGGAAAATTTCACACGATAACAGATGAGAAATTTATAAATAACATTAAAATACTTGAAAATTATATAAAACAATTGGAACAACCGCAATATTTGGAAGCAAAAGAGGTTTTAGATGTCATCTTGGAAGAAACCAACACAAAAACAGATTGAATTGGTATTAGCCAACTTAAAAGGTAATTTAATACAACAATTTTTTGCTAAATTGGAGAATCCTGAGTGGTTTGAAATACTAAAGGAAAAAAATCTTTTATGGTATTCTACAAATACGAATGACTATGGTCAAGAATATAAAGAGTGGGTCGCTTTTCCGTATTTGCTAAAAATAGCCTCGGAAATTCCAGATAAAATTAT
>Ga0265300_10002510_pt1 | contig 15831 bp, 8 predicted proteins | sample AusTroGonzalo_MG_FD_193482 | JGI IMG/M metagenome (GOLD analysis project Ga0265300, IMG submission 193482) | Bovine rumen microbial communities from tropical cattle in Woodstock, Queensland, Australia - Gonzalo_03 | ecosystem: Host-associated > Mammals > Digestive system > Stomach > Rumen ...
TCGTCGATGATGCCCTGCATGATGTGGTAGTCATACAGCACATCTTCCATCTTGCCGCGCGAGAGGATGTCCTTGGGACGATCGTCGCAGGCCACAAAGAGGAACAAAAAAAGCAAGAAAAGGATAGACCCTCTCCCCAGCCCTCCCCCGTAATGGGGAGGGAGACCATGCGGCGATTTTGTCGTATGGGAACATTCCGGATGGCTCTCCCCATTATGGGGGAGATGTCCGCAGGACAAAGAGGGTCTTTTTCTCATTGATGGAACTGATAGCGACTGACTAATTTGTGATAGAAGAGCAGCAATGCCACGATGCCGCACGAGATGGCTGCATCGGCAAAGTTGAAGATGGGGGAGAAGAACACGCAGTGCTGACCGGAGTAGATGGGCATCCATGTGGGCATGTCCCATTCGACGAGGGGAAAGTAGAACATATCGACCACCTTGCCGTAGAGGAACTCTCCATAGCCGTATCCGTAGGGCACGAGCTCTGCCACCTGGGGATAGGGCGGGTTGTTGAAGATGAGTCCGTAGAAGAGGCAGTCGATGATGTTGCCTGCCGCTCCTGCCGCAATGAGGGTGAGGCAGACGATGTAGCCCGTCGGTCTCCTGCGTCGGATTTCACTGTGGATGAACCATCCGATGAGGCATACCGCCACGACGCGGAAGAGGGTGAGGAAGAGCTTCCCTCCCCAGAGCTCCCACCCGAATGCCATGCCGTTGTTCTCCACAAACAGGAGGCTGAACCAGCTGGTGATTTCGATGCGCTCCCCCAGATGCATGCCCGTCTTGACACTGACCTTGATGATTTGGTCAATGACAAGAACGGCCATGAATAGGACGATGGAAAGAATGTACTTGCTCTTTCTGCTCATCTGCGATTAGTCTTTCTGAACAGTGATGACTGCCTTGAAGTCGTCGAAGTCAATCGCCTCGCCAGCGGGATTGCCCAGCTCGATGGCGTTGGCCAATACCTGTGCGGCGATGTTGTCCTTGAAGGATGCCAGCACCTCGGCAGTCTCTGGCGTGTCGGTGATGACCACACGAATGCGGTCGGTGATTTCGAAGCCCTGCGACTTGCGGAGACCCTGAATCTGCTTGATGACCTTGCGAGCATTTCCCTCGGTCTTCAGGGCAGGGGTGATGGTGATGTCGAGTGCCACGGTGGTCGTGCCTTCGTTCGCCACGCTCCATCCCGGGATGTCCTGCGACATGATGTCCACATCCGCCAGCTCAATCACGGCATCCTGACCTTCGGCCTGCAAAGTGACCTGCCCGTTGGCTTCGAGCTCGGCAATCTGTGCCTGCGACATCTCTGCCACCGCATTGCTCACCGCTTTCATCATCTTGCCGAACTTCTTGCCCATCACGCGGAAGTTGCATTTCACGTTCTTCACGAGCATCTTGCCGTCCATCAACTGGAGCTCCTTCACGTTCAACTCCTTCATGATGATGTCCTTCATGCGCTCGATGCGTCCGCTGAACACCGTGTCCGTGTCGGGAATGGCAATAGACTGCAGAGCCTGAATCACAGGAATCTTCACCTTCTTGCGGATGGAGAGTCCCATGGATGTCACCTTCATCGCTGACTCCATCGCTGCCTCCAGTTCGGAGTCGATGTAAGCCTCGTTGAAGGTCGGGAACTTGGCGAGGTGAACGCTCTTTGCCGTGTCCTTGCCCGTCGCGCTGTTGAGGTCGCGGAAGAGCTGGTCGGCATAGAACGGAGCCACTGGTGCGATCAGACGGCTCAGGGTGTCGAGACAAGTGTAGAGGGTCTGGTAAGCCGAGAGCTTGTCGGCAGTCATCTCGCCACCCCAAAAACGAGGCTTGTTGAGGCGGATGTACCAGTTGGAGAGGTTGTCGATGACGAACGACTGGATGAGACGGCCGGCAGGGGTCGGGTCGTAGTCGTCGAGATATGTCTGCACATTCTTTACTAATGTATTCAGCTCAGACAGCAACCAGCGGTCGAAGTCGGGACGGTCGGCATAGGCAATGTCTGCCTCCTTATACTCGAAGCCATCCACATTGGCATACATCGTGAAGAATGAGTAAGCCTGCTGCAGCTTGATAAAGAACTGGCTCGTCACTTCCTTCACACCCTCGGGGTCAAATGAGAGGTTGTCCCATGGTGAGGAGTTGGTGATCATGTACCAACGAACCGCATCAGCGCCATACGTGCCGATGCACTCGAATGGGTTGATGACGTTGCCCAGACGCTTCGACATCTTGATGCCGTTCTTGTCGAGCACGAGACCGTTGGAGATGACTGCCTTGTAAGCCACCGAGTCGAACACCATCGTGGCGATGGCATGCAAGGTGAAGAACCATCCTCGTGTCTGGTCCACACCCTCGGCAATGAAGTCGGCGGGGTAGGCGAGACCCTTGTCAATGAGGTCCTTGTTCTCGAATGGATAGTGAACCTGGGCGTATGGCATGGCACCTGAGTCGAACCACACGTCGATGAGGTCGAGCTCGCGGGTGAGTACGTTGCCCTGGTCAGACACCAGCTTGATGTCATCCACGTAAGGGCGGTGGAGGTCAATCTTGTCGTAGTTCTCCTGACTCATGTCGCCAGGCACGAAGCCCTTCTCCTTGAGCGGATTCGATGCCATCACACCAGCCTTCACCGCCTTCTCAATCTCGTTGTAGAGTTCCTCCACAGAGCCGATGCACACTTCCTCGCGGGTGTCGCGGTTGCGCCAGATAGGGAGAGGAGTGCCCCAGTAGCGAGAACGGGAGAGGTTCCAGTCGTTGAGGTTCTCGAGCCACTTGCCGAAACGTCCTGTACCGGTACTCTCAGGCTTCCACTGGATGGTCTGGTTCAGCTCAAACATGCGGTCTTTCTTCGCCGTCGATTTGATGAACCAAGAGTCGAGCGGGTAGTAGAGCACGGGCTTGTCGGTGCGCCAGCAATGAGGATAGTTGTGGATGTGCTTCTCAATCTTGAAGGCAGTTCCTTCCTCCTTCATCTCCAGACAGAGCACCACGTTCAAGTCCATATCCTTGTTGGCAGCCTTCTCGTCGTACTTGCCACCCTGATTATATTTAGGATCGTAAGCGTTCTTCACGAAGTCGCCGCTATGTTTCCAGTAACTCTCGTTGACACAAAGCTTTACGAACTCCTCGTTCATGTCGTCCTTCACGAAGTACTTACCCGTGAAATCGACCATCGGACGGGTATCGCCCGCCTTGTCGATGATGAAGAGCGATGGGATGCCAGCATCCTTCGCCACCTTCGCGTCGTCCGCACCAAAGGTAGGAGCGATATGCACGATGCCCGTACCGTCCTCCGTGGTCACATAGTCACCAGGAATGACACGGAACGCCTCGTCCTCCTTCACCACCACTTGGTTGTTCTCCAAAGCACATGGCTTCACCCAAGGCATCAACTGCTCGTAGTGCAGACCCACGAGGTCAGTACCCTTGCCCTTCCAGAGGATTTCAAGGGGCTTCTCATTGCCTTCCTCATCCTTCTCGGCTTGGAAATATGCCGACAGACGAGCTTCCGCCATGATGTAGATGGCCTCCTCCTCTGTGTATGGATTCTTGCCCTTGATCGCCACATAGTCAATCTTAGGACCCACACAAAGCGCGGTGTTGGAAGGAAGTGTCCAAGGCGTGGTTGTCCATGCCAGAATATAGGTGGCAAGCCCATCTGGTCCATCTAGCCCTGCTAATTTATCTAGAACTTTAAACTGCGCCGTCACTGTCGTGTCCTTCACATCACGGTAGCAACCAGGCTGGTTCAGCTCGTGCGAGGAAAGACCTGTTCCTGCTGCTGGTGAATAGGGCTGAATGGTGTAGCCCTTGTAAAGCAAGCCCTTCTGATAGAGTTGCTTCAGGAGATACCACAGCGTCTCGATATACTTGTTATCGTAGGTGATGTAGGGATGCTCGAGATCCACCCAGTAGCCCATCTTGTCGGTGAGTTCTGTCCACTCGTTGGTGTACATCATCACGTTCTTGCGGCAAGCGTCGTTGTAGTCATCCACACTGATCTTCTTGCCGATGTCCTCCTTGGTGATGCCCAATGACTTCTCCACTGAAAGCTCCACAGGCAGACCATGGGTGTCCCAGCCTGCCTTGCGCTTCACCTGGAAGCCCTGCATCGTCTTGTAGCGGAGGAAAGTATCTTTGATCGTTCTGCCCATCACGTGGTGAATGCCCGGATGTCCGTTGGCAGATGGTGGTCCTTCAAAAAAGATGAATTGAGGACAGCCTTCGCGTTCCTCAATGCTCTTGTGGAACATGTCTTCAGCGTTCCACTGTTCCAAAACCTCCCTATTCACATCTGAGAGGTTCAGCTTTGCTCGTTCTGTAAATTTCATGTATCTATTTTAGTTTGATATCTTTCAGTTTTTGTTCCTTACCACAATATCTGCACTTCAGCGTCTCCATGTCCTTGCGGTAGAAGACCGTCTTCATCGGCTCATTGTTCGTGATGCACACAGGATTGGCGCACTTCACGATGTTGGTCAGCTTCTCAGGCAGCGTCACCTCACGCTTCTCCACCACCTCATAGTTGCGGATGACCGTCAGTCGGATGTTGGGGCAGAGTACCGCCAACTTGCTGATTTCAGCCTCGGAGAAGAACTTGCCGGCAATCTTGATGATGCCCTTCTTACCCATGATCTGGCTGACGAGGTTGTTACCGATGAGCACAGGCTCCGTACACAACTCCAGCTGGAGCAGTTGAGCCACTGTAAAAAGTTTGTCTGTTGGTATGTGGTCGATTACTGAGCCGTTCTCCAGCGCAGCCACCAGTTTCTGTTGCTTTTCCATGATTAGTCGATGATTGTGTTGTCGTTCTTAATTTGGTCGAGGGTGATGCCCAGCACATCGCAGATCAGCGCCTCACGAGCATAGAGTCCGTTCTGTGCCTGGTCAAAGTAATAGGCATGTTTGCTCTCGTCCACATCGTATTCAATCTCATTCACACGTGGCAGCGGGTGCAGAATCTTCATGTTCTCCTTGCACTTGCCCAGCATGTTCGCCTTCAGGATGTAAGCATCTTTCACACGCTCATATTCCATCAGGTCGGTAAAACGCTCCCGTTGTACACGAGTCATGTAGAGGATATCTGCATCAGCAATCGTGTCCTCCGTGAAATCCTGTTGCTCGATGTACTTGATGGCATTCTGCTGACAGTAGAGCTTATACTCCTCCGGCATCTCCAATTCCTTCGGCGCGATGAAATGGAACGTCGGGTTGTACTTCCGCATCGACATCAGCAATGAGTGCACCGTGCGACCATACTTCAAGTCGCCCACCATGTAGATGTTCAGGTTCTCCAGTGTCCCCTGCGTCTTGTAGATGGAATAGAGGTCGAGCATTGTCTGTGATGGGTGCAGGTTTGAACCGTCACCCGCATTGATGATGGGCACGTTTGTCACCTCACTGGCATACAAAGCCGCACCCTCCAGTTTGTGACGCATCACAATCACGTCGGCATAGTTGCTCACCATCTTGATTGTGTCCTTCAGTGTCTCACCTTTCGACGAACTCGTCACCTTGGGATCGGTGAAACCAATCACACGGGCACCCAGTCGGTTCGCAGCCGTTTCAAACGACAACCTCGTTCTTGTGCTTGGCTCGAAGAACAGCGTAGCTACCACCTTGCCCTTCAGCAACTGGCGGTTGGGATGCGCCTCAAACTCAGCCGCCATGTCGAGCAGATACTGAATCTTCTCCTTCCCATAGTCGGCAATCGAAACAATGCTCCTATTTTCCATCTTTCAGTTTTTTATTGCGTTCTTTTTCCGTTTCCTCTTTTTCAACCCCACAAAAATCGTGCAAAGATAGGAAAAAATGTTGGCATCAGCATGAATTTCGTTTTTTTTTAATACTTTTGCAGGCGAAAACTGACCAATATGACGAATAGACTACTCAAATATCTCATCTTTCTGTGGTGTATAACCTATACCCTCCCTGTGCTGAAAGCTCAGGACGTGGATTTGTTCACGTATTCGCATCTGGGACACGAAGAGGGTCTTTGTAGTCAACGCATCTACTCCATCTGCCAGACCTTCGACGGAGCACTCTGGTGGTCTACCAAGATGGATATCGAGCGTTACAACGGAAAGAACACGAAGCACTATCAGTTGCCCACCGATGCCCTCTACAGTAACTATGCCGGACGGAGTATCAAACTATGCATAGGACAAGAGGACTCGTTGCTCTATGCTTTCGACAATCATGGGCATATTGCTGTGTATGACGAGGAACAAGATGCGTTTAGGTTGAAGGTTGATATGAGTAAGTTGATGGAGGAGAGTGTGGTACTGAATGACATACTGGTCACCAACGACGGCGTATGGCTTGCCATGCGTGAAGGTGTTTTCTTCTGGCAGGGGAAAAAACTCATCCCTGTGAAGAAAGGTGTGTTCACCAATACCATTGTGAAGACGAAACGGCAGCTGTTACTTTGCACCAGGGATGGAGTCTTCAGTTGTCCGCCCCATCCCGTACCACAGGCTGACATGAAACTGCCCAAGCTCCTGTCCCATCATGTGGAGAGTGGCTACTACGACCCCCTCTACAACAAGGTGTGGTTGGGTGGATTCCTTCATGGACTCCAGATCTATACGCCCAATGCCGACGGTATGTTGGTGGCTGATGCACCCATGAGCGGTGTCATCTCGAACCCTGTCCGCAGCATCTGTCCTTACGATGACAAGACCATGCTAGTAGGAATTGATGGATTGGGTGTGTACAAAGTGACCAGACGGTCGGAGTCAGGTCAATATAGCGGCACACTCCTCTTCGATGCCAACGAAGGCAAGGAGGGCGTGCTCCATGGCAATGGTGTTTATGCCGTGCTTCGTGACGCTTGGGATAACATCGTTGTCGGGTCCTATTCGGGTGGCATCGACATCGCCCGTCCTGTGGGTAGTACACCAGCCATCTTCCAGCACATCCGTGACAACCGTCAGTCACTGCAAAACGACCACGTGAACTGTGTGGCACAATTTCCTAGTGGTACATTGGTCATGGGCACCGACAATGGTATCAGCCTCCACAATCCCTTCACCCGTCAGTGGACACACACCTGTGAGCGGGCAGTGGTGCTCAGCCTCAGCCTCACACCCCAAGGCACCATGCTCGCCTCTACTTATGGCAAGGGCGTGTACGAACTCAGCGAGGGAGGTCAGGCACAGCAACGTTACACCAAGCAGAACGGCGTGCTCCGCGACGACCACGTTTACAAACTCCTCTACGATCGTCAAGGCAACCTGTGGATGGGCTGTCTGGACGGTGACCTTGTGCAGAAGACACCATCAGGATGCCACTACTATCCCATCAAGAACGTGCAGGACATGATCCAACTGCCCAGTGGCAATATCGCGGTTGGCACAGCTGATGGCATCCGACTCATCCATCCCAAAACCGAAGAAGTGACAGAACTGGATTACTCGAAAGGTGTCCAGGATGTGAACAGATATGTTCTTACCCTCTTCCTCAACGGCGACAAGGAACTTTGGATTGGAACCGATGGAGGTGGGGTGTATGTGTACAACCTCAAAATGGGTATTTGCAGTCAGGTGACCAAAGACGACGGACTTCCCTCCAATGTGGTGTATAGTATAGCGAAGGATTACAAGGGACGTATGCTGATTGCTACGGAGGAAGGACTCGCCTTTGTCGATCCGCATCAACCCCAGCAGGTGTTTTGTACCAATTATTGTTATGGCATCGAACGTGAGTATTCGGCTCGGGCTGTGACCAGGATGTACAATGACCATATGCTCTACGGCACCACGACCGGAGCCCTCATCATCAATCCCGACAATGTGCAAGAACTCAACTATACGGCGAAACTGAGACTGGTCGGAGTCAATTGCAGCGACAACGATGGGGCGGTATTCAAGAAACGTGTCCATGGCATGCTGGCCGAGAAGAAGCTGCGTCTGCACTACACCGAACGCACCTTCCTCCTCACCTTCGAAAGTATCAATCTGCGCAACCAGTTCGACATCGTCTATCAGTACAAGGTAGGAAACGGTGAATGGAGTCAGCCCACTGACGAGCAGACCATCCGCTTCACTAACATGGAAGCTGGTACCCACCCTTTGCTGTTGCGTTGCATCAGTCGCACTTGTGGTACAGTGCTCGATGAGATGAAGCTGACCATCATCGTGTCCGAACCTTGGTGGAACTCATGGTGGATGTGGATCCTCTACATCGGTCTCATCCTCTTGGCCTTCTATGGTGCTTGGCATGTCTATCAGCTCCACACCAAATACATGCGCCTCGTCTTGAGCGACCTCAACCTCAATCCTGCTTTCCAGGATGCTGTCACCGAAGAGGAACAACCGTTGGAGATGACCGAGCCTCAGGAGGAAGAGACGGAAACCATACAGGAACCCGACGCAGAGGATGGTTCCGAGTTCATTGCCCGAGTGACCAAGTTGGTCGTTGACAATCTTTCCCACCCCGACTTCACCATCGACCGTCTGTGCCGTGAACTCGCCATGAGCCGCACCCTTTTCTACCTCAAGTTGAAAACTTACACCGGTAAGTCGCCTCAGGACTTCATCCGCATCATCCGTCTGGAACGTGCAGCAGCCCTCCTCCGCAATGGCAGTTCGGTGATGGATGCTGCCACACTTACAGGATTTGAAAATCCGAAGTATTTCAGCACTGTGTTCAAGAAATACTTCGGAGTTTCACCATCAAAATATTGTTAGGGACATCTTACCTGTTGGGCGTGTCCCATGTGTAGGTCTGATCACACACCACCTTTACGGTTTCCCGTCCGATGGTGAGCATGAACTCACCCTCTTCCAAGGTCCAGTGTCCGTCGTACCCCACAAATGCCAGGTCTTGGGCAGGCAGTGAGAGGGTGACAGTGCGCTTCTCCCCTGGTTTCAGGTCAATCTTCTCAAACTGGCGCAACCGACGTCCGTCAGGCACCATCGAGGCAATCAGGTCACTGCTATACAGCAGCACACTCTCCTTGCCCGCCCGTTTGCCCGTGTTCGTCACGTCGATGCTCACCTTCAGCACATCATCCTTCGTAAAGTGCTCCTTATCCACCCGCAGGTTGCTGTACTCGAACGTGGTGTAGCTCAGTCCCGTACCGAATCCCCATTGCTGGGTGATCTTCGCATTATAGTCGTATGCACCCTCCATCGTGGCCGACTCCTCACTCTTCTTGAAATCATAGTTCGTCAGCGAATTGATTTCACTCGGGTAGGTGTAAGGCAGACGCCCAGAGAAGTTGTAACGTCCAGAGAAAAGCCCAGCCAACGCATCCCCACCATAGTTACCCGGCAGCATGATGTTCACCACCGCCTGAGCCAATGGTTCGATGTCGGCAATCAGACGGGGACGGCCTTCATTCAGCACCAGCACAATCGGTTTGCCCGTCTTCGCCAATGCCTTTACCAAGTTCCGCTGATTCTCCGAGAGTGTCAAGTCCGTCAGGTTGCCAGGTGTTTCCGTGTAAGAGTTCTCGCCGATGCATGCCACAATCACATCCACCCCCTGAGCCGCTCTTACGGCAGCCTCGATGTCAGGTTCATTCTCCTCCCACCACTTACCAGTCTCGTTGTAGGTCACGCCCTGGCACAGCTTCACGTTCTCCTCGCCATACTCCTTGCAGAATGCCTCGTAGAGGGTGTTATACTGACCGGCAAACTCATCCGTGCGGTCTCCCTGCCACGTATAGCTCCATCCGCCATTCAGACAACGCATCTGATTGGCATTAGGTCCTGTCACCAGCAGCTTCTTTCCCTGCTCCAGAGGCAATATCCCTTCTCCTTGTGGGGAGGGACTATTCTTCAGCAGCACCATACTCTCCACAGCACCCTCCAACGCCAGTTTGGCAAACTCTTCACCGCCAAACTTCGGATAGTCCTTCAGTGGCTGTGTGGGATGGTCGAAAAGTCCGAGTCTGTACTTCATGCGGAGCACACGTCTCACGGCATCATCGATGCGGTTCATCGGCACCTTGCCTTCCTCCACCAGCTCCTTCAGCATGCCACACATGTCCACACTGTACGGTTCCATCACCATGTCGATACCCGCATTGATGGCAATGCGCAGGGCATCCTTCTTATCCTTCGCCACCATCTCACGGGTGTAGAGGTTGTTCACGTCAGCCCAGTCGGTGATGACCACACCGTCCCATCCCGTCTCCTCCTTCAGCCACACCGTGAGCAACTCATGGTTGGCATGCACGGGCACCCCATTGATGGACGCCGAGTTGACCATGACAGAATGGGCACCAGCCTTGATGCCCTCGAGGAAGGGAGCGAAGAACTTCTCCCTCAGTTGGGCAGGGGAGATGTAGGCAGGGGTGCGGTCTTTGCCCGACCACGGCACACTGTAGCCCAGATAATGCTTGAGCGACACCGCCACATGATACTCGTCCACATGGTTCGGGTCTTCCCCCTGAAATCCGAGCGTTTGTGCCGCCCCCATCTCACCGTCCAAGTAGCAGTCCTCGCCAAAGTTCTCATACAGTCGAGGCCAGCGGGCATCACGCCCCAGGTCGATGGTCGGACTGAACGTCCAGGGCACACTGATGGCACGTGTCTCGTAGGCAGTGGCCTCGGCACACTGACGAGCCAACTCGCGGTTGAACGTGGCAGCCACATTGATGTTCTGCGGGAAGAGCGTACCCCCCTGCGTGTAGGTCGAACCGTGATTCTGGTCGAGTCCAAACAGGCAAGGCACTCCGATATGCTTCATCGACAACCGCTGGATGTCACCCATGATTTCCTCCCACTGCTGCGCCGTCGGGGCACAGGTGTTCGGGGCATTCAGGATGGAGCCCACCTTATACTTCCCCAGCAGCGTGTCAGCCTTCGTGCTGTCGATGTGGAACACCCCCTGGGCATCGTTCGTCCCGAAGAGGTCAGTCACGAGCTGAGTCATCTGCCCGATCTTCTCCTCCAGGGTCAGTTTCCCCAATGTCTCCTCCACACGCGCCTCCAACTGCTGGTCGGCAGGAAACAGCGGGTTGGCAACCTGCTCCTTGCAGGCTGCCAACACGACCGTCACGACCACGATGGTCGATAGGAATGGAATCTTCTTCATTACTTATACGTGACGCTTGTGAGTTTATAACCGTAGCCCACAATCAGCATACCGCCTCGAGCGTCCACAATCCCCTTGTTCGCCTCCGTGTAGGTGAACTCAAACGGCTTCGGTGTGTCGGCCGTCAGGTCGAACTGAGCCACCACCTGATCCTCCGGATTGTCACCCCAGTTCGGTGTGGTGATTCTCAGGGCATGGTAATTGTCAGGCATGTCCACCATCTCGTAGTACAGCTGTATCGTCGCACCCACAGGCACAGACGCCATCATCTCAGGCGTGATGTTCACGTTGCTCGCACCCCAGTCGATGTCCACGTCACCTTCCCACAGCACCGTCTCCTTGATGCCCGGATCCACATATGCACTGTTGCTCACCGTGAACCAGTTGCAACCATAGCGGTTACCCGAAGCATCCTCGATGGTCACCATATACTGACCCTCGTCCATGCTCGGCACATCAAATGTGAGCTGGTCATTGCTGAACGACACATTCGTCGCCTCCTTCTTGCCCACAAACACCTTCTTCACATCCGTCGTGTTCGTGCAGCCCACAGTCTTCGTCTCCCCGATCGTGAGCCAGCGCGACTTCTCGTCAGTCGCCAAGGCTGGGTCACCCGCCAACGGGCGCACAATCAGCTTCGTGGTGCGCGACGTCGACAAGCCTTTCGTCGTCGTAGCCACAATCTTCAGCAGGTGGTCACCCGCCAACAGGAGCATGTCGATGGAGTCACCCTCATAAATCTTCTCCCCGTCCAGAAACCACTCGACAGTCGTGTAACGCTTAGGCGTCGTCACCACATCGAACGTGAAGTTCGTGGCACGGTCGATGGACATCAGCGTGCCCGGCTCGCCATCGCTCCACTCAGGGATGTCCGTATTCAGGATGCGTGGTGCATCATTCTCTGTGGCAGTGAAGAACGGGTCATCATCCGAACAGCTCGTCAGGGCTGCTGCCACACCGCAACTTACCAACACAGCGGTAAGCATATATCTGTAAAACTTCATACTTTTCATATTTTCAATCTCCTTTTATCGGTTACTTAACTTTGATGTCACTCTTGTCCCACCACAGGCGCTTGTGCCAATCATCACTGCCACCCATCCTATCGATGGCCGCCTTGTAGTTCGCACTGTTATACTGGCTCTCCAGAATGGGGTAGCGGAGACGCACCGGCGTGGAGAGGTCCAAATCGTCATAGGTGAAGTCCTTCTCAAACTTCGCCAGCTTCGAACGGTCCATCATCACAGGATAGTCCGAACGGCGCATGTTCGCCCAAGCCTCGGCAGGATTCATCAGATGCAGAATCCAAGCCTGCGTGTTGATGGCCCCACGCGCATTCAGCTTCAGCGTGTCAGTGCCCACCAGCTCCTCGACATACTCCGCAATCTCCTCATCGCTGATCCTGTTGCCCGCACCTAAATAGTGGTCGTTCAGCAACGCCATCGACGCCCAGATGCCAGCCTCGAAGTGATCCTCCACCTCGCCTTCCACATTCCAACCCTTCGACTTCGCCTCGGCCAACAGATACTCCACCTCGGCAGAGGTCATCAGGATGCCCGGACGGGAAGCCTGCTCGAAATCAATCGATAGGAAAGGACGCATCATGCGGGCAGGGAAGTTGTTATCATCATAACCCACCTCAGGATACTGCCTCACCATCTTCTCCAACGTAGGAATCTCACTGATGGCAGGAGGATTCACCCAGTTGTTCCACCAGGCAGCACCCGGGTCACAAGGATGATCCGCCTCGTTCGCACGTTCCAGGTAAGCCAGCACCTCATCCGTCAGGTCGATGTTACCATTCCTGTCAGCTTCAATCTCACTGCGGCTCACATTGATGTAGTGACGGCAGATGCGATACAGACGAGGGTCGTTCCCCTCCTTCATGATGTTGAAGAACGTCGTGCAGATGAACGTGGGCGACGACGGATCCTGTCCGTAGAGAATCTCACCCAACGCATTCACACGGAAATCCAATTCGCGCGAACCGTCATACAACGTGAAAGGACTCTCCGTATAGATGATGTAAGCATCCTGCACCGACTTCTCGATGTAACCCCCGTCAGCTTTCAACGCCTTCTCAAACTCCTCCTTCGCCTTCGTCGGATTCACATCACTGATGCGCATGGCAAAACGCATACGCAACGAATTGGCATAACGCTTCCACGCCTTCGTGTCACCGCCATAAGCCGTCACGTCACCGCTGATCACATCCGTGCCAGTGCCCAACTGAGCCACACACGCCGCCAGCTCCTCAAAGAAGAAATCATAAATCTCCTCCTGCGTGTCATACTTCGGATTCGACAAGCCCTCCGTGAAGCCCTTACCAGCCTCCATGCAAGGCACGTCACCATACGTGTCGGTCAGCACCGACATCAGATACACCCGATGGATGCGCAACACCGCATTCAGATTCTTGCTGTCCTCCGTGTTGGCAATCGCATCCACCAGATTCTTCACCGCAATGCTATAATACTGATCCCAGATCAGACGCATCTGGTCATCATTGGCATGCACACTGCCACCATAGTTCGACACATTCCATCCACCAGCCAAATGCTGCGTGAAGCCCGTCACATAACTACGGTACGTGTCCATCAGACCAAAGTCACCATACGTCTGCAACAGGGCAGTCGTCAACTGCGAATTCGGATCGAGCGACGAAGCCTTCGACTCATCCGTGTTCAAGTCTCTCATATAACCGTCGCTGCAAGCTGTCAGGGTAGCAGTCATACCCAGCACCACCAAACCAGCGCCCAAGACTCTCTTCATATCTATTTTCATCATAATCTTCATAATCTATTATCCATTAAAACTTCACGTTCACATTCAGACCATAGCTCCGACGCGATGGCAGAGAACCATACTCCAGTCCAAGACCGGAAGTGTTATAACCCGAATCCGGATCAATGTTCGGAATCCGCTTCCACACAATGAATGGGTTGCGCGCCACAAAGGAAACGGAGAGGGACTTGACGAAGTTACCCAACCACTTCTCGGGTAAGTTGTAGCCGAAAGTGATCTCGCGGCACTTCACGTAGGAGTTGTCATAGACGAACATCGAAGGTGCATTGTCAGCAGCACTCTTCCAGTATGCCTCAGGGTTCACAGGGATGGTGTTCTGCGTGTAGGTTCCATCACTGTTCTCAATCACGCCTGGCACTACATAGCCTTCGCACTTGCCAGCCTCGCGCCATTCGGCGATGGTCATGCCGGCAGCTTGACGAGCTTCCTCTGAACGATACCATTCCTCACGGCCAGCCAGTGTTGCCTTTGCCTTACCTGTCTGGTAGGCTGAGCGCATAGACATAGAGAAGATGTCGGCACCCACTTTCACGTCGAAGCCTGCGGAGAGGCGGAAGTTCTTGTAGGTGAAGGTGTGGTAGAAACCGCCTGTCCAGTCCCATGACGCATTACCCAGGGTCTTTGTCTGGTCGTCGATGAGAGGCAGACCGCTGTCTGGGTTGATGATCACTTGTCCTTGATCGTTGCGCTTAAAGTCCTTACCCACGATGCTACCGTAGTTCTTGCCCACTTCGGCACCGACGCTCACTCCGCACCAGGTGGCTTTCTCCAGTTCGAAGTAGTCCATTCCGTCGGTCAGTTCACGCACCTTGTTGTAATTCTTTGAGAAGTTCACACCTGCATCCCAGGCAAAGTCCTTCACCTGTAATATGCGTCCGTTGAGTGCCACCTCAATACCCTTGTTTTCGATCTTACCAGCATTGATGAGGCGGTACTGGTAGCCTGAGGTGGCTGATGATGCCAGTCCGATAATCTGGTTCTTGGACACCTGGTTGTAGTAAGTGAAGTCGAGATTCAGGCGGTTGTTGAAAAACTTCATCTCCAGACCCAGTTCGTAGCTGTTGGTGCGGGTTGGTTTCAAGTCCTTGTTGGGCTGTGTGGTATTGTTGATCATACCGATTGTGTAGCCCGAGTAGGAGTACTTGCCTGTAGTGTAGTTGAGTGCCAGTTGGTAGGGGTCGGTGTCGCTACCCACCTGTGCCCATGAAGCACGCACCTTACCGTAGTTGATGATATTCTTGTTCTGAATGAACTCTGAGAAGATGAAGCTGCCGGAGAAAGATGGATAGACATAGACGTTGTGTTGGGTGGGTAGGGTAGAGGACTGGTCACGTCGCAGCGTGCCTTCCAGATAGTAGGTGTGGAGATAGCCTACACTGGCAGATCCGTAGAGGGAGTTAATCTGCTTCTTGTAGGTGTTTTGCTGGATGCTCTGTTCACCATAGTTCATGATGGCCATGATGTCCTTCATCTGCTGGTTCATGCCCGTCAGGATGTTGGTCTTGTTGTTCACCTTGAAGATGTTGCCACCAAGGGTTGCGTTGACGTCGAAGTCACCGAATGAACGGTTATACAATGCCAACAGCTCGGCATTGAGTGTGCGGTTGTTGAAGAGCTGCTCCTGCAACTGTCCTGCAGCCTTGCCTGGTGTGGTCTTGGCTGTGAAGTCCTGGAACGTCATGTTGTTGATGTCGGTTCCGATGGTGCCTTGCAGTTTCAGGTGCTCGTCGATATTCCAGATGATTTTACCTGTCAGGCGGAACACATCCTTCTCGGTAGTGTTCTTGTTCTTGTAGAGATCCCAATAGGGGTTCTTGTTGTACTGGTCGTTACCGTTCCAGTTGGCATAGTCGCCGTCGCTGGTCTCGTAGTGCTGGAGCCATGCTTGGTTGTAGGTGCTGGCCAGTGTCATCAGGTTCTTGCCCACGTTGCTTTGGGAGTCGCCCAGTGCAGGACGGTTCTTCACGTCTTCGCGGGTGTA
>Ga0265300_10002511_pt1 | contig 15821 bp, 8 predicted proteins | sample AusTroGonzalo_MG_FD_193482 | JGI IMG/M metagenome (GOLD analysis project Ga0265300, IMG submission 193482) | Bovine rumen microbial communities from tropical cattle in Woodstock, Queensland, Australia - Gonzalo_03 | ecosystem: Host-associated > Mammals > Digestive system > Stomach > Rumen ...
GGCCCTTACGGATATCAACCGGAGTAACCCAGATGTTCTGGTAGAAATACTGCACCTCATATGCATGCGGATTCCAGCGACGGTCAGGTGCAATCAGTCCGTTACAGTTGAAATTCTGGTCCGATACAGGATAGCGGCCATCATCACCACCGTACATGAAAATCTCCTTTCCATCGGCATTTTTGCCATAAACGGCCTGGTCAACAAAGTCCCAGATAAAGCCACCCTGAACCGAGCGGTTGGCGCGGATAATATCCCAATATTCCTTGAATCCGCCCTCAGAGTTACCCATGGCATGGGCATACTCACACTCTATCATCGGACGCGGGTCATTACCCTTCTCATGACGTTCCATAGCGCCGTAATCAGCATACATAGGGCAATGGATATCACAATGGTCAGGTGAGCCGGTTGCTCCCTCATACTGTACGGGACGGGTCTTGTCATACTCCTTGATCCACTTGTAGCAGGTTACAAAGTTCTGGCCGTCACCATCCTCGTTACCCATTGACCATACTATGATGGAAGGGTGGTTCTTGAATGTTATTACATTTGATTTGTTACGTTCCAGATGAGCCAGTTCATACTCAGGATTGCGGGCCAGCGGGCTGGGACCGTACATCATGCCGTGCCCCTCAACATTAGCCTCAGCTACCAGGTAAATGCCGTATTCATCACACAGGTCATACCAGCGGGGGTCATCGGGATAATGGCTGGTACGGACTGCATTGATATTCATCTTTTTCATTATCTGAATATCCTGGATCATACGCTCCAGCGGAACTACATATCCACCGTAGGGATCCATCTCATGACGGTCTGCGCCCTTTATCAATATAGGCTGCCCGTTTACAAGCAATTGGCGATTGCGTATCTCAACCTTACGGAAACCCACCTTTTGCGGAATGGCCTCAATGACACTTCCATCCTGTTCTGTCAATGTCATATACAGGGTATAAAGGTAAGGTGTCTCTGACGTCCACTTGTAAGGATTCTTAACCGGAAATGAGACATTTGCCTCATTGTTGCTTATAGCCAGGGTCTTGCTCCACACGGCTTTGCCATTGGCATCCTTCAGTTCAACCCCCAGCAGCTTACCCTGAGCATCGGCAAACGTTGCGTCAAAGGAGAGTGTTGCATCCTTGTAATTGGCATCCAGATCAGTTACGATACGGAAATCATCCAAATGTGCCTGAGGACGTGAATAGAGATATACCTCACGGGCTATACCGGTAAAACGCCAGAAATCCTGGTCCTCTATGTAGCTGGCATCGCACCAGCGCATAATCTGGAAGGCAATCAGGTTTTTCTCTCCGAACTTAACATAGTCCGTGATATCGAACTCGGCCTCCATCTTGCTGTCCTCACTGTAACCCACGTACTTGCCGTTTACCCAAACCCAAAGGTTTGATGTAGCAGATCCCACGTGGATGTAGACGCGGTTACCCTTCCAGTCAGAAGGAATAGTGAAACTCTGACGGTATGAGCCTACGTAATTGTCACGTTCACCCACAAAAGGAGGATTAACCGGATATTCATTATTCCAGGGATAACTGACATTGGTATATATCTTATCACCATAGCCATTCATCTCAAACAGGCCTGGCACCGGGAAATCCACCCATTTGCTGTCATCAAAACCTACGGCCTCAAAGCCCACTGGTTTATCATACGCATTCTTTACAAAGTTGAATTTCCACTTGCCCTCAATTGACATGAATCTGGAGGATTGACTTTTCTGGCCATTCTCAGCCGCTTTCAGGTCTTCAAATGCAAAATAGTCAGCTACATCAGGCTTTTCATTCTCGCTGTTGATTTTTGGATCAAGCCATACCGGCTGCTGTGCAATAACCGGAAGCAGCGCCAACTGCATTACGGCCAAAAATGATATTCTTTTCATAACATAAAATGATTTCAATTGACTGTCTGCGAAAATAGTTATTTTCACGCGTTCAGTAATGAAAAGATAGGAAAAAATGCTATCTTTGGGGCAATTTCATACATGCACGCACACGCGATTATATATATGACACATATTTCTAAGAATAAATTGGAAGGGCTGCCCAGACGCCTGTTCAAGGTGCTCCCCTATTTTCTTGCAGTATTGCTTTGGGTTATACTTGCAACATACGGACAATATTTCCTTAAGAAGGTTGAGGACCTGTCAATATTTATGTTTGACTGGCAATATTTCAAGGAAGCAATCCAGATTCCTGGAGGTTTTCTGGGAGTTGCCGGTTCATTTTTCACACAATTCCTATACCTCCCATGGCTAGGTTCACTCATTTGGGTATTTTTGCTTTTAACCACTTATCAACTCACAGTCAAGGCTTTTAAATTATCAGAGATATTCAAAGCGTTAGCTATAATTCCTGTTGCCTTATTTATAATCGGCAATATGTCTCTCGGATACGGAGTGTTCATCATGAGAGAACAGGATCATTTCTTCGCTCCACTTTTAGGCTATATGGCTGCGCTCATACCATTATTTGCCATAAGACATATCAAAACCTTCGGGAACAAGATTATTTTACTTGTTCTCTGGACTGCAATAGGATTCCCTCTGTTTGGGACATTCGCTTTAATAGGCACCCTTTCCGCATCCTGCGTAACACTTATGAATCAGGAAATATTACGCGGCAAACGTCTGTCGATATTGGTCGTAAGCATTGCTCTTATCATACTGATACCTCTTATTGCATATAATTTTTTCACTTCATATCGTCTGGCAGACAGCTGGCACCTTGGGCTTCCCACCATATCAGAAGATGTGTGGACTCATGCCATTAGAAGTCCGCTCCAACTGGCACTGCTATTTCTGCCTGTAATGTCATTAATATCAAGCCGCTTCAAAGAGAACAGTAAAAGTAGTAAAAGCATCATAATTCAAGTATCAATTTACATAATCTCCATAGCTGCAGTTTGGATTTTCTGGTTCAAAGATGACAATTTCCGCACTGAACTGGCAATGTCAGAAGCTGTGGACCGGTTTGAATGGCAGAAAGTAATTGACATTTACCAGGATGCTGTCAATTCACATGCCAAATCCGATGCCAAGGCATATGCAGACCGTACTGCAAAACTCAAAGGAGTAAAGAATCAGAACACCATCAACGAAATCGTTGACAGCTACAATGACCAGTTCTTTGAACCTACCCGTACCATGGTGATATACCGTGACCTGGCACTGCTCAAGATGAACCGTGCTCTTGATGAAGCCTTCACCATGAAGGATGGCGGACGGCCCCAGAATTCCCGCACCCAGATACCCATGGTTTTCCAGTCCGGAAAACAATTGTATCTGCAGTATGGCCTGGTCAATATGAGTTACCGTTGGTGTCTGGAAGATGTCATTGAACACAGTTGGAGTTACAGCACTCTAAAGTATATGGCAATGCACTGCATAATCATGCAGGAAAGCGATTTTGCCTACAAGTATCTGAACAAACTTAACAAGACCATTTTTTATCGCAACTGGGCTAAGGAACAGATGGCCCTCTCATGTGACAGTGCTCTAATGTCTATTTCAAAACCATATGAGGAGATTCTTCCCTATATGTGCTTTGAAAACCGTATGTCAAATGACATGATGAAAAGTGAGAAATTCCTTATGCAACACTTCTCGGAGCCAGAACCGCCGCATGCCACCCCGGAATATGACCGCGCAGCTCTCCTTTGGGCTATGCGTACACAAAATATTCCACTTCTTTGGCAGCGGATAATTCCATATCTCATCTCAAACAATGTCAGTGTATTGCCACGCGGTGTGGAGGAAGCAGCCTTCCTTTACAGCAGTCTTGAAAAGAAAGGAATAGAGTTGCCATACAGCAAGGAGGTAAAGGACAATTATGATGCCTTTAATCGTTATGTCAATTCCAATCCTATAAGAAATATGAAGGAAGCAGCCTATCCTTACGCACAAAAATTCGGCAACACATTCTTTTACTATTACTACTTTATAAGAAATCTGCAAACCTATTAATCTATGAAAAAGTTATCCATACCGGCACTTGCCATGTTGTTTGTTGCCTGTTCTCCCAAGGCACCCGCTACATACAGTACTGCAAACTCTGTCCCCACAATATTTCCGGACTATACGGATATAACCATACCCTGCAACATAGCTCCTTTGAACTTTCTCATCGAGGAACAGGCTGATGCTTTTATTACAGTATTAAAATCAACATCGGTAGAAATTGTAATCAAAGGCAGCGAAGTACGTATTCCCAAGTCCAAATGGAACAAACTGACAAACGCTCCTGAAATTAGCGTTCAAATTTTCGGCTACACTGATAAGCAATGGACAGCATATAAGCCTTTTAAAATGACGATTAGTGATGAAATAGACCCTTATATCTCATATCGAATAATACCTGTTGCAGTAGAAGCATATGAGAAGCTCTCCATCCATCAAAGAAGCCTGACCAGCTTTAAAGAAAATGTCGTTTTTGCAAACACAATGGTACATAACAATTCACAAGGGACATGTATCAATTGCCATTATTACAGAAACTGGGAAACTGACAATATGCTTTTTCACGTTCGTCAATACAAAGGAGGGACAGTTCTTGTTTTGAACGGAGAATTACACAAAGTCAACATGAAAACAGACTCAACCCTTTCTGCCGGTGTCTATCCAGCTTGGCATCCCACACATGATTACATAGCATTATCCAATAATAGAACTCACCAATCCGTACACGCCGCCAGCCATGATAAATTGGAAGTGCTTGATGACATAAGTGATCTTATCTTATACGATATAAAAAACAATACTGTAAGCGTAATTGAAAATGATTCCTGCGAATTGGAAAACTATCCTGCATGGTCAGCTGACGGCAAAAAACTATACTATGTCTCTTATCGATATGAAGGAGGTTACGGTGATAAACGAAAGAATGAAATGTTTCTCGCACGTGAAGACTTTCACTTTAACCTATATAGTAAATCATTTGACCCGGATACTAGAACATGGGGACCAGTTGTGATGGAATATGATGCAGCAGCTGTTGATAGCAGCATAACGTGGCCACGCGTTTCACCTGACGGCACCAAACTGCTTGCTTGCATAAGTACTCACGGAGTTTTTCCCCTTGACCAGATAGTTTCAGACTATATTATGTTCGATTTAACCAGCGGTTCATACAGACATGTCGATGAACTCAACAGTCCTTTTGCAGAGAGTTATCATACGTGGTCGTCAAACGGAAAATGGATTGTATTCAGTACACGCCGTGAAGATGGTGTCCATACCCGTCTATATTTCAGTCATATTGATGAAAACGGCCGTTTTTCAAAACCGTTTGCATTACCGCAACGTGACCCCGAATTCAATCGTGAATTCTTATATGCATTCAACATACCGGAATTTATGAAAGAACCTGTACATATATCTCCCAGACAGTTCGCCTCATTCATTTCAAGTACAGAAGCAACCCGTTCCAAATATGAGTCAAAAAGAGAAAAATAATACTGCAGAAATATTGGCAAAAGCCCGTTGGATACTACCTGTATTATTATGGATAGTACTTTCCTTTTTTTCCAACGAATTCCTTCAAAAAGTTGAAGAAAGGTCTTTTTTTGCATTTGACCTCTTTTGGCTGCGAAATTTCTTATATAAACCCTCAGGAATATTATCCTGTTGCGGTGCATTTCTTACTCAGTTTCTGCACATTCCCTGGATGGGAGCCCTGATATGGGTTCTGCTTCTCACTGCATCCGCAGAGCTGACACGTAAAGTTTTCAGGATTCCCAACAATCTTTCTCTGTTATCATATATTCCAGCATCTATATTCGTCACTTACAATATGACAATGGGTTATATTGTTTATAACCTTAACATACCGGGATTTTTTTTCTTGCCTGTACTGGGATATCTTTGGGCAATTCTTACTTTATCGGTACTGAGAAAAATCCAAAAACCTTTAGCTCTGATAATGCTAACCGCACTATTGGGATTCGCAGGTTATTACATTGCAGGTTTCTATGCCATCGTCGGAATAATCACAGCAGTGATTGACATCGTCCTGTATAGCAACTGCATCAGTTGCCGTATACCGACTGTAACTGGTGCCTTAGCCGCCATACTGCTTGCACCAATAGCTTTTGTTCCAACCGCGACATACAATCTTTCTACCGGCTGGACCATCGGAATGCCGGAACAGATATTCAGTTTGTCCAGATCAAGAATGCAGTTGCCTATTGTTGCAGCAATGCTCTTTTTGTTGACAATGCCGCTTTCGCGACATTTCCTAAACAAGCTGTCCGGCAAACCTCTGTCTAGTATAATACAAGGGTTGGCTTTAGCAGTAACCATTGCGATACCAACAGTATTCTGGTTCAGAGATGATAATTTCAAAGCTGAATTACAAATGATTAATGCAGTTGATAACCTTGAATGGGAGAACGCAATTGATATTTATTCCCGACTACAGAAGAAACATGAAAAAGAATCATCATGGCAGCCAACCCGCGTTTTAGTTCTACTTAAGGATCTGGCTCTAATCAAAGCTGATAAGGATGGTCAACTAGCATTCAATTTTGATGACGGAAGCAAAATACAGAAAAGAGACTTTAATCTGCCAATGTCACTTCAGATAGGCAAAGAGCTATTTTTTTATTACGGTATTCCCGGTTTATGCAACCGCTGGTGCATTGAAGAATCCGTACTCTCAGGATGGAACAATATGACATACAAGTATATGGCTATGAATGCCATACTACAGGGCAACACCTGTCTGGCTATGAAATATATAGATAAACTGAGACATACACTCTTTTACCGGAAATGGGCTAAACAGCAGCTGGAACTCTGCGGAAACAATAGTTTTGTTTCCACAACCTCACCTTATGACAAGATATTGCCCCTAATGTGCTATGATGACAAAGTCTGTTCTGACTTTGACGGATGTGAACTATTCTTAACGAATCATTTCAACGGGCCAAGTCCTCTGAATTCAACACCACTTTACGACCGTGTGGCTTTATTGTTTGCCATGAAAAGCAAACAGTCTACTCTATTTTGGACTAAGTTATTCCTATATCTGGATTCAAACAATCCCTCAAAAATAGACAAGTATTATCAGGAAGCTGCTTACCTATTCAGCATTAACAGCCGTAATGAAGAACTATTAAAATCACTTCCTTTTGACAACAATATCAAGAATATTTACAATACCTTTATAGATAAAGCTTCAAAAGTCAGAAATAAGAACAATGAAGAAGCACGGGCCATTTTTCCTCCAAATCTGAGGCACACATTTTATTTCTACTTTTACTATATAAACGAACTTCAAATGTTTTAGACTGATATGAAAAAAATATTATCATATTTTCCCTTTCTTATTATATTGGCAGCATGCTCTAGTCAACCAAAAGACTTTGCCACAGGTGCTGACGTAAGGATATATCCAGATTTCACGGATATCACGATACCATCAAACATTGCTCCTGTCAATTTTATGATTAAGGATTCTGCTCTAAAATATTTCACAATATTGGAATCAGAAGATGTCAAAGTCAAAATAAGCGGCCAGAAAGTGTGCATTCCAATCCGCAAATGGAGACAGCTTACCTCGAATGACAGGATAACCGTTACTGTATTTGAAAAGAGCATTGACGGTTGGAAGAAAATGAAACCATTCTCCATAGACGTATCCAATGAGATTGACCCATATCTTACGTACAGGATTATTCCTCCTTCATTTGAATCCTACCAGAATATTTCAATCACACAGCGCAATATAACCTCTTTTAAGGAAAAAAAGGTCTATTCCAACTCTATGGTTGCATCTGGTACCACAACGCAATGTATCAACTGCCACAGCTTCAAAAATTGGCGCACCGACAATATGCAATTCCATATAAGACAACTATTGGGAGGCACCGTATTGTTCACTAAAGGCCGTCTTTCCAAACTCAACCTTAAGACAGAAAAAACCATTTCGGCGGGTGTTTATCCATCATGGCATCCCACTCATGATTATATTGCCTACTCCACCAACAAAACTTTTCAGAACATTCATACCATCAACACCAATAGAGTTGAGGTTTTTGATGACGAGAGCGACCTAATTCTTTATAATGTTACCGATAATTCCATCAGCATAATAGAAAACGATTCTACGGAATTGGAGTGTTATCCTAACTGGACTCCTGACGGAAAAACTCTTTATTACGTATCAGCTCACATAGGCAATCCTACACAATTCAAATCTAATGGAGGAGCAGTCTCAAACCTGGATATCCGCTATAATCTGTTTTCCAAGGCATTTGAACCGGATACAAGAACCTGGAGCAAAAAGAAAATAGTCATACATGCGGATAGTTTACAAAAAAGCATTACCCTTCCCCGTGTTTCTCCCGATGGACGCTGGCTCATGTTCGCAATGGGCAATCAAGGTGTTTTTCATATCTGGCACAAAGATTCTGAGCTATATTTAATGGATCTGAACGATAACAGTTACCGCTGCCTGAACGAAATAAACAGCCCTGATGTGGAAAGTTACCATTCCTGGTCAAGCAATGGAAAATGGGTGGTATTCAGTTCCCGACGTGAAGACGGTTTCTACACCAGGTTATATCTGGCGTATATGTATGACAACGGTTTTTTCAGCAAACCTTTTCTCTTACCACAGAAAGACCCTGAATTTTCAAACAAATTCATGTATTCCTTCAACATACCGGAATTCACAATTGAACCAGTTAAGATATCAGCTAAAACATTGGCTTCATTCATCAAAAAGAATGAGGCCTCACCAGTTTCATTCGAGCAAAAAAAAGGAGAATGAATAAAAAAAGAATCACATATAGACTAATCATTGCTGCACTTTGTCTTATAACAGTTGCTAAGGCTAATGCCGTTGACAAGGACGGCAATTTTGTACTGGTCATTGATCCAGGACATGGCGGTAAGGATCCCGGTGCAGTAAACGGCAAGAATCAGGAGAAAACCATTAACCTGAACGTGGCGCTCAAGATGGGCAAGCTCATTGAGGAGAACTGCAAGAACGTCAAGGTCATATATACCCGTAAGACAGATGTCTTTGTTGAGCTCTATAAACGCGCGGACATTGCTAACAAGGCAGGTGCTGACATGTTCATATCCGTCCATACAAACTCTGCCAAGAACAAGTCAGCAAACGGAGCTGAGACCTATCTTCTGGGTGTTGAAGAGAACCGTGCAAGTGCCAATCTTAACGTAGCTCTTGAGGAAAACAAGGCCATCCTGCTTGAGAATGATTACCAGACCCATTATGAGGGATATGACCCTAACAGCCCGGAAAGCATGATAATATTTGAATTCATGCAGAGCGAGTACCAAAAAGAAAGTCTTAAGATGGCCACCTTTAACCAGAATCAGATGGTTAAAACCGCCAAGCGTCCGGACAGAGGTGTACATCAGGCAGGATACCTGGTTCTTTGGAAAAGCGCCATGCCAAGCATTCTGATTGAACTTGGTTTCATATCAAACGATGCCGAATGCAAATACCTTGTCTCACAAAAAGGTATTGATGAGATGGGCCAGAGTCTTTACAAGGCTTTCTGTGAGTATCTGGATTACCACAACAAGCAGATGGATAAAGCGGTTCCCACCTCACAAGCCGTCGGTAATGAAGACACAGACAAGTCTGAATCACTCCCTATATATAAAGTTCAGTTCATGAGTCTTAAGAATCCGCTTAAAAGTAATGACAAAAGACTGAAGGCATACCCAAATGTAAGTTACTTTAAAGAGAGTGGAGTGTGCAAATATACCTGCGGCGATACAACTGATTATAATGCCATCCTCAAGACTAAGACCGAGGTCCAGAAAAAATACAAGGACGCGTTCGTAATAGCCTTTTTCAAAGGGAAGAAAATAAGCGTAAAGGAAGCCAGGGAAATTGAAGCAAAAAATAAATAATTACGTTATATTTATTCAACGTGTTATCCAGTCCTAAAATAGATTTAATCCAAATAAGCACTTTTTGTGATTTTGCAAACGGCAACAAAACAATCTAGCCTGAAACACGCTGCAAACAAGGGATAATAAGCCTGCAAAAGCACTTCAGTTAGAAGTTATCAACAGGCTATAAATTTGATATTCAAGAGATTATAAAAAATCAATAGTCTGTTTTCAACCTTTTTAAGACTGTTTTACAAGTGCCTAATTCCCAACACTTTACAGAAACAGTTTTTTTGATGAAAACAAATGCGTTTGCGCAAATGAAATAAGATTATCAATTTTGCATCGCTGAGTTCAAAAAAGAGAATTCACAATAGACCTAATTCCTTTTCTGAATCCAAACTGACTATAATGCTTTGTCCAAAACAATGACAGGAAAAGAACTGAAAACAAACTGGGATTTATGTCTGGATTTTATCCGTGACAACGTTTCAGAAACCATTTTCAAAACATGGTTCTCTGTCATTGAACCCGTTTCAATGGACAAAGGTGAACTGATCATTCAGGTTCCAAGCCCGTTCGTGTATGAATTTCTTGAGCAGAACTGCATTGACGTAATCAAGGCGGCTCTTACTAAGGTATTCGGCAAGGGTACACAACTTATGTACAGTATCCTTACGGACAAGGAGAACAACATCAATCAGAAAGTGGGTTCAGACAACGCATTGTCCAATATTAAAGGAACGGCAGATACCGGCAATAAGGCTCCTTCCGTAAATGACGCTCCATTGGTCCAGGATCTCAATCCTCAACTTGATCCCAACTACAGTTTTGAGAACTTCGTGGAGGGTATAAGCAATAAACTGGCCCGTACCGCAGGTGAAACAATCGCCCTCAATCCGGCAAGCACCGCTTTCAACCCTCTGTTCATATATGGTTCATCGGGCGTAGGCAAGACACATCTGGTAACAGCCATAGGTAGAAAAGTCAAGGAACTCCACCCTGAAAAGAGAGTGCTCTATGTATCTGCACACCTTTTCATGGTTCAGTATGTGGATTCTGTCAAGAACAATACCACAAATGACTTCATTCATTTCTATCAGTCAATTGACGTACTGATAATAGATGATATGCAGGAGATGGCAGGTCAGGCCAAGACACAAAACACCTTCTTCCATATCTTCAATTATCTGCACCTGAATCATAAGCAGCTCATCCTTACAAGTGACCGTCCGCCCAAGGACATGAAAGATTTGGAAGAGAGGCTTATTACCCGTTTCAAGTGGGGATTGGTAGCTGAACTTGAAAAACCGGATCTGGCGCTCAGAAAAGATATCCTTAGAGAGAAGACCAGACGTGACGGCCTTAAATTCTCTGAACCGGTAATAGACTATATTGCAGAAAAGGTTAGAGATAATGTCCGTGACCTTGAGGGTGTAATAGTATCACTCATGGCGTATTCCACAATCTACGGTAAGGAGATTGACCTGAATCTGACACATGAAGTGATAGAAAAGAGCCAGCATCACGAGCAGAAGCCCATCACAATTGAATCAATAATCACAAAAGTCTGTGACTATTATAACATTGACGAGCAATCCATCCAGACCAAATCCCGCAAGCACGAGATTGTTCAGGTAAGACAGATCAGCATGTATCTGGCCAAGAAATATCTGGATTACTCAACCTCTAAGATTGGCGCCTATATAGGCAAGCGTGATCACGCCACAGTTCTGCATGCCTGCAATATGGTTCGTGACCAGATTCAGGTTGACAAGAACTTCAAGGCCGATATGGAGAATATTGAAAGCAGCCTTCGCTGCTGATTTTCCCATCCATATTTTTAACATGACTATCAGCCAACAGACTATAACACTGGACAGCCTGCGGTTCTATGCCTATCACGGTGCAGAGCCGCAGGAGGCTATTGTAGGAGCCTGGTACACGGTCAGCATCTCAATGAAAGCCGATGCCACCGCCGCCATACTGAATGATGACCTTAACGGCACTGTAAACTATGCCAAGGTAACCGAGGTGATAAAACTGCAGATGCAGATACGTTCCGCCCTCCTGGAGCATGTAGCCGGCCGCATTGCCAATTCCATCCTGGACAGTTTTCCCGCCGTCCAATCGGTTACGGTAACCGTTAACAAGGAACACCCGCCTGTAGGAAGCCCCTGTAATTCAGCTAGGTTTACACTAACGGTTAACAGATGATTTCTCGCTGCTACGCAGCTCGTTTTTTTTTGACTTTTATGGCCCTGAAGGGCCTAAAAAGTCGCTAACTGGAAACATATCTGCGTATTAGATACAACCTTTTTTTAGTTTGGGGCGGCGACGCCCCAAACCCGTTCCATTCCATTCCACTCTGCCGGCCTCCGGCCGGGTAAAACAACACCCTCGCTAGCTTTGCTCGCGAGGGTATTGTTTTACTGGGTGCAAATGGAAACCTATCTGCAATAATGGTATATGCAAATGGAAACCTTATTATACCTCAATAGGCTTATACTTAGGAACCAACAGCTTCATCACCGTCCAACCGATAAGGTAAGCCACAGCACAAATGCAGAACACAATCATATAACCAGCCTCCTTACCCTCAAAGCCCAGGAAACTGAAAGCGGAGCCCATGTCACCGCTCTTGGTAAAGAGCATGCCGGCACCCTTATTGATAAGGAACGAAGCCAGACCTCCCATCGTAGTGCCCACACCGGTGATCGTGCCAATGGTAGACTTGGGGAACATGTCACCTATGGTTGAATAGAGGTTTGCTGACCATGCCTGATGTCCGGCACCGGCCAGACCTATTATGATTGCAGGGAACCATGCGCTGTACTTGCCCAGAGGCTGCGCAAACAGGGCCAGCAACGGGAAGAAAGCGAATATCAGCATAGCTTTCATTCGGCCCGAATAGGGCTCCATACCCTTTTTCTCGACAAACAGCTTGGGCAGATATCCACCGCCGATGCTTACCACGGTAACAATCAGGTAAAGCACGAAAATAAGCATCATGGCCTCTTTTGAATCGGAGCGGTAGTTATACTGATCTGAGAAATATGCCGGTGCCCAGAACAGGAAGAACCACCATACGCCGTCGGTAAAGAACTTACCGCAGATGAACGCCCAGGTCTGACGGAATGTGAAACACTTGAAGAAAGGAATTGATTTCTCCTCTTTCTGAGGCTCAGCAGCCTTGGCGGCAGCCAACTCGGCGGCATCATCCTGATGAATATACTCAAGCTCGGCCTGATTGACGAACCTGGACTTTTCAGGTTTGCGGTAAAGTCCGAACCAGAAGAACATCCAGACAAAGCCCAGCGCACCGATGATTATGAAAGCCATCTCCCAACTGGTGCGGGCCGCCAAACGAGGAATGCACATAGGTGCAGCCAGGGCACCTACCGATGCGCCGGCATTGAATATGGAGGTGGCGAACGCACGATCCTTCTTGGGGAAATACTCAGCGGTAACCTTTATGGCTGCCGGGAAGTTTCCCGACTCACCAAGTGCCAGCACCGCACGGCAGAATATGAACATATATACCGATACTGTCGATACTATCAGGGTGAGGTCAGCCGAATTCTTTACTGCCTCCATGGAATCTACGCCCACCCATTTCAACGACGCCCATCCGCAAGCAGCATGCAGGCAGGCACCTACTGACCAGATGAATATGGCCCACAGATAACCCTTACGGGTACCCAGCTTATCAATGAACTTGCCGCTGAACAGGCATGCCACGGCATAGAAAATCGAGAAGAAACCCGTTATGGTTCCGTACTGGCTATCGGTCCATTGGAAATCAACCGAAATAAAGTCTTTCCATGTAAGGGACAGTACCTGACGGTCCAGGTAATTGACTGTTGTGGCCACAAAAAGGAGGGCGCACAATACCCAGCGGAAATTTGTCATCCGCTGAGCGTTTGAGTTTGTTTTTGAAGTTGTCATATCATTTTTTAGGTTAGTTATTCCGTGTAATAGACGCGCTTGACGCGTATGGATACAGTGGATATGATCTCATACGGAATGGTACCCAATATATCCGAAAGTACATGAACCGGCAGGTTGGGACCGAAAATCTCAACGCTGTCACCCTCCTGGCACTCAATGTCTGTTACATCAATCATGCAGACATCCATGCATATATTGCCCACGTAATAGGCCTTCTGTCCGTTCACAAGACAATAGGCCTTACCATTACCCAAGTGTCGGTCCAGGCCATCGGCATAACCGATTGGAATGGCAGCTATACGTGTATGTTTGGTTATCTTACCCTTGCGGCTGTAGCCCACGGTCTCACCCTTCTCCAGCTCACGTATCTGTAGAATGGTAGTCTTGAGCGTGCATACCGTCTCAAGCGGTTGGTTGTCAAGCGGATTGATACCATAAAGGCCCAGACCCAAACGGACCATATCATAATGTACCTCCGGGAATCTCTCAATACCAGCGGAGTTGCAGATATGTCTTATGATATGATGCTTAAATGCAGCCTGAAGCACATCGACAGCCTGATTGAAACGCTCTATCTGAAGTTTGCTGAAATCATCAAAGTCACTGCTGTCACTGCCCACAAAATGTGAAAAGACAGAACACGGAATAACGGCAGTCTGTTTCTGCAGACGACGCACCAGCTCCGGCATATCCTCCGGGGCAAATCCAAGACGGTGCATACCCGTGTCTATCTTGATATGAATGGGGAAGTTGGTAACCCCGTTGTGCTCTGCAGCACGGATTATCATATCAAGCAGATGGAAACTGTAAACCTCAGGCTCAAGTTTCTGGTCAAAAAGAGTATTGAATGAAGTACGTTCCGGATTCATCACCATAATGCTGGTGGTTATGCCCGCCTTGCGCAGTTCAGCACCCTCATCAGCAACGGCAACAGCCAGATAATCAACCTTACGGTCCTGCAGGGTCTTGGCCACCTCGATAGCTCCTGACCCGTAAGCCGAAGCCTTGACCATGCACACTATCTTTGTATCAGGCTTAAGCATGCTGCGGTAACGGTTCAGGTTATCGGCAATAGCCTGAAGGTTAACCTCAAGTATGGTCTCATGCACCTTAAGTTCCAGACGCTCAGCAATCCTGTCAAACTCAAACACACGGGCACCCTTAATGAGTACCATCTCATTATGGAATCCCTTCAGCATTCCTGACTTCAGGAACTCCTTGGTAGTATTGAAGAAATACTTTTCAGGAATCTCAAACCGCTTGGCCTCCGATGATATATCCTCACCTATACCTATCAGTTTGGTTATGCCGCGGCTCTCCACCAATTGTGCCACCTTGCGGTACAACTCATGCACAGACCAACCGGACTGCAGGATATCAGAAAGAATCAGGGTACGGCTCCGTGATTCACCATCCTGACGACGTGCCATAAAATCCAGAGCAATACCTAAAGAAGATATATCTGAGTTATAGCTGTCATTTATGATTATGCAGTTCTGCTTGCCGTCCTTTACCTCAAGACGCATAGCCAGAGGTTCCAGTTTGGCCATACGCTCGGTTATCTTTTCAGGCGGCACCATCAGATATATGCACACAGCCAGGCAGTGCAGTACATCCTCTATTGACGCATCATCAATGAACGGAATGGTAAATTTATTTTCAAGACCAATGTACCGATACGTTATCTCAGTTGAATCAGTTCCTTTCACTACCGATGATATATAAAGCGGCTTGTCCTGATCCTTGCGTGACCAGGCAATCTCACGGGCGGTAATGATGGATTTATCTACACAGCTCTGTATCAGATCGTTGTCACAGTTGTAAATCACTACATCACAATCCTGAAAGAGACGCAGTTTCTCACTACATTTCTCCTGGAGAGACTGGAAATTCTCCTGATGAGCCAGTCCTATATTGGAAAGGACTCCTATGGTAGGCTTGATGATCTTCCACAACTGACGCATCTCATCCTTCTTGGAGATAC
>Ga0265300_10002514_pt1 | contig 15805 bp, 3 predicted proteins | sample AusTroGonzalo_MG_FD_193482 | JGI IMG/M metagenome (GOLD analysis project Ga0265300, IMG submission 193482) | Bovine rumen microbial communities from tropical cattle in Woodstock, Queensland, Australia - Gonzalo_03 | ecosystem: Host-associated > Mammals > Digestive system > Stomach > Rumen ...
GCCAACACCGCCAATGCGGTATGGGAGCACGACATGAACAAGGCCGCCGCGCTCGTCACGCAGAAGTCGTATCTCGCCCAGTCCGGCAACGCGCTCGCCACCGGCGACGCGAACGCGCAGTCCACCCTGATGTCGGGCTGGGCGAACGCAGTGGCCACACGCCAGGCGGGAATGACCGCCTTGTACAGCGGCCTCTCGACCGGGCTCTCCGGACTCGGCGGCACCGTCATGAACGGCGTCAAGCTATTCGCCTAACACCAAACGGGAAAACACCTATGGGCGCACTGAACATAAGAATTGCATCTGAGGGAGTCAACAGGCTCGGATCGCCGAGAATGCCGATCGTCGACACCGGCGCGGCAGACGCCATGAGCGCGCATGCCCGCGCCGCCGCATCTGCTGCAGAGGCCGTGGGGCGCGCCGGTCGCGCAAGGATCGAGGGAATGTCGCGGCGCGGCCAGATCGTCGCCCGGACGCTCGGCGACCTCGGCAGGATGGCCGTGGAGCTCGCGAACCGCGAGAACGAGCGCATCGCCACGAACGCGGTGCTCCAGAGCGAGAACGACCGCAACCTCTACATGATCGGCGACGGGACGCCGGAGAATCCCGGGCAGCTGAACATCCGACAGGGAAAGGATGGCGAGTGGCATGCCGAGGAGTGGCTGAACGACATTAAGCGTGCCGCGGAGGCGCGGCGGGAAAAGTTCACGAAAGACCTGAACAGCCCGCAGAGGCGCATGTACGACGAGATGGTGGCGAAGCGCGACGTCGCGTGGAACGCCCGGATCTTCGCGCATGCGGCAAAGACGACGCTCGACGCCGAGATCGCGACAGCCACCGCGGCGCTTGCACAGGCAAAGGAGAAGGCCATAGGCGACTTCGACGTGGGGGCGGCGCGGGAAAGCTCGATACAGGAGATGTACGACGCCAAGGAGCGGGAGATGAACGTCCGCCAGGTGCCGGAGAGCCTTCGCGCGGCGGAGATGAAGTCGCTTACCGAGGACTTCCTCGTCAACTTCGCGAAGACGAAGTTCACCGCGTGGGAGAACGAGACGTTCGACAGCGCCGATCCGGAGGCCGTGGCCGACGCGTGGGATAAGAAATCCGAGGAGCTCGACGCAATAGGCGGCGAGGTTATTGACAGCAAAGCCGTAAGGAGGCACCTCGGCTCGGACAAGCTCGACGACGCCCGTCGCGAGCTGTTGGCAAAAGAGTTCAACGCGCATAAAACAGCAGCAATCAGCCGCGCATACTCGCTCCGAAGAAAGATATGGGACGACGCACATCGAGAATCCGTCCAACAGGAACTCGAAATCCAGAAAGCGCGCCCACCGGAAGATCCGAAGGAGCGCGAAGCGTACTTCGCCCAGATGGCCGTGGACTACGGCAAGCTCGCGGAGAACACGGCGCTCGAGCCGTCTGTCCGCCTTCAGTATCTAAAGATGGCACAGACGCTCTCAGAGCATTCCGCTTCCGAAAAGGGCGCAGCCAAGCGAGCAGACGCCGCCATGCAGAAGGCCGCGATCGACGCGAACGAGGACGGACTTGCGGCTGCGTTTTGCCAGCTTAGGATGCTGGAAGCCGACGGCACGATATCGCAAGATGAGGCAAGTGTAGCGCAGGCTGCCATCTGGCGGAAGTTCCGCACATGCACACTCGAGCAAACCGTGTCGCCGAGCTTTATGCAGTCGTTCCAGAACCGCATGGAGACGCGCCTTAGCGAACAGGAGGCGAGCGCGATGCGCAAGTTTTACCGCGCGTTCGGCTATGCGCCGGAGCTGCAGTCGGACGGCGACGCCGGCGCGACCGTGCGAAACGCCGCGAAGAAAGACTCGACGGAGTACTATGCTCCTCTTGAGGAAAACGGCGAGCGCGTCGAGTCGCGCAAGACGCGCGTCAGGGCCACAGAGCTGCTCGAGTATGGCGACACACTTCTCCGGACACTTCGCGAGCTTGGCCCGGAAGTCAGCCGCGAAGGAGTTGTGGAGAAGGAGATCTCTCGCCTGAAGTCTGAATGGATCAAGGGCGAGCTAAAGAAAAACATCCAGGCCACGGTGGATGCCGCGCAGAAGTCGGCGATACTTTTCAAGGGTCGCCAGGATGCGGATCAGCGCGGCGACGACGAGAAATAACTTTTCAAAAGGAGACCACAAAATGTCAAGAGCGCTTCCAGGCAGCACCCGCGAGTTTTTGGGAATTGGAGACAACGTGGGGCGCGATAATTTCGCCGAGACGGATCCGTCGTTCGGTCGGCGCGAGGACGCCGCGCCGTTCCCGATGCCCGGCAATCCGCAGAATGTAGATCTCGACTCGTTCGACGACAAGACGCGGAAAGAGCGCGCGTCTGTGTTTCGCGCTGCTGCGCAGGAGCTCTTCAGGACGGACGTCACGAAGCTCGACGACGCCGGCGCGTGGGGGCTCTACCACGCTGTCACGGAATCGATGTTCGGACTCGCCGACGAGGATGGCTCGGTTGCGTTCGGCAAGCGCGCGGCAAAAGACCCGCGCCAGAACATCGACATGCTGCGCCGGTTTGTCAAGGGCGAATACACGCTCATCGAGGATCCCGAGTACACCAAGTGGCGCGAGATGAACGACGAGGAGAAGTTCAAATACGCGCTCGAGAGCGAGACGATCGGCGAGAAGGTAAAGAGCAACTTGAAGGGCGAGCGGGGCGCGTCGTTCTGGGAGATGGCGGCGATGAGCGGAATGAGCTCCGCGCCCGGGATGCAGCTTCCAGCGGAAGAGCGCAGTGACATCGTGCGGCGCTCAAACTACGAGACACTTACCGACGAGGAGAAGGAGAAGTACCGCGCCGACGTTGTCGCCGACTACGACGAAAAGCTTTCACGTCGTCAGACGCTCGCGACGTTCCTGCAGTTCTCGCAGGGACTGAGCGACCGTGCAAGCTGGATGCTTGCCAAGTCGTTCAATGACGGTGTGCCTGACTCGAACATCGAGACGCTTCCGGAAGACGAGCGCGACCGCGTCTATTCCGCGTTCTCGCTCATGCGCGGCGACCAGAAGAGCGGCACGCTTCTTTTCGTGCCGACCGACTTCACAGACAACACGAAGATAAATCGCGTCCAGCTCGGCTTGTACGGCCTGCAGCAAAGCGTGCTCGGGCTTTTCACGGATACCTGGGGCATGGCAAAGGATGCCGCCTTGGCGGCGTATGCAAAGACCGCGCTTTCAGAATCGGAGCGCAAGGACTTTTTCGACTGGTGGAACGCGCAGGCCCGCATGGAACAGGCGATGAAGCAGAACCTTCCGGAAGCGGAAAGCTTCTTCGGCGAGGCGTTCCAGGGCGTCGCGGAAAACCTGCACTGGTTTATCCCCTATTCGATGATCGGCAAGGGCGGAAAGATGGTAAATGCCGCGCGAGGGATCAAGAAGGAGCAGGGAATACTTAAGGGGCTCATGACTACGCTTCGGCCAATGAAGCTCGGCGGCGCGCTGAAGGAGGAAAAGGCCGCTCTCGAGGCCGGCAAGGCGGCGATGGAGGCGGGAGCAGCCGCGACAAAGGCGGCGTGGACGCTCGACGTTAACGGCGTAAAGAAGCTTGGCGGCATGGGAAGCGCCATTCTTGCGCGCCAGATGGCCGCCGTAGAGCGCTACACGCAGATGCTTAACGGCATCAACAAAGACCTTGAGGCCGCGAAGTGGTGGAAAGACGCTGCTGGCACCGGCATGTGGGCAATGGGCGAGGCGCAGGCGTTCAGCGCGTTCGCCTCGGAATACATTTCCAATGCGGACGCGGCGGGCATCAGCCGCGAGGAATCCGTCTTGACTGCGGCCGCGATCGGACTCATCAACGCAAAGATCGAGAAGCTTTACGTCCCGGGGCTCGAGGCGTCGCTATCGCCCGCGCAAATCAAGTCGCTCACGTTTGCGGCGATGGCGCAGGCGGTCCGCTCCGATGGCGCGGCTGGCTTCCGCAAGTGGCTTGCAAACCGCGTCGCCTACGGTGTGAGGGAGGGCGTAAAGGTCGCCGCCACCGAGGGACTCGTTGAAGAGCCGCTGCAGCAGATGGCGATCGAGCACGGCAAGGCGTTCGACAAGCTGTGCCAGGAGCTAAAGGAGAACGGCGACGCCACGGCTGCGAACGAGGCGAAGGCGCTATGGGACAGTATTGTCGCGACGCTTCCACAGGACTACGCGACTTTCATCGATACCGCGGCCGACATGCTGCCGTCGTCCATTGGCTTCGGCGTAACGACGATTGGCAACATGACGCGGCGCCAACACATCCAGAACGTGATGGTGCGCCACGCGAACCGTCGCGCCGGATCGACTTCGACTATGGGAACGGCGCAGTCGATGGAAGAGCTAATGGGCGCGACGGACTACGACGCGGGCGTCGTCGATATGATCCAGCGGGCTGTGGGCGTCCGGAATGCGATGGAGCAGCACTGGCAAGGCGAGGGCGGCGAAGGGCAGAATAACCCACACCGCTTCGAGGAGGCGATTACCGCTGCGCGTCAGGCGTTCCGCAACTCGCAGGGCGGCGACGTCGTGCGCGAGGTCGCGCAGGCTGCCGGCGTGGATGTCAAGACGGCCGAGGTGCTCACGCAGTACTTGCAGGTCGAGACAGAAGCGGCAGCGTTCTCGCCGACCGTGCGTGCCTGGACAGCGCTCAATGTGTCGCTTGCCGACATCGACGAGCAGACGATCAAGACCATCCTTCCCGGCTACGTCGAAGGCAGCTTCGCGGCGGATCCTGAAGCGGGCGTCTATTCCGGAAAGGTAAAGCTTGCCGACGGCTCGGAGCGCACGATCGCCTACAAGGTGGGCGACATCTCCGAGGAGTTGATGAAGCAGGCCGAGGTTAACTCAAAGGTTAACAGCGCTTTCGGCAGGTCGTGGGACGCGAGGATCGAGGAGAACAACTCGCGGGGAATTGTTGACGGCGCGATCGCGGCGGATATGACGCGCAAGTGGGCGGATATGTCCGACCAGGAGCGCTATATGGCGGCCGTCAGGGCGCAGGCGAGCGTAAACGGATTCTCGAGCGGCACGAGCGGAGTGTTCGAGCTGACCGACGCCAAGGGCGAAAAGGTGCGCGTAAACGCCGACGACATCATATACCTTGCAAGCGGACGCATCGCCGACATCGGATATGGGGCGGCGGCGGCGCAGGGTACAGTGCGCCACGAAACATTCCACTCGCTATGGCGCTTCGCGAGGGCGTCGCTTGACGACGCCGACATCCAGGCGCTTGCAAAGACGCTGGGCGTCGACGTGACGAAGGACGGATGGGAAGTAGAGCTTGACGAGAAGATGGCGCACCAGATGGAACGGTACGCGAGCGGGCACTATGTGTCGCACGCCGTCTCGTCGCGCTTTGACAAGATGCTCGATGGATGGGCTGGGAAGCTCGTCAATTTCTTCGGCAAGATCGGCCAGCGCGACGAGGTGCTGGATCCAAACACCGGCAAGCCATACCAACTCAAGAACCTCTACGACCGTGTGCTTCGCGGCGAACTTGGAAGCGGCGCCCTGGGTGTCGAGCTTGCAAAGATTCCGGAGCAGCCGGCAGGCGAGGCCGCCGCCACCAAGTCGGCGATGCCGGTTGAAGTCACCGACGCGGAACGCGCCGCAGCTGAAGAGGAAATGCGGCAGGGTGCGGGAACGGAAAAAGGTGAAACGGTAACGCAAACGGCGAAAACGGTAACGCAAACGGCGAAAACTGAAACGCAAACGGCCAAAACTGAAACGCAAACGGCCAAAACTGAAACGCCCGCCGCCACTCCTGTGACTTCCGTCCCCGTTGCCACCTCGGAGAATCCGGCCGACGCATCCACGCCTAACCAGCGGTACTACCGTGTGGGGCTGCCGAACAGCAACGTGAAGCTTGTCGGACGACTCGAGGTGCGCGACGTGGAGACGGGCGTCATCACTTCCACGGACGCGGACTACCACGACAGGGGCAACCAGAACCGAGACGACAAGAGCGAGGAGAGCCGCGCGCTCGTCGAGAAGATCGGCGCTAATCCCGACCCGTTGCAGCTGGGGACGGTGCAGCCAATCGCGTCGAACGGCATCATCTGGATACTTCCGAACGGCGACGACATCATCGGAAACCACCGCGCAAACGGCGTAAGGCGTGCTTACGAGAAAGGCACGGCGGGTGATCTCGAGAAGTTCGTGCGCGAGGACGCCGCGAAGCGCGGCATCGAGATTGGCGAGAACGTCAAGAAGCCGCTTCTCGTGTTTGTGTTGGAGCGCGTCGAGTCGCCCGACGGCAAGGCCGACGTCCACGAGGTAGTGCGCCTCGCGAACGAATCGCAGAACCGTGGCTTCAACGTCCGCGAGCAGGCGGCCAACGACGCAAAGATCCTCGTCGACAACAACCTGCTGCCGCGCATGGCCTTCCGTGCCGACGGGCGTATCGATGAGACGAAAAGCGGCGATGCGATCGGGAAGTTCCGTCAGGAGACCGGCGCACAGGGCATGATCGCCGAGGACGGCTCGCTTACCGAGGAAGGGCAGACGCGCATCCAGAATGCCGCGCTTGCGGCACTTCTCGGCCGCGGCGAAAACGCCGCGCTGCTGCAGAAGATAATGGCGAACGCCGGACGGCTCGACATCCAGAACGAGCTGCGGGCGCTGATGAAAATGACGCCGGAGCTCATGTCGCTCGCGGAAGCGAAACCTGCCTACGACTTGAGGGCGCCGCTTGCAGAGGCCTTGCAGCTTTTTACCGAATGGCGCGACAAGGACGAGACTGCCCGTGTTGAGAAGGGCAAGACGCGCCACGACTGGCGCGAGACGGCGAAGGACGGCCACCGTGTGCGCGGCATTTCGTGGGAGCAGTTTATGTCCCAGGGCGACATGTTCCGGACACCGTCGGACGAGGCGAAGATCCTCGGAGATCTATTTGCACGCGCAGAGGCGGAGCGCAGCTTCGACCGCGAGGACGTGGAGAGCGCCGTCGGGAAGAAGCGAGCGATCGATCTCATATCGAACTACCTGACGGACTACATCGAGAACGCCAGGGCTGTCAATACCGAGACGGAGGACATCTTCGGCGGTGCACCGACGAGTCGCGCCGAGGTCATGGCCGCGCAGCGCGTCAATCCGGCCGGTGGTGTGAGGTTCAGCGTGGATCCCGCGAAGGTGAGGCCGGCGACGAAGGAAGAATACGACGCGGCGCTGTCGACCTGGGGCGACATGAAAATCGATGCCGGGAACGTCGCAAGCGCAGGATGGATATTCCCTGATGGGCGAGTGCTGAAGCCGAAGATGCAGAGAACGGCTTTCGGCATGACGCCGCACCACGACTCGCTGTTTGCATTCCTCGAGAGACCCGAGCGCTCGAACGACGTCGAGAAGTTCGAGTATGGATACGCCGACTCGCTCGCCGGCGGAGCAGTGCGCCTCAATCTCGGCAACGGTGGCATCGAGGTGATGCGCCTGCCGACGGCAGAGCAGCTTGACACGCTCTACGATGCGCTCGATGCCGGATACGGGCTGATGGAGGACGAGGGCGAAGACGTGCTGCGCGTCGACGTCGATCGCGAGAACGGCGCCGTCGCGTTCACGGCGCAGTACCGGCGCGGCACTTCCGCGCGGCGGATCATGGACGACCTGCGCGAATGGTTCGAGAGTGCGAAGGTTCCCGACGCGGCGGCAAACGCCCGCTTCTCGATCGCGCGCCCTGCGACCAAGGAGGAAATCGACCGCATCGTCGAACACTTCGGCACGACGAGAAACATCAACGAAGCCGGGTACATTCTGCCAGACGGAAGGATGCTGGATCTGTCTGACCGGAAGAACGGCGCGCCCGGAGGCAAAAGGTTGCTTGACCACCGCGATGTGTGGGACGTCCTGGATGACAGAGAGAACGGCGGCGACGCGATGGCTGACTTTGTGTCGGGTGGAGCGATCCGCCTGCAACCGGAAGCATATGGCGTCATGTTCGGTGCGAAACCGACGGAAGCGCAGGAAGCGGCGCTCGTCAACTACTTCGCACGGTTCAATGGAGAAATGAACGTTGACATCATGGCGCCTAACGGTGACTTTGTGTCAAGTGCGTCTTATGCGGAAGGAACACGCCCGCAGCGCATCTTGAACGAAGTCAAGCGGTACTACGACGAAGGGACGGAGCTTTCCGGTACCGGCGAACAGGCAGACGGATCCTTCCGCTTCTCGATCGCGCAGACGAGGACGCCAGAGTTCAAGCAATGGTTCGGTGACTGGGAGAAGGATCCCGCAAACGCGTCGAAGGTCGTTGACGAGGAAGGCAAGCCGCTTGTCGTGTATCGTCGCGACAACGACAGCTTCATGGTCTTTGATTTTGCCAAGACACAGCAAAACGACGCAGGATGGTTAGGCAAAGGCTTCTACTTTTACGGAGACAAAGGCGAAGCAGAGCGATCATGGGGTTATGGAAGGAATCTTCGCGGCTTCTACCTTAATGCCAGAAATCCGTATTTCATATCTGCCGAAGAATATAATACGATAGTCGAAGCAGACGATCCCAAGACTTCCGCAGAGTTTACGCAACGCCTTAAGGACGATGGATACGACAGCGTATATTGGAACGGGGACGGCCGAAAGGAATGGATGGTACTGGAGCCGACGCAGATCAAGTCGGCGACAGACAACATCGGGGCGTTCGATTCGGCCAACTCGGACATCCGCTTCTCGATTGGCCACGCACCGACTGTCGTCAATCCAGACGTTCAGGTGGAAGTGGAATCCGACAAACAGCGATACTCCGTGTTCGCGGGGGAGAAGACTGCCACGCCGCGTCTGTTAAAATCTCTTGCAGAGGCAAAAGCCATGCTTGGCGATGGCGAATACACGGATGCCGTTCGCCGCGAGATATTTAATAAGACCGGCTGGTGGAAGGGAATCGACGGCAAGTGGCGCGTCGAACTCCCACACCTTAAGGCAAAGTATTTCGACTCGGACGCGGCCATAGAGTTTGAAGACGCGGACGTTCTTATGGACAAGTATGGATGGGACGAATATTCCGCATACTGGCTGGGCGATCTCGTCACTTTCCCGAAAGGACTGAAGGCCGACACCTACGAGCTGGGCATGACGCTCGTATTTTTCGACACGAAAAAGCAACTGAAGTCGGTGACCGGCGGCGAGGATGCCCGCGCTGCGACGTTAGTCAGGGTGGCAAGCGACATCTTCGGAATGCGCGTCGAATGCGAAATACACGTCGTTGACCCAATGGCGGAAGATCGCGAGCATAAAGGAAAGCAGAAGCTCGCGCAGTCTACCATAGACTCCCTTACCCACGAGCTGCAGCACGTGATCCAGCTCCGCGAGGGCTTCGCGTTCGGCGGTAATACCACGGATGCCGGCGGAGATATGGCCTACGGCGTCGCCGCTGGAGAAGTTGAGGCAAGAAATGCCAAAAGGCGCAGCACAGAAGAGAGGCGTACGCTTCCTCCCTGGAGGACGGAAGATGTGCCGGCAAAATATCAGAGCGTCGGCTACTCGGGCTGGGAATGGACCAAAGACAACGGATGGCAGCCAATGGAACAGAGCGTCGCTCTCTCTCCGGCTTCGATGCGTTCCGCCGCCGAAACTGTGCCTCATGGCCGCAACAAGGTCGCTGGCGTCGTCTATCCGGACGTGGGCGGCGAAATCGAGAACATCCGCTTCTCGATCGGCGCAAAGCGTCGCGAAGAATACGGTCGTATTCTCGCAAAGTATAGACCTGATCTTCGGGCAGACGCCATTCTGGAAGAGTTGGATAAATACGACAACCCGAAAAAGGAAAAGATCACCCTTCACTGGCTTGTGCGCGGCACGATCTGGCTGCCATATGACGAATACAAAATCGACGAGGCGCTGGCCGTTGCGGAAAAAGCAAAAGTGGATCCGTTCAAGTATCCGTCACCTCTCGAACTTATTGATGAACACAAGGACATCAGACCAACAGAAAAGCGTATAGACCCCGACACTGTGCCGGAACTGTCGGACAAGCGCGACGAGAGCGAGGGCGTCACCACCTATCTTGTGCAGGACGACAGGGCCGGGCAGGCCGCCATGCGCCGCATCATCGATACGCACTGGGGCGAGGACGCAAACCCGTGGTGTCTGCTGGCGAGACAGCATCGAGACGAGCAAATAACACCAGAGTTTTGGGACTACATGCTCAAGGAACATGGTGGAAACCAGCTTGAAGCTAAAAACAATTTTGCAGCAAGTCCTAAATCTTGGAGAGCACAATACGAGCGTGAGACAGGAAAAAAGGCGACATTCATTCCCGATCAATTAGAAAATGCCTGGGAATTTTGGAAAAACACTTACAACGCCCTACCGAAGCGTGTTGCGTTCAAGAACGGCAAGCTGCTCGCTTTTATGGCCACCGATGGCTTGAATGAAGAAACTGCATTCGATGATGCTGCCTATGGCGGTGGGAGCAAGCTCGCCAAGATGTATCCCGAGGAATACGAGGAGTATGACAAGTGGACGGAAACTGAGGAAGGGCGGGAAGAAGGAGCAAACTTCTACGAGTGGCTTAATCACAACTATCCGGAACTTTCGACAAATGAAGGGCTTCGTGAGAACACGCCCGAGGAATGGTGGGATCGCCAGGACGAGTCGCATACCGGGCCGAACGCGCTGCGCGAAATCGCCAATCCTGGCGTCCGCTACTCCGTCTCGAGCGATCTTGTGGACGCGATGCGCCGCAGGGTGCCGGCGGATAACGAGCGGCGGAACTCCATGGGTCAGGATGCTCGCTTCGGCGTAGAGCCCCCGGGCTTCAAGTACCCCAATCCGCTCAATGCGCTTTCCGACGACGAGCTGATCGCGGCGGCGGTCGCGGCGAGGATGGCGCTTGGCAAGTCTGACAAGATCTCAGATCGCGCCATCAAGATAAATACCGTGCAGCAGTTGATGCGCCGCTTGCATCCGGACTGGACAGACACGGACATCGGGCGCGAATCCAACCGCATCGTCAGCGACGCCAGGAAGCTCGGCAAGAAGATCCGCGAAGACCTCGACAGGGGTGTGAGCGAATCCCTTATCCTCGAGCATCTGCCGGACGCGGCGCGCGAGCAGTTCGGGCGCGAGATGCGTGAGGAAGCGCGCAAGGGCCAGCGGCTCGGCGTCTTCGCTCAGCGCGTCAAGGGCGAGATTGAGGAACGCCAAGCACGGATGATCGATGACGCCGTGCGCGTCCAGACCGGGCTCGACGTCGCGAACATCGAGAACGCCTACGGCATCAACCTCTCCGAGACGATCATGCACCTGGCGGAGAACCCGCTCGCGGAGAAGCCGCCGCAGACAATGAACGGATCCGCCGGCGAGGAATCCGCCACGGGTGCAGAAAACGCGGAAGGGGAAACGGCTGAAGGTGCTGCCGAGATCGATGCAAAGGTCAAGGCCGCTGTCAATGACATCCTTGCTGCGTCACGCACTGCGGCTGAGGCAGACGAGCGCAACCGCAAGGACCGTCGTGCTGCAGCTGGACGCGCTGAAGAGCGCAAAGCAGAAGCCGGCGAAAGCGGTGACGAAGGATCCGACGCGGGCGATGCGCTTGGTGAGGGCGACTTCCTCGTGAACGCCGTGAAGAAAGAGGGCGTCGATCTCGAAAACCCGCGCCATCTTGCGAGGTTTGTGGCAGAGCTCGCCCGTCGTCAATGGATTAAGGAGCATAAGCTCGGGCAGAACGCTGAGGTGTGGCGCGATCTTGTGGCTGTCCAGTTCTTGCGTAAGACGGCGCAAAGCGTCTACACGAAGCTTTGCCGCGACCTGACTTATTCCAGGGGACGCGAGACGGCCATGCAGCACATCGCAAGGTTCGACGCCGCGCCCACGGTTGCGGGCCTTATGTCCGAGATGGAGTTTGTCGGCGCGCTCATCAATGCACGGCGCATTCGTGACACGCAGCAGCAGAAATGCGAGCAGCTCGATCTATTCCTCCGCGAGAGGTTTGGCGCGCAGGGTCGCTTCAAGCCAGACAAGGAAGAGGGCAAGCGTAAGGTGTCGGCCGAGGCGGAGCTTCGCGCACGGTACATGCGCCACGCCATGTGGCTCACTCCGGACGCTGCGGCAGAAGAGGCGCGTCAGCTGCAGGAAACGCTAAACGCGCTTTCGGTGGACTTCAAGGATGCTGGGCGCGACGTCGACCAGAGCCGGGAGTTTGTCGAGACGATCCGGAAGCTGAATGTGCTGCGCGAGTTTGGGGCACTGCGCTACAAGCCGATCGGCGACATCGATGCGGCGGCGCAGTGGTGGGAGGACTTCGAGCGCGGCTCGTCCGACGACATCGTGCGCGAAATGTCTGACCGCGACATCCGCACAAAGAAGGCCGCTCATCTGCTGGCCGTGGCGTTCGCCGATCCGAAGCGCACGGCCATCCGCGAGGGCGGCAAGACCGACGCCTTGAACCGCTTCATCACCGGCCACATGGGCTTTGTCTCGCTCTTGCAGGACTGCATGCGCCACGCCTCCGACGCGGACGCCGCAGCCGTGAAGGACATCATCGACTACATTTCCCGCGAGATACAGAAGTCGGGCGACAGGTCCGAGGCCGAGAAGCGCCGCCACAACGACGCCTTCCACTCCGCCGTAGAGGGCATCTACGGCAAGAGCTTCAATGCCGTCATGAAAGACATGATGGCGCCGGACGAACGCTTCACGAAGTACATGGGCGTCGTCGGCGGCAAGCGCGTCACGCCCACGAAGGGCCGCGCGCTCCAGCTGCTCGTCTCGCTCCTCCAGGAAGGCCGCAAGGTTCAGGTCGAGGACGAGGACAATCCCGGCCAGGCGAAGACCGTCTGGGAGGGAGGATACCACGACAACATCGTCAAGCACCACCGCGAGGGACAGGCCGCCGAAATCATGCGACTCCTCGATCCGGCGGACATGAACATGCTGAAATGGCTCGGCCAGTGGTACGAGAACAACCGCGCCGACCTCTCCGGCGTGTGCCATTCGCTGTTCGGAATCGGCGTGTACGCGGAGCTTCCGAACTACTTCCCGGTGAAGATGCAGCTCGAGACGCAGGGGCTCGAGAAAGGCAATGGTGTCGGCTGGACGATATTCCCGAAGGCGCTCACGCCGCGCGTCCGGAACGAGCGCGACTTCGACACATCGGCGGACATCTTCTCCATGTGGTCGTCGCGCATGGAAGAGGCCGCGCAGTGGAAGCACCACGCGCAGCTGGGGCTTGAGATGCGCGGCATCTTCGGCCGGGCCGAACTCCGCGAGGCCGTCAGGGCGAACCACGGCGCGTCCGTGGACGAACTGATGCAGGGCTTCATCACGGACATCCTGGCCGGGCACGGCGCGTACGACCGGTCCACGGCGGGCGTCCAGTATTTCTCCGACCAGATACGCGGCTGGACAGCGCTCTGCGCGCTCGGCGGAAACGTCGGCGTCATGGCCAAGCAGACGACCTCGATCCCGGCGTTCGGCTTTGAGATTGGCCTTGTCAACACGGCGAAGTACATGGTAAACGCGTTCACTCCGGAGGGCATGGCCGCGATGCGGCGCATCTGGGACTCCGAGCAGAGGCGGACGCGCTGGCGGGTGGGATCTTCCGAGGCCGTGCGCAACGCATTGAACCAGCAGGGCGCGGGCGCTCTGAAGAGAATGTTCCAGGCGAGCATGATCACGAACAAGCTGGGCGACGTCGCGCCGGCGCTCGTCGTCGGGCAAGGCATCTACCGCGACTGCCTGGCGCGCGGCATGTCCGAGGAGGACGCCATGGCCGAGACGTGGAGCATCATCGAGCGGACGCAGCAGTCGGGCAGAATGGAAAACCAGACCTCGATCCAGCGGCGGAACAAGCTCGGGCGCATCATGTTCCAGTTCCTCTCCACGCAACAGCAGTACCTCCAGTACGAGGTGCGGGCGATCCGCGAGGTGATCGCGCGCCCGGACTCGGTGAAGCGCTGGGGCAGTCTGGGACGCGCGATCCTCCTGAATCACTTCATTCTCTCGTCCGCCTACTACTGGATGGGACAGCTCTACAAGTACGCGCTCGGACAGGAGCCGCCGGAAGACGAGCTGAAGGACTGGATCATCACGTGTCTCCTGGGGCCGTACGGCTCGCTGTTCGTCGCCGGCTTCTGCTGCAAGTACACGCTCGAACGCGCCATTAAGGGCTACTCGATCAAGGGCGGCTCTTCGATGCTGCCGATGGAGTCGTGGCTGAAGAACCAGGTAAACGACGGCGCGAAGCTGCTGGAGGCCATCTTCGACTCGGACGGCGACACGTGGGACAACATGCTCGAAGCCGCCGGGCGCTGGATGAGTGACAGCAATTCGACCGTGCGCGATCTGCGCAAGCTCTACCGCTATCGGATCAAAAAGGAGCCGCAGAACCGCAAATGATTTCATGGGCGGCGCGGACGCGGGTCGGTCTCCTCGCGTCCGCGCCGCACTTTTTCGCCCTATTGACAATCAAAGCCCGCTTTGATATACTTTCCCGCCGTTGACCCCTCACAAGGCCGAAACCAAGGAAAAGGATGTAGGCCGCATGGGGGCGAAACTTGGCGTAGCCCACCAGATTAAGCGGGATAACTGCGATAAAACGGCGAAATGAAAGCGGGACAACGCAAGCCCGACAACATACCGCCCTTCAAATCCAGCCCCCGCTACCAATAATATCTGGCATGACGTCGGACCGTAGCGCAGCCTGGTAGCGCGTTTGCTTGGGGTGCAAAAGGTCACGAGTTCAAATCTCGTCGGTCCGACCATTTCCTCTTGCGCGAAGCCCAATAAAATCAAGGGTTTCTTTTGTGTCGCTAAAAATGCGGGCCTTGTTCGATGTGCCACTGTTTGACTTCATTTTACAACACCAAAAGGGGGCACAGGAGGGGGTACGGGAAATGGGCCGCCGCTCCCATCACACTCTGGCGGTAAATCCCAGCACACATCTTGTGTGGCGTCCGAGCTGTCATAGCACGAACATCAGTTCGTTTTCCCGCCTCAAAAATTTTTTACGATTTAAGATTAGATTTAAGATTCGTTTGGTATAATGGTCGTGAACTCAACGACATAGAGTGATACGTGGAGACTTGGAATCCCCGTGGCGCTTTCTGGCGGGGTTGCGATTTGGTATAATAGATAAAATTCTTAGGAGCCGAAATGTTGTTAAAGGAGACACCGTAATGGATGGCGCCATGTATGCTGGCATGGTGCGCCTTTGGTCGGCAGGAACGCGGATTGCGTGTTTTCTTGCCGTGGCGATGCCTTTTGCCGCGCTTGCCCGGACAATCCTCGTGCCGACTCAGCCTGTGTCGCCCTATCTTGACACCGAGGTTTCGACGAATTTCGCGCTGCATGCAGGGCGCACTGACACATGGGGGTTCGACCTCCGAATTCAGATAGCCGGTACGCCCACAAACGACCTCGAGGTCGCCTTCGGGGTCGATGCAAACACGAACGGAGTCCTAGAAGTCGAGGAGATTGAGACGGTCTACGGCTGGCGGGGAGGGCGCTACTTCGTCGAGAACGTCCCTGGATGGGACAGGATCGAGACGGAATCCGCCACAAACGCCCTGTGCGGCGTTCTCGAGGTCAGCCTACAAAACAGCTCGTCCGCCGTTCCAAGGCGTTTTGCGGCCACCTGCGGCGGAGACGCGGCGTTCGCTTCCTTGGCGACCACGCCGCCTCCAGCGTGGTTGTTTAGGCGCGAGTGGGACATGGTGCGCGTCGTGCGGCGCGGCGCGGGGATCCCGTCGGAGTGGGTTCGCTGCGACATCGAGTACCAGTCGTTCTCCATAAGGCTGAGGTGACGCCATGCTGACGAAGATGTGGACAGGTTCCTTGCTGTTTCTCCTTTTCGCCTCGCTCGTGGCACTGGCGGTCGCCGTTGCAT
>Ga0265300_10002516_pt1 | contig 15791 bp, 27 predicted proteins | sample AusTroGonzalo_MG_FD_193482 | JGI IMG/M metagenome (GOLD analysis project Ga0265300, IMG submission 193482) | Bovine rumen microbial communities from tropical cattle in Woodstock, Queensland, Australia - Gonzalo_03 | ecosystem: Host-associated > Mammals > Digestive system > Stomach > Rumen ...
AGGAAACGGATATTTACCGCGATTACACACAAGCCAAAGCAGTGGCGGCAATGTATTCGCAGCGTGAGATTTCCCCCGAAAGGGGCGGGCGCAAAATCTCCTATAAGACAATGCAGAAAAGTGAAACCCTGCGCCCGTAATTTTAAGCGCGCGTAGCTCAAACGGTTAGAGCATCCAGCTCATAACTGGCAAGGTTGTAGGTTCAAGTCCTACCGCGCGCAGCAAATTGGAGTAATAAAATGCAACCTAACACCATGAACAAAGCCATTAAAGCCGTGCAACACGCCAGGCAGAAACACCCGGACTTTGCACCCGGACTAGAACACGCGCTTTGCATAGCGCAGGAAGAAATGGGCGAGATAGCCAAAGCCATAAACGATAAAAAGGGCTGGGATGAAATAGAAGCGGAAATTTACGACACCATTGCTGTATTATTCCGCATTGCAGAAAAGGACTATTTGAAAGCTGCACCGATAAAAGGAGGAAATAACAATGGAAGTACATTTGAAAAGTAACGGGACCACCGTGCAATATCTTGCCACCGTGCCTGCTGGGTATATGAACCGAGCCGCACGCCGCCGCTGGAAAAAGATTTTAGGGAGGAAGAAATGAGCAACGAGCAAACCCTATTCGTTACCTTTGAACAAGGGAACTACACCTGCAAGGTTGTTATAACAGACCACGGGAACGGCTTTGCAGACATTAACTGGAAATTTAACAGCAAGCCGGAAGATTTCCAAAAGATACTTTTATTCCGCGCAGCAGCGCGCTTTTTAGACATGTTAAAGGAGTGTGGAAAATGAGCAACGAACAAAAAATAACCGTTACGGTTGAACAAGACGGGAAAAAATCGGTCATAACATTAACACCAAACGCCGCTGGCGGCATGGATGTAAAGACCGAGTGGCTGCCAGCCATGGATAAAGAAAAGCCACAGGGGAAAGATTTATTAACTTTCCAAATTTTGGATATGTTACGGGGGAAATAACATGAAAGCAAAACTTGAAATAGATATGCCGAAAATGTGCTGCGACTGCCCTTGTTTTGAAATACAAACATTTTACAGTGGCAGATATATGGCCTATATGGGCGTTCCCTGTCCTGGCAAGTGCCGAGCACTTCCAATAAAAACACTGGACGGGCGCGTTATAGATTATCAGCAAGTTAGCACAAACGAAGAAATAGAAAACAAAAGACGGAGTAAATTTTGTCCGTTACAGGAGTGTGAAAAATGAACTTATTTTTTGCGTATGTATTGGCTATTACCCCCAGCATTTGCTGGCTGTTTGGGATGATTTCTTTATGCGCTCTTTTAGCAACTGCCGCCAGCGTTTTTTCATGGGCGGATGCTATTGCACGAGAAAATGAACCGCTTGCAAATAAGTGTAAGCGGATGGCAATTTACTGCGGTTTTGTTCTTTTTGTGTTTGCTACACTCTTTGCCTTAACGCCCGATACAATGCAACTAAAATCTATGATGCTTAATTATCACGGCGAATACATCCAATGTGATGTACAAGGCAAATGCCAGGAGGAAAAATAAATGGCTGTATTATCTTTTCGCGCGGTTGTAAAGCCGGATGTAATGACGGATTGTGTAGGCGGTATGGGCTTAAAAACATTATCGCTAGTGATTTATGGCGTAACGGTCTTTGGCGATGGCGAGTGCTGCATAATGTATGACGACCTTGCCGATGCGCTATCCAAACAGTTGGAAGAAAAAGAAGCAGATGCGCTGCTTGAACAGCTGGAAAATAATTTCAGCACAGCCGATGACTGCGTTTATTTAGACGGCGCAAAAGTACAACAAGACACCGGGCTGCTGGATAAAAACGGGACCCCGATTTTTGAGGGCGACATCGTGCATCTTGCCTGCGAAGACGGCGGCAAGTGGGTGGGTGTCGTTGAGTGGGACTATGGCGCGTGGGCTATTAACTTTAAGGACTGGAAACCCGATGTACGCGACTTGCACGCATCCCTGGAAGTAGCCGGAAACATTGCTTTAACACCCGATGTAAAGCTGGACAAAATCAAAAAAAGCGAGGGCGCAAATGTACAAAACTAATGCGACTATTGTTTCTGCCGAGGGGATGGAAATTGTACTAAACCACGAAACAGAAGCCGTGGTGCGCTGGCATCATAACAACTATTATTTTGACTGCTCTAAATGCAAAAAGCAGAGCATTGGCGATGATAGCGGCACGCAGTATGACTGCAACAACTGCGCAGAGGTGGAAGCATACGAACAAACGAAGCAGGGGCATTATAAGTATTACTGCGCTAATTACGAAAGGGAGGGCAGAAGATGACCGAAATCAGCAGACAAATAGTAGAAGCCGTCCAGGACCCGAACTTTTGGAAGACCTCCAAATGGGTATGTTATACGAACAAATACAATGAGCGCATCATTGCTTTTATGGGACCGTGGACAGGTAATTGGAACATAGCCGTTGCAAATTTAACACCTGGCGACTGCCTAGCAGAAGATGACCGCTTAATAGAGTGGCAAAAAAGCCAGCCGTTTTTTAAGGACTTTATGGAGCGCATTTGCCTTTGCTTGAACTATTGCAAGGACAAAACAAACAAAGAATTAAAGGAACAAATAAATGCCAATAAGTAAAGCGCGTAAAACATTATATCCGGCAAATTGGAAGCAGCTGTCTGCTGCTATCAAAATAAAAGCCGGGAATAAATGCGAAATTTGCGATGCGTTAAATGGGAAGCCACACCCGGTAACAGGAAGCAAAGTAGTGCTTACCGTGCATCATTTAGATTTTGACCCCACGCATAACGATGAGTACAACCTTATGGCATTGTGCCAGCGATGTCATATCCGGCTGGATGCAAAGTACAAAGCGTGGAAGCGGAGGATGAAATAATGATTACGACCAAACAATTATGCGAGTGGGAACAGAGAATAAAAACGGCACACCACTTCGCCATAAACGGAATAAAAAAGTACCGTTCTATCCCGGCTCTGCATAATTATTATACACACATTGCAACTTGTGCGGATGCGCAACTTTCCATAGTACAGCGTTTGATTAGACAGAGCAAAGAACAGGAGGATGAAAAATGAACGATAGATTTAGATTTAGAGCGTGGGACAAATATTTTCGCAGGATGAAATACGACATTTTATTTTTTTGGAAAGAAAATACAATTACCGTGTATGAACAGGAAAAGGGAAGCACTACATATTATCTCCCAAATTCCCATATTGTTTTAGAACAATGCACCGGGCTAAAAGATAAAAACGGGAAGCTGATTTACGAGGGCGATATAATCTTTTCCAATGTAGAGTATGGCGGGACTTATTTTGTGATTATCGGCGGCGTGCGTGGGTATTGTTATGATGCCGTTGCAGTAGAAGAATATAAGGAATACTTCGCGCGAGGTAAGGACACTGGCGGAGGTTTAAGCAGTACAGCGTATCACATCATTACAGACCACGGACCCTGCGAAGTAGTAGGCAATATACACGAAAACCCGGAACTTTTGGAGGGCGGAAAATGTCAATGATTAAATTAACAAACCATGTAGGGCTGGCAGTATATGTGGACCCTAAATTTATTATTGCAATAGATGCCAGCGAACATTGTACCGACATTTTAGTAACAGGCGGAAACAGCGTGCTTTGCAAAGAAACCCCCGATGAAATCTTAAAACTTATTAAGGAGCAAAACAAATGAAAGCATTTTTTTACGGATGGGGCTTTGTAATGAATACACGCATCCCGCTGCCGAGCATTTCCCCGGTTACGCTTTTTACCCTGGGAAAACTCTGCGCGTACTGCGCCACGGTCTATATTATATGGACTTCGGTGTCATTAGTTATCCGCGCACTGGGGGTGTGAGATGAGCCACGAAACAAAAATCGGCATTGTGATTATGGAGTACGACAAACAACCCCGATACAGCCAGCGGCCTTTTAGGGTGGTGGTAAATAAAATGTGCCGGGCATTAAGAAAGTACCTTAAAAAACACGAACACGCAACGCCGGAAGACCTGGCACTTGTAGCATCCTACACACTGCTGGATGGCAAAACCGGGCACAAACACTAAAACAAACGAGGGATGTATGATAAATAAGGGATATACCAAGCTATACAGGAGCGAAGCCGATGTGCCGCAGTTATGGGAAAGCGCACTGCTGTTTAGCACCTACCAAAAATTAAAGATACTTGCAGACCGCGCGGACTGGGCAGTTACGCTGCCCGTGCGCAGATTAGCTACCCGGATGGGTATGTCTATCGGCACGCTGCGCAAAGCCACCACGCAATTAGCCGAAATAGGGCTTATAAGAGCCGAGGAAACAGCGGATGGTGTAAGCCGCTTTGTGCTGGTGTTTGGCGATGGGGAGCCCGTTTTAAGCCAACTGCGCCGGGTACAACCCGCAGCAGCACAAAAAGAGCCCGCGGCCAAGCCCGCTAAAAAGCCGGATGCTGTGTCAAATTTTAACACACCTACTGTGTCAAATTTTGACACAACAAAACCAGCTAGTGTGTCAAATTTTAACACACCTACTGTGTCAAATTTTGGCACGCCATTATATAGAGAACAAGAAAGAGTAGATAACAATAACACTACTACCCCCTTACTATTCCCCCAAGACCAAACCGAGCCATCTACACCCAAACAAGAAAACGGCTTTGCGGCTTTTTGGGCTGCTTATCCAAACAAGAAAAGCAAACAGCGTGCCATCAAAAAATGGAACAAAGGCAAATACAACCTGGCGGAAATTCTACCCGTGCTGGAAAAACAAAAACGGCTGCGCGACTGGGTAAAAAACAACGGGCAATTTGTTCCACGGGCAGATGCCTACCTAAACCAGCGAAGATGGGAAGATACCTTGCCAACGGGCGAAGATGCGTATATTTTGGACTTCCAAGAACCAAAAACCCAACGGGAAGAAGTAGCCAAATACTGGCTGCAAGCAGTAAGCCCCGGGCTGTTAAAAAACGACAATCAAAAAATAAACTGCATCTTTGAATTTGACCGCATTTTCTTTGAGAAAATTATTGCTACTTGCGGAAACGACATACACCAGGCGTTTAAGGTTATGGTCCACGGGTGGCAGTTAGGATGCACTACGCTGCGCGCTATCAGCGAACGGGCAGCATCGTATTTAGACGACTTAAAATCACAGGAGTATAAAAAATGACACAATACAAACGGACTTTTGGACCCCAAGAAGCAAACAACGCACCTACGGTGTCTGCTCTGCCGCGCTGCCAGCAGTGCGGAAAAAGCGGCGGCGTGTGCATGCGCCATGTGATGTTAGATTATCTGGGCGGCGCACCGTTTCACACGGTGTGTTATAAAAACCAATGCGTATATTGCGGCGCGATACAATACTGGAACGGCACCGACAAAAACGGCGAGCCGCGTGTCATCCCCGCTTTTTATGTGCTGCATACCGCCACCCGCAGACCCATATTGCCTTACCGTGAATTTTCGCTGCCGCGTGAATTATTCCAAACGCCGGACGGAAAAGCCGATGTGGGCTTGAAAGTGCGCATCATTTCCGCGCTACTCCGTTTGCAGTTAGAGCGACCCACCGAGTATGTTTTTACCATCCACGAGGTGTACGATGAAATGCAGCGCGCCGGATAAATTCCCGCTGCCCGTTTGTTTTGTGGACGGATATTTTATCCGCCACGGGGTGGCGTTAAGTGCCGCGCGCGGGGTGTGGAAAGTGCGCACCGAAAACGGGCTGCTAAATGTGTGGGAAGATGATATTTTTTTAAGCAGCGCGGAAGCACAACACACACTAAATTTTTTGCTAAACTGAAAAAATGCTTAAAATATAAGGGTTATTTTTTCAAAAAAACACTTGACATTTTGATAAAAATTTTTATATCATTTTGGAACTGGTAGCGCAAAACGCGCTTTTTGCTGTAAAAAATTTTGCTTACAAATTGATTTTTAACGCGATGTCTTTTGTGAATTTTCACAAGAGGGGTCGCGTTTTTTATGGCAAAAAAAGCAGCATCACAACTGCCGGAAGTGTTAGGCGAAGTGCAACAAGAAGCACTGGACTTACTGTCTGCCGACATCCCGCAACCAAACAAACAGCTCTGCTTGTTTGAGGACTGGGCCGACTGGAACGCGCAACTTGCCAAGAAAAACCCCAAAAACAAAGACGGCTTAACCTTGCACCAGGAAGTATTTGCACGGTTATGCGCCGCACAACTATCCAAAACCGAAGCATACCGCAGAGCTTTCCCTAACTGTAAAACCGAAAAACTAACAACCATCTATCCCAAAGCCAGCCGTCTTGCAAACACGGACAAGGTAAGGGCAAGGATATTAGCACTGGAAAAGCAAATTGCCGACAGTGCACTCATGTCCACGACTGAATACTACGGACATTTGAACGATGAAATACGAAAAGGGGGCAAGGATAAGGGCGCAGCTCTTAAAATTGTGGCCCAAATTAAGGGACTTTTGCAAGCCGACAAAGGGCAACCCGGCAGTGCAGAAGCACCGTTTGTTATTTGTTTAGAGCGTAACAGCGAGGGAGGGCGCAACCGTGCAGCCAAAAATTAAAATAAATTCCCTCTATAACGAGCGCGGACCGCAGGCGGAACTCCACAAAGCAATGGACGAGCACCGCTTTTGCGTGCTTGTTACGCACCGCCAAATGGGTAAAACCGTGGCCGCCGTTAATGAACTGATAGACCGCGCTATTTCCAACCCGTTGCCCGGCGGGCGTTATTTCTACATTGCGCCGCAGTTAAAACAGGCGAAACTTATTGCCTGGGACTACTTAAAACACTACATTTCCCCTTTCCAAGCCGTACAAACCCCGGACGGAAAAACACGCTCCGCCGTTGTCATTAACGAAAGCGAACTGAAAGTAACTTTCAAAACAAAAAACGCGCCGTACATCCGCATCCTGGGAGCCGATAACCCCGATGCGCTGCGCGGTACCTACGCAGACGGCGTTGTGTTAGACGAGTACGGCGACATGAAGCCCAATGTTTTTACCGAAATCATCCGCCCGATGCTGCTTTCCCGCAACGGCTGGGTGCTGTTTGCCGGGACCCCCAAAGGGCAAAACCAATTCTACAATACTTTCCAGTTAGCAAGTAAGAGCTTCCACGAGAACCCAAAGGGCGACTGGTGGTGCGGCGTGTACCGCGCGGATAAAACACAAGTCATCCCCGAAGAAGAACTTAACAAAATCAAAAACGATACCCCCGCTAACATCTTCCGCCAGGAATACCTGTGCGACTTTACTGCCAGCGCAGACAATGTACTTATTCCCATTGACCTGGTACTGGAAGCGCAACAGCGCACCTATGGTATGGATGCTGTGAACGGGGCACCGCGTGTGCTGGGTCTGGACCCTGCCCGCTTTGTCGATGATAAAAGCATTATCTACTTCCGCCAGGGCTTGCAGGCGTTTGACCCGTTTGTTTTTGAAAAGCTGGATAACATGGCTTTTGCTGCCCGCGTAGCCGAGAAAATAGAAGAACTACACCCCGATGCCGTCTTCATTGATGCCGGAAACGGGGCAGGTGTTATTGACCGCTTGCGGCAGCTGAACTACCGAAACATTGTAGAAGTGCCGTTTGGCGGCAAACCCAATAAAGCCGGACAGTATTTGAACAAACGCGCCGAAATATGGGGCGAGCTGCGCGACTGGCTAAAAGCAGGCGGAGCCCTGCCCAAGAACGACACGGACCTGGTAACCGATTTAAGCACGCCCGTGTACGACTTTGACAACGCCAACCGCTTGCGCCTGGAAAGCAAAGAGCACATTAAAGAGCGTTTGGGCCGTTCCCCGGACCGCGCCGATGCGCTAGCCCTTACTTTTGCCGCCCCCGTGCGCCCGCAAAACGACCCCGCCGTAAGATACGGACAAAGCCGGACCTACGAAATGGAGTATGAATTATGAGCAAAATTGATATTTGCAATATGGCACTGGCCCACCTGGGACAAGCCCCTATCAATTCCACCACCGACCAAAACGAAAGAGCCCGGCGGTGCGAGATGTTTTATTCCGTGGCACTGGCTAAACTGCTTAAATGCCACCCGTGGCGTTTTGCAGACACCACCGCCACCCTGGCGCAAGTAGCAGACAACCGTTTGCCGCCCCCGTACAACTACGCCTACGCGCGCCCTGCCGATGCGTTACAGATAAATGCCGTGTTTAGTGATGTGCAACACCATACGAAATTTTGGGAAGCATCCGACAACACGGGCAGGATGCTGGTAACTTACGAGCCCGCAAAATATGTGAACTACACGCGCAGCGTAACCGACACGAATTTGTTTGATGCGGCTTTTACCCTGGCACTTTCCTGGGAGCTGGCAGCACAGCTTGCGCCTGCTCTTACAAAGTCCAACGATGATATGAGCCGCGCGCAGCAGCAAGCCCTTATTACACTGGATGCGGCACGGTACCAAAACCGCGCCGAGGGCGACAATAACATAAACATCCAAAGCACCTACCTAAACGGACTGTAAGGAGAAAAAAGTATGCAAGACACGACCACAAACACAACCAACGCAGCAGCCGACAATAACGCGGCTGCCGCATCACAGCAAGCCGCCGAAACTACCATTTTGACGGGTGCTGATAACCCGGACAATGCCGCCGCGGATAACAACAACGCTGCCGCGGATAACAACGCAGCTGCCAACGGGCAGGATGCGGGCACCATTTTGACGGGAGCCGCAGCGAAAGCGGGCGAAGCAGGACAAGCCGCCGATGAGGACGGCAAAAAGCAGGACCCCAAAGCGGGCCAGGAACCCGGCCAACAGGCCGCAGACCAACCGCTAACGGGCATTGATGGGATGGAATATGCCAAAGGCGAACTGGACGAACTGTCCGCCCTTGCCAAAAAGCACAACATCCCGCAACAAGCCGCTACTGAAATTTTACAGTGGCAGGCCAAATTTGCAAAAGAAGCAGCTGCCAAAATGGACGAGCAAATCTCTAACGAGATTAAGCAGCATGTCCACGATGAAGCGGTACGCAACGCGGCCAAAGTGCACCAGGAGTGGGGCACCGACCCAAAGGTCATAGCCGAAAACGAAGCTGCCGTAGCATTGGCAATGCGTAACTTTGCAGATGACGACTTCAAAGCCCTTATGAACTCCACAGGGCTGGGAAGCCACCCCGCAGTAGTTAGAGTAATGCTAAAAGTCGGCAAGGCGATTAGCGACGATAAATTTATTGCGGGCAATAGAGGGGGCGGCAGTGAGCCAAAGGACTTGGCGCACCGTATGTTCCCCAATATCAAATAGACCAACGAACGAGGTTAAAATTGTATGGCAAACTTAACGCTTGTTGATTTGATGTCCCGCTTGGACCCCAAAGGCAATGTTGCCCCCGTGGCCGAAGTGTTGGCAAAGAACAACGCAATTATTAACGACATGGTGTTCACGGAGTGCAACGATAAAACCGGGCACAAGAGCACTATTCGTACGGGTTTCCCCACCGTGGGCTGGCGTAAGCTGAACTACGGCGTGGCGCAAAGCAAAAGCGAAACCCAACAGGTCCGCGATGATACGGGTATGTTAGAAGCCGTATCTGCTGTGGACCGCGTAACCGCGGATATGTCCCGCGATAAAGCCGAGCTTTTTATGACGGAAGCATCCGGCTTCTTGGAAAAAATGAGCCAAGAGTGGGCGGATACCATCTTCTACGGTGATATTGCCACTTCCCCGGCTAAATTTAACGGCCTTGCGATACGCTACGGCAAAGTATCGGGCAACGCTCCGGCTGTTAAAAATGTTATTTCCGCTGGCTCTACTGCCAGCACCGGGAATACTTCCATTTGGCTCATCGGCCATGGCGATGGTAAGGTCTTCGGTATCTACCCCGAGGGCTCCAAAGCCGGGCTTTCCAAAGATGACCCCGAATTGGACAAACGCTGGCCGGACGGCAACGGCGGAACTTATGAAGCGTATGTTACCCGCTTCAAACTCCACACCGGGCTGTGCGTGCGCGACTGGCGTTATGTAGTGCGCATCTGCAACATTAAAGCCGATAGCTTGAACGCTTCTTCTTTAATGGACTTGATGATTAAAGCCAAACGCTTGCTGCCCTCTTTGCAGAGCTGCAAACCTGTGTTCTACGCCAACGGCGAAGTGCTTACGGCACTTGAACAAGGGCTTTACAACAAGAGCAATGTGCACTTGACATTGGCTGACGCGCAAAGCGGCATCCAAGAGCTGCGCATGTCGGGCATCCCTGTCCGCCAATGCGATGCTATTTCCAGCAACGAAGCCAAGGTAGTGTAGGAGGGTTTATGATTTTAGATAAAGAATTAGAAATCTTATCGGGTCAAGCCATCACGAGCTCTGCTGTTACCAGCGATGCTAAATATCTTGGCAAAACAAAATCTGCGCGTGCCGCTACTTTGGTAGTTACGGGCGTAGGTTTAACGGGAGGTACGGCTATTCAAATTGAGCTGATTACTTCCTCCACTTCTGCCTTTTCCAGCTCTGCCACTATCGGCAGCTGGGCGGTAGATTTGACCGCGAGCCCCATGCTCCAAGTACAAATTCCTTACACCGTTAAGGAATATGTAAAAGTAAAAGCCACCCCCACGGGTACTTTTACCGCTGGGACCATCTCGGCCGATGTAGCATACGGCCCTGAACTGGCCGCTGTCTAAGGTAGGCAATAGGGGGCGGCAGTCCCGCCCCCTATAAAGAAACTATGAACTTTACACGCACACAATACTCTTTCGCTTCCGGGGAAATGACACCCGACTTATTCGGCAGGGCTGATTTAGAAAAACACCCTACCAGCGTAGCCGTTGCACAAAACTTTTTACTTAAAGTGCAGGGCGGTATGTATTCGCGCCCCGGTATGAAATTTATTGCGCTGCGCAAACAACAAAACAAAACCGTAGCGTTTGCCCGTTTTGTATTTTCCCCCACCGACTGCTGCGTAGTGGAATTTGGCGAGGGCTACATCCGCTTTTTAACCGCAGACGGTTATGTGCAAAAAAACAATGCACCCTATGAGATTTTAAGCCCTTTTACCGAAGAAGATTTTAAGTATATTACCTACGACCAAAGCGGCGATGTGCTTTATTTGGCTATCAAAGGAAAGCACCCCAAAACCTTAACACGCTACGCCGCAACCGACTGGCGGCTGGAAGATTACGAACCCAAAAACGGACCTTTTGACACCGACAATGGCGACCTGGCTGCCCTTACCAAAGTGGGCGGGCAATGGCTGATAACCCAACTTACGGGCTACCAATTTTCCGCACAGGATGTAGGCAGCACCTTTAAGCTGGAAAAAGAATTTGATGCGCAGTCCCTTTCCTTTACACAAAGCAACAGCACCACCGCACAAACCCTGCTTTCCAAAGTATTTTTGTGCTGCGGCACCTGGCGCATTGACACCACAGGCACCTGGACAGGTACCATTAAAGTACAGTACAGCGAAGACGGCACCACCTGGCGCGACTACCGCAGCTACTCCGCTACCAATACCGCCAATGTTAATTCATCGGGCGAGATTTCGGGCCGCATCCGTTATTTGCGCATTGATGCGACTACCTGGACCAGCGGAACGGCTTACATCCAATTCCGTGTAGAAAGTTTTACTTATAATTTCTTTGGCAAAATTGCCAGCGTGAACAACGCCAGCGAAGCGTATGCCACCCTTTCCAATATCGGCACGGGAGCTGCCGCGCAAATTGCGGGCAATGTTTCTTACACTTCCTACACGATGCCGACTATGACTTCCAACACAACGCCGGAGGGCGAAGCGTTTTATGTAGAGCCCGGCTACACAGGCAAAGTGCTCTGCGAAGACGGCGTAGAAAGCACCGTGTACAGCAACGCCTACAAAGCGTTTAACGGTAGCAGCAGCACAAACGCCGATGTGCCCGTGTATGTTTTTTCCGCTGCGCCGAAACTGGGCTATAAGTTTAATACACACAAACACATTACAGGCATCACGGTTACCGTTTCCGCACCCGAAGAAGACCTGGTAATGACGGCCTGGGTGTACAGCGAAAGTGCCGGATGGCGTGAAGCCGCCAGCGTGAACATTGCAGGCGGAAGCGCAGCCACAAAAACCGTTTCTTTCGGGGATGTGATTTGCGATGCTATTGCAGTGGACTTCCGCGCGCCCGACAGCATTGTACAGCAGCCCGCCAGCCGCATGGTAACCGTGCAGGATATTTCCCCGATAAACATTACAACCGTATCATACAACGCAAACATTACGGGCAAATTTTACGCACCGTCCTGGGGAAACCGCCAGGGCTGGCCTAACGCAGTAGGGTTTTTCCAGGGCCGCCTTGCCTGGTACAAAGGGTACAAAGCCGAGATGTCCAAAATTGACGACTTTGACAACTTTGAAGTGTCCCTTAAAGTAAAAGACGATGATGCTATCCAAACCATTGCCAAAGGCGGCGGGATGTGCGATATACGCTATGCGGTATCGGCGCGCCGTCTTATCTTACTGGCAGACGGCGGCGAGCACATAAACACCAGTGATGTAATTACACCGTCATCTTCCGGCATTATCCAACAGAGCAACTACGGCACCGATTATGTGCGCCCGCTGATTGTGGGCTCCCGCGTGCTTTTTGTGCAGCTTTCCGGCAGCTCTTTATTAGATTTGCAATACGACTATGCCAGCGACAACTGGCAGGCAGACGACCTGTGTGCCCTAGCTCCGCATTTATTTGCCGGACGGAAAATTGTGCAGCTGGAATACCAAGCCAGCCCGCAAGGCATCGTTTGGGTACTGCTGGACAACGGGACCGTTTTAACGCTTTCTTATTCCCGCCAGCATGAGATACTTGCCTGGACCCGCCAGCAAACAGCGGGCTTTGTGGAAGCCATCTGCGTGCTGCCCGGCACCAGTGAAAACCAAGTATTTTTTGCCGTGAACCGGGACGGCGTGCGCACCGTGGAAATGTTAGCCAGCCAGCTGCCTAATACCGTGCGCGAAGATGCGGTGTGTGTGGACAGTGCCGTTGTGCAAACTTCCACCACCGCGCAGACCATCGTAACCGGGCTAACCCACCTTAACGGAAAACAAGTAAATATCCTTGCGGACGGCAATGTATGCGCGCAGCAGACAGTAGCCAACGGGCAAATTACCCTAACAACCGCCGCGAAAAAGGTTGTCGTGGGGCTACCGATGGAATACAACTTAACTACGCTGCCGCTTGTTATACCCACCCAAGCGGGCGACTTTACCGGGCGGTTAAAACCCGAAACCTGCATTATTACGCTTTCCAATTCTGCCGCCGGGAACTCCGGGCAGCTGGGACAGCTGGCAGACCCGCTGATTTACGGCACCGATGATGCGTTATTTACGGGTACCGTGCGCACCAACATCAGTGCCGTTAGCGAAGAAACGCCGCAGCTGGTACTTTCCGGCAGCGACCCTTTGCCGTTTAATGTAGTAAAAATCACAACCGAATACAGATAGAGGGAAATATGAACATTAGCGAAGCCACAAAAAACAGGTTTAAGGAAATCAAAGAAGAAGCAGCAAAACTCCACCCCAAGTGGAAAGAAATTTGCTCTTACTTCATCCCAACTTCCGGCAGCTTTAACGATGAAAAACCGAATAAAGTGCCCGAAATTGAATACTTGAAACTCATTGACTGCGACCCCAACGCCTATTTAGTGCGCCTGGCTGCCGCTTTAATGAGTGGCATGACAAATTCTTCGCGCGAGTGGTTCGCGCTGGGTACAGACAAAGGGGTATGGGGCGAAACACCCGAAGAAGCTGCCTACCTTAAAAAGCGCAAAGAGCGCATAGAAACCCGCTTGCACAAAGGCGGCGTATATTTAACCCTGTTAAAAATGTACACGGAACTTCCCGCCGTGGGCACTTATGTGTATTTGGTGGAAAAAGATGCCGAAAACGGGCTGCGCACCATCCCGCTTACCATCGGCGAAAGTTACCTGGGTGTAGGACCCAAAGGGAAAATTGATACTTTCGGGCGTACTTTCTACATGACCCCGCGCGAAATCGTGGCCGAATTTGGCGACACTGTGCCGGACATCGTCAAAGAACGCGCCCTAAACGGCAAAGGCGACAGCGAACGCCTGGCCGTGTACCAACTTATAGAACCCAACAATGCCCAAGTGTACGGCAAATTGGATGCGCAGGGCAAAGCGTTTAGAAGCGTGTACTGGATGAGCAACCACGACCAATACTTGCGCGTTAGCGGCTACGACCATTTCCCTGTCATTGCTCCGCGCTGGGACATCAAACACTTTAATTCTATTTGGGGAACGGGACCCGGCTTTGTGGCCCTGGGTACCGTCAAAGCATTACAAAAAGCCGCCGCCGACAAATTCCTGGGTGCGGAACTTTCCGTAAAACCGCCCGTGCAAGGCGATGCGGCTATGTTAAGCCGCGACATCAATTTGAAGCCCGGCGGTGTTACTTACCGCCCCAGCTTAAATGCGGCTAAACTTGAACCCGTCTTTACGCAGCCGATAAACATTGCGGCCATAGACCAGCTTATTGCCGAACAAAAAGACATTTTAAGCCGCCAATTCTTTACCGATGTAGTGCTGGCACTTTTGGCAAACCCCAAGAGCGACCGCACTGCTACCGAAGTGGCGGAAATTTCCACCGAGCGTTTAAGCATTATGGGTCCCGTGATGGAACGACTGGTAAATGAAAACCATAAACCGCTTATTGAGCTGGTGGATGCTTACAACGAGGAACAGGGCTTTTACGATGACCTGGAAGTACCCGAAACCTTACAGGGCAAAGAAATCAAAATTACTTTTAACAGCATTTTCCACGAAGCCCAAAAAGCCAGCGGCACGCGCTCCATTGAACTTTTGATGGGAGCGTTTGGGAACTTTGCCCAATTAAAGCCGGAAATTTTGGACTTGTTAAATGCGGATAAAATAGGCCGCTTGATGGCAGAGAAATTGAGCGTAACCGAAGTGCTGGAAGATGAAGAAAAAATTGCTTCCGTCCGCCAGCAGCGTGCCCAAGCCCAAGAGCAGGCGCAACAGGCGCAAGAAGCTGCACAGAGTGTGGAACTTGCCAAGACCATGGCAGAAGCCGGGGCTAAATCTTCCGCGATGGATATGCGCGGCGGATATGGCTTTTAGGAGGAATTATGAATAAAAAATACAAATGGCTCTTAAAACAGGCATTGCAAACACGCGAAGCGCGTATCTTCTTATATTATGTGATGCACGAAACGCATTTATTTGAGCACGGCTTTGTGCCGGGCGATGCGCATGCAACTTCTTTTCACGCCGGGCAGCGCAGCATCGGGTTTTTCATTTACGATGCCATTATGGAAATTGACCCGAATTTGTTTGTAAAAATGCGCGCAGAATTTGAAGAATTTGCCGCACCTAAAAAGGAGGGTAACTGATTATGGCCGCACCTATTGCCGCAATTATAGAAGCGTGTAAGCAAGCCGCCGAAGCAACCAGCCAGGCAGTAACTTATTACTTACAAGGAAAAGCACAGTCCTATTATTACAAAGGACTAGCGAGCACCTACGACACAAACGCCACCATTAACGACCTGGCAACCGCCCGGCAAGCGGCGTATGTGAACGAAGCGGGAGCCAGCCAAGTGCACAACCTGCGCGAGCAAAGCCAGCAAGCAGAGGGCTCCATCCGCGCCGCTATGGCTGCGCAAGGGATGGACAGCGGCAGCGGCTCTGCCCGGGCTGTGCTTTCCAGCACCGAGCGCGCTTTCCGCGAAGACGAAGCCCTGCTGCGTGCCACGGCTGAACAACAGGCGTTTGAAATCAATAAACAGGGAGCCCTGGAAAGTGCCAATTTACGAAGCCAAGCCAAGCA
>Ga0265300_10002520_pt1 | contig 15780 bp, 14 predicted proteins | sample AusTroGonzalo_MG_FD_193482 | JGI IMG/M metagenome (GOLD analysis project Ga0265300, IMG submission 193482) | Bovine rumen microbial communities from tropical cattle in Woodstock, Queensland, Australia - Gonzalo_03 | ecosystem: Host-associated > Mammals > Digestive system > Stomach > Rumen ...
ATCCAGCTCCCAGAGCGTCTCCGGAAGCGCATCCAGGATAGCGAACAGTTCGTCCCGGTAGTACTCGAAATAGGCGGACGAGCGGTAGGCCGTCTCGATGCAGCGCTCCGCCTTCTCCACCCAGGGCGTGGAATAATCCACCTCGATCTCGCGGATGGGCAGGTTGAAACTTCCCTCCCGGTGACGCACCGGGAAATTGAGCATCTGCGGGCCGTCCGCCGCGTAGATGCGGCAGCGGTTGCGCCAGGACTGCTTCTGATAATGCTCGCACGCCTCCACATAAACCGAAGAATACTTTGCGAGGACCGCAAAGTATTCTGTCGGGGGGAACCACGCGATGGTCAGCGTCGGCGCCATCGTCGTGCTATTCTACGTCGCCCTTGACGCCAAGCTCCATGCCGCGCACGATGCCGCGCTTGGAGTTCCGGATGAATTCGAGGATGTTGTCGCGCTCCACGGACTGCGGGAAGCCGGCCTCCACCTTGCTGCAAGCGTCGGCGTTGTTCAGGCCCTGATAGTAGATCGTGTCGTAGATGTCCTTGATGTTCCGGATCACGTCGGAGTCGAAGCCGCGGCGGCGCAGGCCGACGATGTTGATACCGGAATAGCAGATCGGATTGCGGCCGCAGATGGAATACGGCGGGATGTCCTTGTTGACGGCCGAGCCGCCGCCCACCATGGCGTGCGTACCGATGTGGGAGAACTGGTGCACGACGGTGCTGCCGCCGATGATGGCCCAGTCGTCCACGTCCGTCTCGCCGGCGATGCCCACGTAGCTCACCAGGATGCAGTGGTTGCCCACGCGGCAGTCATGCGCCACGTGCACGTAGGACATGATCAGCGTATCATTGCCGACACGCGTGACGCCCTTGCCGCTGGCCTTCGTGCCGCGGTTGATGGTGGCGCACTCGCGGATGGTGACGCGGTCGCCGATCTCCACCCAGGTCACCTCGCCGTCGAACTTGAGGTCCTGCGGAACGGCGCCGACCACGGCGCCCGGGAATACCTGGCAGTTGTTGCCCATCTTCACATACGGGAAGATGGTGGCATGGGGAAGGATCTTGCAATTGTCACCGATCACGACATTGTCGTCGATATATGCGTACGGCCCCACCTCGACGTTCTCGCCGAGCTGGGCGCCGGGATGCACACAGGCAAGGGGATGGATATTCGTCATAAGCTACTTGATATGATTGAGCCCCGTCCGGCTCGCCACGCTGTTGATGGTGTGGCCCGGCTTGTAGGCGCTGATTCTGGCTTTCGGGAAGCCACCCAGCAGGCGCATGTCCCCAATCAGGTCGAGCAGTTTGTGACGCCCGCACTCGTTGGGGAAATGGAGCTGGATGTTGCTGAGGTATCCCTCCGGAGTCACGGACAGCTGCGACTGGCCGAAGACCCGGCACATCGCTTCGGTCTGCCCCTCGGTAACGGGATGCTCCACGATTACGATGGCATTGTCCACGTCGCCGCCCTTGACCAGGCCCCTGGAGGCCAGGAATTCCAGCTCGTGGAAGAACACGAAGGTCCGGCAGGGCGCGATCTGGCTGACGTAATCAACCTGTTCGTCCCAACGGGCCTCCTGCACGCCGAGCACGCGGGACTGGAAGTCCGACGTGGCCTCGAAAGACATCGTCTCCGCCGGCTCGACCCGCACCCAGGATCCGCTCTTCTCGTCGCGGACCTCGAACGGGGCGTCGAATTCCAGCCAGACCCGCTCCGCCTCCTGGGCCTGCAGCCCGTCGGGAGCGATGGCCCGCACATAGAAACTGGCGCTGCCGTCCAGGATGGGGACCTCCTCGTTGTCGAGCTCGACCCGGGCATTGTCGACGCCCAGGCCCGTCAGGGCGGACATCACATGCTCGATGGTCACCACGGAGACCTCCCCTTCGGAGATCGTGGTGCTGCGGTCGGTCCGGCTGATGCGGGAGGCAAGGGCCGGGATCTCGACCCCGACGTCCGTACGGACGAAACGGATGCCGTAACCCACGGGGGCCGGCTTCAGGGTCATGTGGGCGAATTTGCCCGTATGAAGGCCACGGCCTTCAAAAGTATACTCAGCTGTTAAAGTCTGTTGCTTCATTCGGGCGGCAAAGATACGAATAAAAATGGATTAATCCTCTTCGCCCGAGCGCTTGAACTTCGCGTACGCCTTGAGATAGGTCCGGTGCAGGATGGCCGGAAGGCCCCAGTAGGTCTCCCCCGGTTTGCGGACATTGCCGATCAGGCCGCTCTTGGCACCGATGGTCGTATGGTCGGCCACCTTGATGTGTCCGACGATACCCACCTGGCCGGCGAAGATGCAGCCCTCGCCAATCTGCGTGGAGCCGGCGATGCCCGTCTGCGCGGCCATCACCGTGTTCTTACCCACCACGACATTGTGCGCGATCTGGCAGAGATTGTCGATGCGGACACCGTCCCCGATGACCGTGGACTCCATCGGAGCCCGGTCAATGGTCGTATTGGAACCGACTTCGACGTCGTTGCCGATGACCACGTTGCCCAGGTGCTCGATCTTGCGCCAGGAGCCGTCCGGCTGCGGCGCGTTGCCGAAACCGTCGTCCCCAATGATGCAGCCCGCGTGCAGGATCACGCGGTCGCCGATCACCATTCCCGGGAAGATGTGCACGCCCGGGTAGATGATGCAGTACGAGCCGATCTTCGTCCCGGCGCCGATGGTCACGTTGTCGTGGATGATCGTGCATTCACCGATGCGGCAGTCCTTGCCGATGGTCACGAAATCGCCCACGTTCACCCGCCGGCCCAGCTTCGCGCTGCACGCGATGCGGGAGCGGAGCGAACGGCGGCGGTGGTACTTTTTCTTCTGCTCGGCCATGTACTTGAGCAGGTCCGCCAGGGCGCTGTAGGCGTTCTCCACGCGCACCAGGGTCGGCGTCACCGGCTCCTTGGGGGTAAAATCAACATTAACCAGCAGGACCGAAGCCCTGCTGGTATAGACGTACTGTTCGTATTTCGGATTGGCGTAGAAGCTGAGCTGGCCCGGCTTGCCGTGTTCGATTTTTGCGAAAGAAGTTACTTTGGCATCCGGATTTCCCTCCACCGTCCCGTGAAGGACCTCAGCCAGTTGCTTTGCTGTCAGTTCCATGAATAATCAATTAAAATCTCCAGCCGAAGGTCACGGCCGCGTTCCAGAGGACCCGGTTGTTCAGGATGCGCGGAGCCTCCACAAGATTGAGGTTGCCGAAGCTGTCATAGCTGTCGTAATCGTAGTACGGCGCGAAGGTCGTGGACGGGTAGCTCGTCGCCCGGACCGCAGCGTCCATGAAGAAGGAGCCGGGAGAGGAATAGCCGATGCCGACGGAATAGCTCCGCGTGCGGTCAAGATAGTAGTGCGGCGTCACGAGGTTCTTCACGTGATTCATGAAGGAATTGTAATCATCGAAGAAGTCGTCAGCCGTCACCGGCTGGCCGTCGGAGGAGGTCCACCAGCGCTCCGGCGAAGTCTGCATGGAATAGCCGGCCCGGAGGGTCAGCTCCGGCGTCACGCGCAGCTCGGCGCCCAGACGGACATTGTGCTCCACACCGCAGAAGTAACGGTTGGCCCAGTTCTTCTCGAGGAACGAATCTGCAGCCCTGTTCCGGTCGCGGATCTCGCTGAAGCGCATCACGCTGTAGTCAGCCAGCTCGTAGTCCACGCTGATCAGGCCCTTCTTCCCGAAGGTGAAGGCGGCACCGAAGGAGGCGCGGTACGGGGAACGCAGGAGGTAGGAATACTGACCCTGCGGCGACGCAGCGCTGCCGGTGTAGTAGTTGTCGTCGAAAGTCGTAGCGGCGGAATAAGACCAGCTCTCGGTGATCGTGTAGGCCGTCGGCGTCTGGAACGAAGCACCGAGGCGCAGGCCGTCGACCGGACGGAAGATGAAGCCCACCTTGGCATAGATACCGGCCATCTCGGCCAGGTACTGGTAGCCGGCGGTTCCGCTGAGGAAACAGGCTTCGTAGCCCTCGTCATCCACGAACTTGAAGTCTGCAGGGTTGACCGCCGACTCGTAGAAAGTCTCGTTGTAGCGGTAGCGCGCCGACGGGATGCCGATATTGAAACCGATATAGAAGCGGTCGGAATAGTTCATGCCCAGGTTGATGATCACATCGTTCTTGCTGCCGAACTTGTTCACGAAGGCGCTCTGCGCCAGCGCGCCGGGAACGTAGTGGTAGTCACCGTCCGGAGAAATCGCCTCCGTGAAACCGGCATACTCGCCTTCCCAGCCATAGGAGCCGTACATACCGCCCTGATAAGCGGCCAGCAGGTCCCAGGGAACGAGGCTGTTGCTGAAGGAACTGTATTCCTTGAGGATACTCTCGTTGTAGCCGCGGGCGGCGTCGGCGAGCTCTGCGAGCTTCGAAGTCCGGCTGTTGTTGCCGAACGCCTCGCTCGCGAAGTTGTAGTTATTCGTCTGGTTCGAGACGAAGCCGAAGGAAATGGTCTTGAGACCATAGCGGTTGCCCGTCTCGAAATTCACCGTGGCACCGATGTTCGGCAGGTTCATGCGGCCGCGGACGCGGCGGCTGGTCATCCCATAGGCTTTCTCGCCTTCCGGCGAATAGGCGGAGTTGACGGCCGAGATGGTCACGCCCGGCGTGATCACGAACTGGCCGTAAGGCACCACGGCCGAGCCGGCCGGATTGATGCCGATGGACCCGAGGTCACCGCCCAGGGCGGTCATCGCGTTGCCCAGCGCCATGCTGCGGGCCGTGCCGTAATACTGGTTCTGGCTGAAGTTGATGGCGTCGGACATCGTCTGCGCGCCGGCCGAAACCGTAGCGGCGATGAAGGCCGCTGCAAGAAGTATCTTTTTCATTTTCATTCGTTTTAATAAGTTTAACGGATCAGAGGCTTAGGTCAGGTTTAGTCCGTCATTCGCCGGCTCCGACCGGCGAATCTCCTACCGCCGTCCGCCGCCGCTGCGGCTGGCACCGCCACCGCCGCTGTGGGAAGCGTTGCCGGAGCTGTGGCTGGCACCGCCGCCACCGCCGCCGACGCTGCGGCTGGCGCCTCCGCCATAGGAGCTGCTCGAAGAGCTGCTGCTACGGGTATTGTTGCTGTACGTGCTGCTGGAGCTGCTGCGGGTGTTGCTGCTCGAAGAGCTGCTGCGGGTGCTGCTACTCGAAGAGGAATAGCTGCGCGTAGCGTTGCCGCTGCTCCTGCTGCTATTGTTGTTGCTGTTCTTGTTCTGATACGAACGTGAAGGGTTGTAGCCCTGCTCGCGGGTGCGGACCGGTGCGGGGATCGCCGTCGTCCGGCTATCGCCGGAAACCGAGCTGGAATTCGTTCCCGTGCTGGCGCTTGCGGTGCTGCGCGTCCGGGTGTTCGGCCGGACATTGGTGCCGCCGCGGATGATGGTGCCGCCGGCCGAACCGGCTGCGCCGTAGCGGTAGTTCACGCCGCTGCCGGGGCGCCGCTCGCGGCTGCCGCCGACGGTCGTGGTGGAACGCGGCGTGTAGACGATGTCCCGGCCCCGGTAGGAGCCGCCCCAGTAGCCGCCATGATAGCTCGGGCTGTCGTACCAGCCGTAGCGGTGGCCGTACCAGCCATAGCCGTAACCGTAGCCGTAACGGTAAGGGCCCCAGGTGTAGGTGTACCAGGGATCATAGTACCAGGGCTCGTAGTAGCTGTAGTACCAGGGGTCGTACCAGCCGCTGTAGAAATAGCCATAGCCGAACGGGCCATCCCAGAAGGGATCGTACCAGCTGCCGTAGTAACGGCTCCAGTAGTAGGAACTGAATCCCAGGCCGCCCCAGAGCCAGGGGGCGTAATGATAGCGGTTGTAACGGCTGTACCAGCCGAAGTCCCACGGGTCATCCAGGATGATGACCAGTGTGTCGCGGCCGTGCTTTTTCGCTATCTTGGCGGCCGCCATGTTTTCGAAATCTTCTTCGCTATACAGGCGGACGACTTCGGGTTCCTCTCCGATCCGGGTGTAGATACCATCGGGGAACCGCTGCTGTGAATACTGAGCAGGGGTGCCACAGGATGCCAGGACCAGCAGAAGGACAGGCAGTAAAAGTGTCGTGCTCCGTTTCATAATTTCGTCTCCTATCAAATAAAAGTTATTATCTTTGCGGTTGCAATTTTGATGCCGCAAGGCTTCTTTACTATAGTAGATGCAAATTTCGAAAAAAAACGCAGTATTTCTACAAAGCATATGGCAAAAGAGGTAACCAAACGATCCGACAATTACTCGCAGTGGTATAACGACCTGGCCCTGAAGGCCGATCTCGCAGAGCAGTCCGCCGTGCGCGGCTGCATGGTCATCAAACCCTACGGATACGCCATCTGGGAGAAGATGCAGTCCACCCTGGACGGCATGTTCAAGCGCACGGGCGTGCAGAACGCCTATTTCCCGCTCTTCATCCCCAAATCTTTCTTCAGCCGCGAGGCTGAGCACGTGGCGGGCTTCGCCAAGGAGTGCGCCGTGGTCACGCACCACCGCCTCATGAACGACCCCAACGGGGCCGGCGTGGTGGTGGACCCGGATGCGAAACTCGAAGAGGAACTGATTGTCCGTCCAACCTCCGAAACCATCATCTGGAGCACCTACAAGAACTGGATCACCTCCTGGCGCGACCTCCCCATCCTCTGCAACCAGTGGTGCAACGTCGTCCGCTGGGAGATGCGCACGCGCCTCTTCCTCCGCACCGCGGAGTTCCTCTGGCAGGAAGGCCACACGGCCCACGCCACCGCCGAGGAAGCCGAGGCCAAGGCCTATGAGATGGTGCACGTCTACGCCGACTTCGCCCGCAACGTGATGGCCCTGCCGGTCATCGTGGGCCACAAGAGCCCCAACGAGCGCTTCGCCGGCGCGCTGGACACCCTCACCATCGAGGCGATGATGCAGGACGGCAAGGCCCTCCAGGCCGGCACGTCCCACTTCCTCGGACAGAACTTCGCCAAGTCCTTCGACGTGCAGTTCACCAACAAGGAAGGCCAGCAGGAGTACGTCTGGGCGACGTCCTGGGGCGTCAGCACCCGTCTGATGGGCGCCCTGATCATGGCCCACGGCGACGACAACGGCCTCGTGCTGCCGCCGAAGCTCGCCCCGATCCAGATCGTGATGGTGCCTATATACAAGACCGACGAGGAGCGCGCCGCGGTCCTCGACAGGATGGCCGAGCTGAAGCGCGGCCTCGAAGCCCTCGGCCACAGCGTGAAGATCGACGACCGCGACACGGTCCGTCCGGGCTTCAAGTTCGCCGAGTGGGAGCTCAAGGGCGTGCCTGTGCGCCTCGCGATGGGCGCCCGCGACCTCGCAGCCGGCACCGTGGAGGTGGCCCGCCGCGACACGCTGACCAAGGAAACCATGGCCCTGGAGGGCATTGAAGCGCATATCTCCAAGCTGCTCGACGACATCCAGCAGAACATCTACGACAAGGCCCTCGCCTTCCGCGAGGCCAACGTCGAGAAGTGCGACGACTGGGAGGAGTTCAAGACCAAGATCCAGACCGGCAAGTTCCTGCTCTGCCACTGGGACGGCACCGTCGAGACCGAGCAGGCCATCAAGGACGCCACCAAGGCCACCATCCGCTGCATCCCGATCGACAGCTTCGTCTGCGAAGAGGAAGGCCGCGACATCTTCTCCGGCAAGCCGTCCAAGCGGCGCGTCGTCTTTGCGATTTCCTACTAAACCCGATTTTCCGGACATGATGAAGAGACTGCTGACCCTGACCGCCGTCCTGCTGGCCGCCACGCTGGGCGCCCGGGCGCAGGACGATGTCCTGAAGGCCGCCGCCGAAGCCGCGGCCGCCTACGCCGAAGCACCCAAGGCGGAAGAGGAGGTCGTGAAGCCTTCCTACTGGAAGCGCTACGCCACCTTCGACCTCGGATTCAACCAGACCTCCCTGTGGGCTTGGGCTTCCGGCGGTTACAACACCGCCACCCTGCGCCTCGGCGTCGACGCCAACGTCAACTACGCCCGCGACCTGATCACCTGGACCAACCGGCTGCAGCTGATGTACGGCTTCCTGTGGTCCGCCGACAAGGAGAACCTCCTCCAGAAGAGCGCCGACCTGATGCAGTTCGAGAGCCGTTTCGGCTACAAGACCTCCGCCGAGAGCGACTGGAAGTACACCGCGGACCTGACCTTCAAGTCCCAGTTCTCCAACAGCTACGACTCCTACAAGCAGGACCCGGACTCCAAGATCTGGAACGGCACGCTCAAGTCCGGCCTCTTCTCCCCCGGCTACCTGACCTTCGGTCTCGGTATCTCCTGGGACCCGGCACCCTGGTTCGACCTCAACATTTCCCCGGTCACGGGCGGTTTCATCTTCTGCTCCATCCCGGAACTCCGCAAGAAGTACGGTATGAAGATGATCGACGAAGCCTTCGACCCGACCGTCGGCACCAACTACTACGGCTCGCTCTTCCAGCTCGGTGCGCAGATCAAGGCCAACCTCAAGGCCTCGGTCAACGACGTGCTCACCTATGAGACGCAGCTCATCCTCTTCACGGACTACCTCAACCATCCGTTCGTGTGGAACCGCGTCAACTGGGACAACAAGTTCGGCTTCCTCGTGGGCAAGTACATCAAGCTCGCCCTCGACACCTGGCTCATCTACGATCCGGTCGTGCTGATCGCCAACAAGGACGGCAACGACCTCCGTCAGCGCGTGCAGTTCAAGGAGTTCTTCTCCTTCACCTTCACCTATACCTTCGGCCGGAAGTAATCGCAGACCCATGCGTATCCTGCTCGCCGTCAGCGGGGGCATCGATTCGATGTACCTGGCAAACCGGGCCCCGGAGCTTTTCCCCGGAGCCCGGTTTGCCGTCGCACACTGCAACTTCGCGCTGCGCGGCGCGGAGTCCGACGGCGACGAGCAGTTCGTGCGCGACTGGTGTGTCGCACACGGAATGGAATGCTTCGTGCGGCGCTTCGAAACGGCCGCCTACGCGGCGGAAAACGGGATCAGCATCGAGATGGCGGCGCGCGACCTGCGCTACGCCTGGTTCGCGGAACTCTGCCGCGAAGGCGGCTTCGAGGCCGTGGCCGTGGCCCACAATGCCGACGACAACGCCGAGACGATGCTGCTCAACCTCCTGCGCGGCACGGGGACCCGCGGCCTGCGGGGCATGGGCGACCGCGAGGGCATCATCCGCCCCCTGCTGGACATCCCCCGCGCCGAGATCCGCGCCTGGATGCTCGCGCACGGCTGCGCCTGGCGCGAGGACAGCACCAACGCCGACAACACCCCCAAGCGGAACCGCATCCGCAACGAGGTCTTCCCCATTTTCGCGAAAATCAATCCTTCCTTCGTCCGCACCCTGGGCGAGGACATGGAGCGCATCGCCCGCACGGACGACATCGCCGAGAGCTGGTTCCGTTCCGTGCGCGACGGACTGACCACGGCGGACGGCGCGGTCCGCATCCCCGCCGTGCTCGCCCTCGAGCACTGGGAATACGCCCTCTGGCGCCTGCTGGAAGGCGCCGGGCTCAGCGCGCCGACCTTCGCCAAGCTGACGGCCCTGCTGCGCCGCTACAAGGACGAGCCGCGAGGGACCGTCACCATCGGGGGCAAGACCTTCGAGGGGACGGGTACGGTGCTTCGAATCGAGAAGGAATTAATTATCTTTCAATAATATAGACATCATCGCCGGGCTCCGCGAAGTAGAACTGCTCCCGCGCGAAGCGCTCGAGCGTATCGCGGTCGCCCGTCATCATCCGGATCTGCCGGTCGAGTTCCTCGTTCTCCTGCCGGTACTGCTCGATCTGCCGTTCCTGGCGGCGCAGGGTGATGCCCGCCTGGACCCAGCTCACGATGCTGTCCTTCTTCAGGAAGAGGAACAACAGGAAGAGCGCCGTCGCCACGATGGCGTAGCGGATGAAAGAACGCTGCTCCTTCTTGTTGCCGTCCTTGTCCCGGTTCCAGATATCTTTGGTGTATTTTGCCATGATTATTTGCGCAAAATTAACTATTTTTGCACACAATCTAAATCTTTTTTTCGGTATGAAACCTACACTTCTCGTCCTCGCCGCCGGAATGGGCAGCCGTTACGGCGGACTCAAGCAGATGGACGGCCTCGGCCCCAACGGCGAAACCATCATCGACTATTCCATTTACGACGCCGTGCAGGCCGGTTTCGGCAAGGTGGTATACATCGTCCGCGAGTATTTCCTCGAACAGTTCAAGGAGACGGTCGCGCGCAAATACAGCAACGTCAAGTGCACCGACGGCACGCCCCTGGAGTTCGTCTTCGTGACCCAGGAGCTGGACAAGATCCCCGCCCGCTTCCTGCCGCTCAACCCTGAGCGCCAGAAGCCCTGGGGCACCGCCCACGCCATGCTGATGGCCGCCGATGTCATCCACGAGCCCTTCGTCGTGATCAACGGCGACGACTACTACGGCAAGGAGTCCTTCGGCATCGCCGCCGACTGGTGCCGCGCCCATGCGGGCAGCCAGGGCGTCTTCGCCATCGTGGGCTTCGAGCTGGACCACACCCTGAGCGAGTCCGGCGGCGTGTCCCGCGGCATCTGCCACTACGACGCCCAGCAGCGCCTGACCGACGTGGTCGAGCACCTGAATATCATCAAAGACGCCGCCGGCGTAGTCAGCGGCGACAATTCCGCCACCGGCGAGCACGTGGTCCTGCGCGGCAGCGATCTCTGCTCGATGAACATGTGGTGCTTCACACCCGACTATTTCGCGAAGAGCGCCGTCCTCTTCGAAGGCTTCCTGGAGCAGAACAGCCAGGAGCTCAAGAAAGAATTCTACATCCCCTTCGCCGTGGACAGCATGATCCGCAGCGGCGAAGTGCGTTGCGACGTCCTGTCCACCCCGGCCCACTGGTTCGGTGTCACCTACAAGGAGGACCGTCCCGCCGTGGTCGAGAAATTCGCGCAGCTCGCCCGCGAGGGCTTCTACCCCACCCCGCTCTACCAGTAGGCTTATGGAAAAGAGACCAGGCCCCCGCAACTACAGCTTCTACGAGAAGTTCACCTACTATGTCCCCGGCGTCGCGGACATGTTCATCCTCTTCGCCCTGCTGCTGCTCGGCGCCCTGATCGGCAACCTGATCGCCGTCCCCTTCCTCCTCATCCTCGGGAAGGAAGCCGGCATGGCCTACGTCACGCCCATCTCTTATGTGCTGATGTTCATCCCCCCGATGATCTACACCAGCATCAAGAGCCGCAACGGCAGCATGACCCGCACCGGCCTGAAGCTGGACAGTGCGCATTTCAGCCCGCTGGGCGGAGCGCTCTGCGCCCTGCTCGTCATCCTGGGCACGCTCACGATGGGCATGGCCACGGACCCGGTCTCCAATCTGCTGCCGGAGATGCCGGCCTGGCTGGAGGACACGCTCAAGGGGCTGACTTCCGGCGACAACCTCATCCTGAATTTCCTGACGGTGAGTATTTTCGCTCCCTTCTTCGAGGAATGGCTCTGCCGCGGCATGGTCCTGCGCGGACTGCTGGGCAACGGGCACAAGCCCGTCTGGGCGATCGTGATCTCGGCACTGTTCTTCGCCTTCATCCACCTCAACCCCTGGCAGGCCCTGCCGGCTTTCCTGCTCGGCTGCCTGTTCGGCTATGTGTATTATAAGACCGGCTCGCTGAAGCTGACGATGCTGATGCACTTCACGAACAACACGTTCGCGCTGGTGCTGTCCAACATCGACAGTCTCAAGGATATAGATTCCCTCTCGGAGGTACTCAGCGCGCAGCAGTACTGGATCCTCGTGGCCGCCTGCGCCTTGATGCTGGTACTGATCGTCCGCGCCTTCCGCCGCATCCCCCTGGAGCAGCCCAAAGGCAACCTCGACGACGTCAAACCCCTCTTCGAAGAATAACCGGAGCGGCCCGGAAGGAAGTTGTCCCCCGAAAGCAGAAAAATCTCCTTGCGGAAAATGCTTTCGGGGGACAATTCCGTTCCGTGCCTCAAACGAGTCATTCCGGGCTTGACCCGGAGTCTCCAAGCGTCCGGATTGCTGCGGGCACATCGTGGACGCGGAGAATGTCAGCGCCATGCGCCAATGCGAGGCGGTGTGCCTTTTCTGTGTCGCCGCCCGTGAAGCGTTTGTCGGCGGCGCCGATGAGGATGCGCCGGCCGAAGACCTGCAGCGCCTCCAATTGATCCAGGATCTCCCAGTTCTGCTCCGCCGTCTTGGCGAAGCCCAGGCCCGGGTCAAGGATCCAGTCGGCGATGCCGTACTCCTCCGCGCGGCGGGTGAACTCCGTGAAATAATCCACCAGCGCAGGCACCACGCCCTGCGGGTAGTCGACCTGCGCGTCCATCGTGCGGGGATTGCCCCGCTTGTGCATCGCGACGTACGGGAGGCCCAGCCGGCCGACCGTCGCGAGCATGTCGGGATCGTCCTCCCCGGCTGAAATGTCATTGACCAGGAAACTGCCCGCGCAGTCGTACACGCGGCGGACGATTTCCGCCCGCACGGTGTCGACCGACAGCGGGATATTGCGGTCCCAGGCGCGCACGACGGGCTCGAGCCGCCGCCACTCCTCTTCCAGGGAAACATCCGCCGCGCCGGGGCGCGTCGAGATGGCGCCCAGGTCGATGATTTCTGCGCCCTGCGAACACAGCGTGCGGATGCGCTCCTGCGCTTCTTCCACCCGGACGCGGCTCGGGGCGAAGAACGAGTCCGGCGTCAGGTTGACGATTGCCATGATTTGTACCATACCACAAAATTAGCGAAAAATTGCTTATCTTTGTTTGCTATGTTGATCGTTCTTGAAGGCCTGGACGGAGCCGGCAAATCCACCCAGGTACGCATGTTCAGAGAATACCTCGCCGGGATCTGCCCCAGACTGGAATACATCCATTTCCCGCGCTACGACGCGCCCCTGTGGGGCGGTCTGATCGGCAAGTTCCTGCGCGGCGGCTTCGGCACCATCGAGAGCGTCCACCCGCAGCTGGTGGCCCTGCTCTTCGCCGGCGACCGCGCCGACGCCGCGGCGGACATCCGCCGCACGCTGCGCGAGGGCGGCACCGTCCTGCTGGACCGCTATGTCTACTCCAACATCGCCTACCAGTGCGCCAAGCTCCCTTCCGACCGCGAGGCCGAGGAGTTGCGCGAATGGATCAACAACACCGAGTACGGCCAGTTCAACCTGCCGCGCCCGGACCTGAACATCTTCCTGGACGTCCCCATCGGCTTCGTGGAGCAGAGCCTCACGGCGCAGCGCGCCGGCGGCGACCGCAATTACCTCCACGGCCAGCAGGACATCCACGAAGCCGACATCAACTTCCAGCGCCGCGTGCGGGACATGTACCGCCGCCAGGCCGCCCTGGATCCGCATTTCATCGTCGTGAACTGCAGCGACGCCGAAGGGCGCATGCTGCCGCCCGACACCATTTTCGAAAAGATCAAAGCCGTCTATGAGAGTTATCCGAAGGATTAGCGCCGTCCTGATCGGCTTCGTATTCTTCCTCGCGGGCATCCTCAAGCTGATGGATCCCATGGGCGCCCGTCTCGTCGTGGAGGAATACCTCAAGTTCCTGCATCTGAACTTCCTGATGGGAGCCTCCGGCATCATCGGGTCCGGCATGGCCCTGCTCGAGACGCTGGTCGGCGCCGCCCTGATTACGGGCGTCTGGCGCCGGATTGTGGCCGCCACCTGCGGCATCATGCTGGGTTTCTTCACCCTGCTGACCCTGCTGCTCTACATCAAGAATCCCCGCATCGACTGCGGCTGCTTCGGCGAGGTCATCCACCTCACGCACGCCCAGAGCCTGATCAAGAACCTCATCCTCCTGGCCCTGTGGGCCCTGGCCTTCCTGCCCTTCCGCAAGATCGAGATCACGCGCAAGGTCAAGTACGTCAGCTTCCCCATCGCCGCCGTGTCCGTCTGCCTCTTCCTGCTCTACTCCTCGACCGGCATCCCGCTCGTCGATTTCACGCCCTTCAAGCCGGGCGCCGAGCTGATGCTTCCCGAGGACATCGACGACCCCACCGACGACCGTACGCCGACGCTGTCGATCAGCGACGCCACGGGCGAATACGTGGACGAAAAGCTGGTCGAGGGCCAGCTGATCGTCATTTCGGTCTATGATCCGGAGAAGATGCGCGCGAACCACTGGAACCGCGTGCAGCGCCTGGTGCAGGACGCCAACGACGCGGGCTTCACGCCCATGGTGCTGGCCGCATCCACACCCGAGATGATGCGGGAGCTCGTCTCCTCGCACGAGGTGCTCGACGCCACTTTCTACGCCGACCGCAAGAAGCTGCTCACCCTGAACCGCTCCAACGGCGGCGCGGCCTTCATCCAGGACGGTCTCATCGTCACGAAGTGGCACCGCAATTCCCTCCCGGACCACAAGAAGCTCGAAGACTTCGCGGCCGAGGACGTCACCGAGTCGCTCCTGTCCGAGAACAACCGCGACCGGGTCAAGCTGCAGGGCTTCCTGCTCTACGTGTTCGCGGTGATGCTGCTGATGTAGCGGCGCTTATTCTTCCGTATAGATTTCCACGATGTGGTCGCCCGCGAGGAACTTCCGGGCGAGGTCGCGCACATCCCCGGCCTTGATGCCGCGGAGCAGCGCGTCGTAGTCGACGTCGTAATCCCGGCCCCAGAGCACGGTCTTGACCAGGCGGTCGTTCTGCTCCGGCAGGGAGGCGGAGGCCCGGCGCTCCAGCTCGCCGTGGCGCTTGCGGATGTATTTCCCGGCACGGTCCATTTCCTCCGCGGTCGGGCCGTTCTTCGCCATTTCCTCCATCACGTCCCGCACGTCGCCGACCAGCAGATCCGTCATCTCCGGACGGGTCTGGAAATCCACCACGCCCCGCCAGGGCAGCGCCGGGTCGTCCGGCACCTCCGAGGAGAAGCCGACGTGATAGGTTCCGCCGCGCTGCTCGCGGATCAGGTCCAGGTAGCGGGCCGATAGGATATAATCGAGGAAATCGGAAATCACGATGTTGCGGGTCGTCGTCTTCACGCCCGCCACGTACATATAATCCACGTTCGAGACCGGCTCGGACTCGCGCGCACGGGTTTCCGTGATCAGCTGGCGGCCCCTCAGGACGGGCCGCGGCGTGGCCGTGGCGGTCTTCCCGTACGGGTAATCGCCCTGCAGCGAGGCCACATAGCGGCAGACGTACGATTCGATCTCGGCGCGGTCCAGGTCACTGGTGATGAAGACCGACAGGTGGCCGAAATCGGTGAACGCGCGCGCATACACCTCCCGCAGCAGCGCCATGTCCACCGCCTCGATGGCGGCGGAGTCGAAGGGATGCAGCCAGGGGTGGTCGCCATAGACCTTCCGGGTGTATTCTTCTTCGAAGGCCGTGCGGGGATTCTTCTTGCGGCCCAGGTTCTTGAGGTTGTCGGCCTGGGTCTTTTCCAGGCCGGCCGCCTCCCCGAGATACGGCTCCTGCAGCAGCAGCCAGCCCGTCTTGAAGGCAGCCTCCTCCCGGCCCCGGGCGGCGCTCAGCTCGACCGAAGCGGCCTGCTGGAGCGTGCGGGTCAGGATATTCACCCCGGAAAGCTCCGGGAAACTCCGCAGCGCCTGCCGCTCGATGCCGCGGAAGCCGAGCGTGCGGTTGTTGTAAGCCGCGGCGAAACGCGCGGCGGTGAGCCGGTCGGCCGGATAGCTCCGGTAGCCGGTGTCGAAGCGCCAGATGGTCGCCAGGTGGACGTTGGCCTTGACGGGCGCCGCCTGGCGGTAATAGACTTTCGCGCCGTTGGAGAGCTGCCATTCCTCAAAGCCGCCCAGGCGCTTGTCCGTGCGGCGCTTCACGATGCGGCCCGGGGTCACGGCCACGTCGAAGTCCAGCTTCGGATAGCTCAGATACTGCGGCTCCAGCGGCTCCGCGTCCAC
>Ga0265300_10002521_pt1 | contig 15774 bp, 18 predicted proteins | sample AusTroGonzalo_MG_FD_193482 | JGI IMG/M metagenome (GOLD analysis project Ga0265300, IMG submission 193482) | Bovine rumen microbial communities from tropical cattle in Woodstock, Queensland, Australia - Gonzalo_03 | ecosystem: Host-associated > Mammals > Digestive system > Stomach > Rumen ...
GACACCCCCGCTTTCGAGGATATCTCCGCAGGCAGCTATACCAAGGGTCAGTTCGTACGCCTGTTCCTCTCGAGCGACAACACCACCGCACCCGCTGCTGTTATTGCAGCCGCGCGTACCCTCTCGCTACATGTGTCGATGACGCTGGAATCAGCAACCACCAAGGACACCGATGGAACATGGGATGTTCAAGGGCCTACCGCTCTCAACTACGACATCACGACGGGTGCTCTCGTGAAGGGCAACGACACCATCACATCCGCTGTGGGTGCGAAGTCGTATGCCGACCTGATGGACATCTACGAGGCAGGCACACCCGTGAAGTGGCAGATTGCTAACGTGATCGGTGACAACCAGCGCACCAAGGGTGCCGTGATCGCCAGCGGTTCGGTGATTATCACCTCCTTGCAGACCAACGCAGCTGTGAAGCAGAACGCCGACTACACCGCCACCCTGACAGGCTACGGAGCCTACACAGTCGGTAGTTGATCCATAATCTTTGCCTGCCACGATTCCTGAGCATATCGAAGGAGTGTGGCGGGCTTTTTTCACTCACTAATTTTTCGGAACTATGAACAAGAAAGAAATCACCATCCAGGGGAAACCCTACCCCGTGGTCTTCAACATGCAGACCATCCTGAACTTCGAGGAAATGACAAACGGCCAATCATTCTTCACGGCCAACCTCGAGACAATGAAGAACCGTGTGGCTATCCTCGCCGCCGCCATCTTCGCAGCCGACGAGAACACGAACATCACGGTTGAGAAAATCTTCGGCAACAAGGACTACGAAGCCATGAAGGAGATCATCAGTGCCTACAACACCGTGATGGCCCTTGCGGGCGAGTTCTTCAAGGTTGCTGTCCCTGAGCCTGACACGGCCCCTGAGCCTGCCGAAGGGGAGGAAAATGCAAAAAACTGAAAACCGCCCACGAATTGTACCAGCTCTTCGTGGGCGAGATAGGATTCCCGCGTCGTGAGTTCCTTCATGACATCCGCTGGTGGGAGGTCAGGGCCATCATCCGAGGCTACAACGCCCGCCACCATGCAGGATGGGAGCAAGCCCGACTGGTGGCATACAACGCCCACTATTGCATGGGTTCTAAAGACCCCGTGCCCGTGGTGACAGAGTGGATCAAGTTCCCATGGGAGCAGCAGCACCACGCACCGCTCAGTCAGGAGGACATCCACGAACTTCAGGAAGAAATGCGACTTATCAATATGAATATCAACAAACCAGAACAACAATGAACATCAACGCTCTTTTCATCACCATCTCGCTGGTGTTGCTCATCGCATACACAGCCACACTATGCGTCGCCAACAAGCAGATTCCCTCGTCGCTATCCTCCACGGTGTTCTTCCTACCGCCTGCGGGCGCATGGCTCTGGACGGCAGTGATTGCAGCCGTGGTCTTCACCATGGCACCCGTCTTGATTGAAAACGCCCACCGCTGTCAGTTCCTCGCCTTCCTCGCTTGTGCGGGTCTGCTCTTCGTGGCGGGCTGTCCTTTGGTGCCTGACAAGGGCGACATGGCGTACCGTGTACACTGTGCGTCGGCCATTGTCTGCGCCGTTAGTGCGATGACGTTGGTCGCTTGCAACCAGGTATGGCTGCTCATCCTGTGGCTCCCGTGGCTCGCCGTGTTCCTCTGGAAGACGAAAGGCAAGAAGTCATGGGAGACGATGACCTTTTGGGCTGAGATGGAGTGTTTTCTCATCACTTACGTCTATGCCTACCTGACGGTCCTATGAGGTAAACCCATACGATGAAAATGCGCGGTTAGTATAGCACTAATCGCGCATTTTTTTATGGCAGAAAGTATATTAAAACTTCGCGTTGACTCTACTGAGTACGACAATAAGATCAAGCGAGCCGCAGAAGGCTTGCAGCGGTATGCAGAAGGGTGTCGCAAGGCAGGCGGCACACTGGAGCAGCTCGATGAGGGCGTACTTGAATTTACGCAGGCTCTCGGTAAGATGAACACCTCGACAACCAGCGCAAGGGGTAAGGTCTCGGAAATGACCAAAGCCTTCACCGACTTGTCGATGGAGTATAAGCAACTGACACAGGAAGAGAAAAATGCACCATTCGGCAAGGCACTCGCACAAAGCCTTGACGAACTGAAAACCCGCATACAGTCCACCAAGCAGGACCTCGACGAAATCACCCAGTCCCTGAACGGCAAAACATCGTCAGGCGGTGGTGGGCTGTTCAGCAGCGACAAACTCAGCGGTATGCTTCAGGTGTTCGGTGGTAACCTGATGACCAAAGCCTTCGAAATGGCCACAGGAGCAGCCATGAACTTCGTGAACACCATCAAAGACGCTGCCGCACAAGGCATCGAGATGGCGAAATCGGGCGAAGGCATCCGCATGGCTTTCGAGCGCATCAACAAGCCTGGTCTGCTCGACAATCTGCGTCAGGCTACCCACAACACGGTGACCGACCTTGAACTGATGGCGCAAGCCGTGAAGTTTAATGATTTCCGCCTGAATCTCGACCAGATGGGCACACTGCTGTCGTTTGCACAGCAGAAGGCTAAGGACACTGGCCAAAGCGTGGACTACATGGTGGACTCCATCGTGACGGGTCTCGGTCGCCAATCGCTGATGATCCTTGACAACCTTGGACTCTCGGCTGCTGAGATCAAGGAGCGCATGAAGGAGACGGGCGACATGACCACTGCCGTGGCCGACATTATCCGTGACCAGATGAAGAAGGCAGGCGACTACGTGGAGACCGCTGCCGACCGTGCAGCGCAGGCAGACACGGAGTTGAAGAATGCGATGGAGGATTTGGGCCGTACCTTGTTGCCGCTGGAGGAAGAAGGCAATAAGATGTGGATGAGCTTGGAGTTGGGTGCTATCAAACTGCTTAATGATGGCATTAAGCCGCTGATTCCATCCATCATATCGCTCAAGAACACCATCGGTGACATCGCAGAATCCGTCGGTAATTCTAAAGTATTCGATTTTTACATAAACGCACTTGGTACGGTAGCCGACAAAGCAGCAGAGGCAGCAGGACCACTCGGCAAGGTCTACATGCTATTGAAAGCCATCGGTGGTGGAGGTAGTGATGGTGATGTCGGGGCAGGTGCATCCGTCGGTGCGCTCGGACTTCCTGATTTTTCAATTGCAGACATTCCTGAAATCACGGTCACTGGCAAAAAGCCAACCAAGACCAAAGGAACGAAAGGCTCAAAAAACACCCCAGACATTGCCGACTTCAACAAGGCCCTCGCCAAGTCGCTGACTGGTTCAGTAGACCTGAAAGAGGTCAAAGACGCATTGAGTCCCTACCAGATGATGCTCCCTGAGATCAAGAAAAACATCCTCGACATCAAGGATGCCGACCTCGGTGGTGCGCTGGCCTTGAAAGGTGAGCGACAAGTGAAGAAGGAGATCGAGGACATTAACAAGAGCCTGATACAACAGCAAAAAGCCTACCAACTGGCAGGGCAGGCAGCGATGAGCTTCGGAGCAGCCCTCCAGGGCATCCAAGACCCCGCCACGAAGGCCGCAGGCACCGTGGTGCAGGCTGTCGCCAGCATCGCCCTCGGCTTCGCCACCGCCTCCGCACAGGCCAACACCGCAGGTACTGGTTGGGGCTGGCTTGCATGGCTGGCTGCCGGTGCATCCGCCATGGCTACCACCATCGCCACCATCCACTCGCTGACGGGTTACGCACAGGGTGGTATGGTGAAGGGCAACTCATACTCTGGCGACAACATCCCCGCCTTGGTCGGTGGCTCGCAGCTGGTCGGGCTGAATGCGGGCGAGGTTATTCTCAATGCAGCGCAACAGCAGACGCTCGCAGGCCGACTCCAGAACGGTGGCGGTGGCGGTATGCAAATCGTCGGCGAGCTGTCGGGGGAAAAGATCGTGCTCGTAGCCAACCGATACTTCCGTCGGACGGGCCAGGGCGAGATAGTAACATGGTAAAAAACTGAAAGACTATGGCAATACTTGGAAAAGACGTATTCATATACAGCGGCACCAGCGGAACGACACCCGTCATCGCCAGTGCGAAGTCGTGCAGCATCTCAGGCTCCGCCGAGGTGATAGAAAAATCATCCGCCATCCAGCAGGATGCGAAGGAGTTCATACCTGGACGCAAGGAGTACGATGTGAGTCTGAACCACCTTGTGACGGCCGGAGCACCATTCGAAGGTCTGCTCCTGCTCGGACAGACCTACACCCTCCGCATGGTTATCGGCAACGCATCGAAGCAGTTCACCGCCATCTGCACCCAGGCAGAACTCGCAGGTGCCGTCGGCAGCCTCGCCACCGGACAAATCCGCTTCAAAGTATCAGGGCCGCTCACGTAAGTAAACCCCTGCGCCATTTCTCCCCGATTATAAAAGAGAGAAATGGCGAACAATTATACCATACAATTCAAGAGCCTGCGGGCAGGCACCGTCTACACCGTGAGTGTGGGCGGTGGCACTGGTACGGCCATCCCGCTCAAGGGCGGCAGTCAGCCGTTCACCACGCAGGAGGACACCGACGAGGACATGTTCACGCCCATCCGCACCCAGAGCGGCTACCTCCGCATCGTCGATGACGGGAAGGATGCCAACGGCAACACGCTCGGTGCCGACTGGTGGAAAGACCTGATCCCCGCCACCGACACAAGCCGACCCGTCACCCTGAGCCATGTAGAAAACAACACAACCATTATTGATTGGCAAGGCTTCATGCAAGCGCAGACGTTTTCAGGTGAGTTGTATGGCAATCCCCAGGAGCGTGAGTTCCCCGTGCAGTGCGCCCTCTCCGCCCTCGGCGGCACAAGCATCAAGACCGACGAGACCGTCATCCGCAACTTCGCCTATATCATCCAGCACATATTCGCCCAAGTGCCACAGCTCACATTCACGGAGTTCGTGGTGCAGGGCGGTGCCGATGCCCGCGAGTGGCTGTTGAGCCAGATCGATTGGCGCAACTTCCTGAACATCAACGATGACGGCATTACGGCGAAGTACACCATCGCCGAGGTGATGGAAGACCTGTGTAAATATTGGGGATGGACGGCACGGACATACCGTCAGCAGGTGCTGCTGATGTGTGCCGACGACCTCGGTGAGCAGACCTACCTGCGACTGTCGCCCGCAGCCCTCGCTGCCCTCGCCGGTGGCGATGATACGGCTGGCACCATCGAGGCGGTGGCATCACCCGTCAGCTTCACGGGCAGCTTCGCATCGAGGAACAACGACGAGATGACCGTTCGTGGTCACAGCAAGGCCACCGTGAAGGCGGTAGCCAACAAGCAGTCGGAAATCATCGCCTTCGCCCCGAAGTCCGTGCGCGACACCATGGACGCAGGTGGTTATACATGGGTGCAAGACGGGGATAGCCCGAAGGTGGGATACTTCACCACACCGGAGATCAGCAGCTTCACCTCGCAGGTGCTCAACGGCTCGTCCGACTCCGGCGGTGGAGCCTTCTGCCGTCGGCAGATTTATGAGGAGGACAGCACCGAGGACGCCAAGACCTCGGACATGATCCTGATAAAACGCTATAACAACGGCACGCCGTGCGTGAGCCTCGAGAGCGTCTACGAGACAGGCTTCAGCGGTGGCTCCATCGAGTTGAACGGCACCGTGTACCAGGGTGCCAAGCGTTTCACGGGTGGCGACGATCCCACGAACATCCGCAGCTTCAAGATGCGCATCGGAATCGGTCACACCCGCGCCACGGCCAAATGGCTGCAATGGAGCGAGACGGGTGGCGTTGTACACACCACATGGGGAGACACCCAGACCGAAGTCTATGTGCTGGTGAAGTTCGCACCCGTGCTGAAGGTGGGACTGAAGATTGCAGCACAGAACATGGTCTACTACAACAGCAGCCGCATTCAGGTGAACGATGAGATCAAGGGCCATTTATATGTGGACTTCATGGGAGCCGTGGACGAGGATTGGACGCGCATCAATCCGGGCACGTTCCAGATTGCCGACTTCAGCGTGAACTACAGCCGTGACAAGATCATCACCACGTCGGCCGGCACACGAAAGATGACCCGCGACCGCAACGAGCAGAAGGAGTACTCCGCCAAGAACGGCAAGAAGTACGACAGCAACTGGAATGCCGACTGCATCTTTGCCAGCGACAATGATATGGAGTACGGCTACGGTCTGCTGATGGACGCTGACGGCAACTACCTCGAGAAGGCACCCTACAACTCAACGGAGCAGATACCCGAACAGCACCTGGCAAACCGTGTGGCAGCCTATTGGGACAGCAGCCGACGGGTGTACCGCATAGAGACGCAGACGCAGACGTTCGCCATCTCGCCATTGCAACTTGTGACGCTCAACAACACCAAATGCCATCCTGTCAGCATCTCGCACAACTGGAGAGATGACGTGACGCAACTTATGCTAATGGAGATGCCAGTAAGTAATCAATAAAGCAAAGATAATGAAATTATCGAGAGACAAAATACAGCGCATGATCGACGTGGGGAGCGGTGGCTCTTCAGGTGGAGTCAGTGGCAGTGAGCTGGCAGGAATGTTGGCAGGCTATGCCACGGAAGGCTGGGTGAACGACCACTACATCAGCATCGACTTCTTCAGCCGTCTCTTCCAGGCCCACGGCACTGAGAACGGCCAGCAGACCGATATCGACCCCAACGACATGGATTCGACCATCACCAGCGTCGAGTCGATGTTCGGATTCTGGACGAACCTCTACCTGAGTGCAATGGGCAACAACTCCGGCGGATCGGCTGGCCTGTCACTTGATAACCTCACCGACGTCAACATCTCAGGCACCCCGACAAGTGGTCAGGTGCTCACCTTCGATGCCGTGAGCGGTAAATGGGTGAATGGAAGCGGCGGTGTTACATCTCTTGCTGGGCTGACGGACGTGACCATCACGACACCTGCCAACGGTCAGACGCTTCTCTATGACAGCACCACATCCAAGTGGTACAACTCAGCCTTGAAGACCATCAACGGCCAGAGCCTGCTGGGTAGTGGTGACATCAGCGTGGGCGGTGGTGCAAGCGGGAACTACCTGCCATTGAGTGGCGGCAACCTAACAGGAAGCCTTGGCATATTATCACCGAGCCCACAAGGAAGATTGGATGTGTCAGGCATAACATTCCTTCGTGGTGCTTTATATCTTTCTAACGTAGATAACGGACCATATACTGAGGGCATCAGAATATCCAATTCAACGGCGAGCGGAACATATTGCTCAGTCGTTTTCGGTGCAAATCCATCCGCAACATCGGGAACGCATGCAGACCAATGGCAGATTGGCAGGGATAACGAGAACCATTTCTTCTGGAATATCGGCGGCAGCGTGATTGCGCGGATGCTTAAAAACGGGAACTTCGGACTGGGTACATCTTCGCCTTCTCAAAGACTGGAAGTAGTTGGCCGTAGCAACTTGAAAGGTACAGTGCTTGTCAGTAATGTTGACACCGAGGCCGACAACGAAGGAATCAGACTTGCCAATACGAAAGACAATTCTTGGTCTACGATAAATTTCGGATGCGACCCAACGCAGATATCAGGTTCTCATGCAAATCAATGGGGAATAGGGCGGAATTATCAGAATGTCTTTCTGATTCGATGCAATGGGCGGACGAATGTAAGAATAGAGAAAGATGGCGACTTCAAAATTGAAGGAGGCGTTTATATCAATGCCACAAAAGGCGGATATAGAGAAGGAATCCGACTGGCCAATTCTGCAGCAAGCGGTACATATAGTACCGTTGTGTTCGGAGCAGACCCAAGTGCTGACAGTGGAACACATTCGACGCAATGGCAGATTGGCAGGGATAATTATAATAAATTCTTTTGGAATATCGGCGGAAGCGTGATTGCAGCAATTGGTACAAATGGATATTGGGGGTTAGGTACGGAATCACCATCATACAGACTCCATGTAGATGGAACCATATATGCCACAGGTGCCATCACTGCACTGTCGGATATGAGGGACAAGACGGTGGTGGAGAATATCACGGAAATGAATCTGGAAAAAATTGCAAACGCACCAGTATTCACATATCATTGGAAGGATAAGATAGAGCGTCGCTGCGACCTGCACATCGGTAGCTCTGCACAATATTGGAAGACGGTGATGCCAGAGGCGGTGCTGACGGCAAATGACAAAAGGGGCACACTATCCATGCAGTATGGCGTGGCGGCACTCGTTTCCGCCATCATCACAGCCAGGAAGGTGGTAGACCATGAGCGGAGAATCGTGGAGCTTGAGAAGGAGAACCAGCGACTGAAAACGGAAGTTGAACAGCTTAGATTGAATTGATATGAGTTACAGCAACGGCATAGTGAACGCTCCCGTAAGCGTCTACGACATCAGGGATGCAGTCAGCCATTCGAGTGGCGACCTGGGCACCCTGATCTCGAATGGTTCCATCAACAAATGGGCCAAATACAAACCTGTGCGTAACCAGTCCATCGACACAGTAACCGGACAGTGGGATTACAACAACAACCGATGGCTGACATCTGCCACATGGTGGAAGGGTAACGGCGGATGTGGTTTGTCGGTTCAGGCATTCACCGAGTTTGGCAACAGTCTCACCACGCCTGGCACCTTTATGTATAAGCTCATCAACGGCCAGCTGCCCTGGAACTATGAGCGACCAGGCGGTGGTAGTCAGCAGCCATTCCGTTATGCTGACTTTGCACAATATAATCGTAACGCCATCCAGCCCTATGGAGAGATCGGAGCGACCACGATATACGTCACGCAGAACTGGACGGCCCAGATTGATTGGGAAATCACCTACGTCGACGATCTCAACCTGCGACTCTCAGATATCATCGTCTCAGGCCATGCGCTCACAGAGTTTTACCTGGGCCTGATCCTATACGACAGCAGCACATGGTATGTATTCATATCGACCGTTAAGTTCGCCGCTGGTGAGTCCATCAGCATCCCTCTCAGCAACATCTCGCAAGGCATGCTGAAGACGTGGAACTGTATGCCGTTCTTCACCCTGACCAGAGACACAGGCAGCACTGGCCTGTTCGTTTCGATGGCAGACACGACACCAGTTCAGATCACCATGACACGCGACGGCAGCGTATATCTTGCAATGCCTTGGGGACAGTGGAACCAAGCAGGTACTCAGGTGGAATACGAAATCATCGTAAACAACGACACATCCACCAGCCGGACGTTCTCGCAGATCGTCGTCACCATCTATGGAGGCTCTTATGTGGGCACCGATCTGGGCCACGTAACAATAACAAATGCCTATTGCGCTGCGAACCAAAGGAGCTACTTCACAGGCACGATTCAGGCCAATAAGACTGGCTACTCATCCTACTGGATAGTCGTTTCAATACCAGGCACCACCATCGAGCAGAAGTACTCCCAGGTCGAGGACTACGGTGGAATGATAGACTAAAGACAAATTTTGTATAACATCTAAAATAAAAAAGTTATGAGTAAATTCACAATCACCAGCTCCAAGAAGGATAGAACCTACATCTATGAGAGCGAAGACATCAATGTAAACGGATCATACCAACTCGATGAAGAGACTGGTCAGTTACTGAACATCACAGGCGCATGCTATCGACCGAATCCACAGCCAGGGTCATCCGACTACATCGGAAACTTCAACGGCGTATCAAGAAATGGAGAGATCAAGTACTCACTCACTGAGATGAGCCGCAAGGACTCTATGCTGGTATGGGATGCCATCGACGAGATCGAGAGCAACATCCTTCCACAGAATCAAGAACTCTAAAAGCGCATGGAACTATGAAGAAGATCCTAACAAACGAGGCCCTGCTGGCAGCTTACAACATCCTGAACGCTGCCAGCTACAAACAGATGGACGACGCTGACAAAATCAAGCTATGGCGCATAGCCAGGGTCATGAAGCCATCCGCCACTCAATTCGAGGCAGATTCCAAGGATGCTGCTGAGAAGCTGAAGCCTGAAGGCGTGGAAGCCATGCTCGAGAAGGCCCGCGAATACGAAATGAAGAAGAAATCAGGCGAAACAGACAAGCTGCCACTCAGCGATGAAGAATATCAGAACTGGATGCAGACCGTCTGGGTGCCTTACTCTAATTTGGTCAACAAGGCCGTCGCCGACATCGCCAAGAAAGAAGTGGAGATCGAGTTTGAGCCATTGAGCGAGGACGCATTCACGAAGCTGATGGCCTCCAACGACTGGCAGATCGGGCAGGTGACCACCATCGGTGAACTGATAGTAGAATGAATGATTGATTGGTAATACTTTTAGTTATTTTTCTTAGTAAATGAGTTTATGGGGAGCCGGCGGGCTCCCCGTTTTTGTTACCAACTGACTATCAAGTCATCATCCCACGCATCGTTGAGCGACACACTGAGCGCACCTGCATGGCCGAAGAGCTGCCCGGAGTAGGCGGTGATGCGGTTACGACGGAGCGGCACGTCCGTCAACGTCAGCACGGCGATGGGCGAACTGTCGGAGGTGAGGGCCGACACCAGTATGTCGGTGGTGTACTCCGTGGATGGGCACAGGCCGAAGACGCTCAGGTAGAGCTGGCACGTGGTGCCAATATACGAGGACGGCACATCAACGCTGCGCTCCGTCTGCTGGTCGTTGGTCGGCTCACCCGTGGTGTAGTCGAGACCATAGTACCAATGGGCAGGCGTGATGGCCATCTTCGCCAGCGTGGCGGGCACCTCGTCGGTGATGGCGATGCGGATACGGGTGGCAACACGGGCGAGAGCCACGGCTTGAGAGGCGGTCATCCCCGGCTCCACGGTGAGCGGGAGCGCACCCCAGAACGTGTCGGAAGGTTTCGCCCAAGAGATCGTGGTACCATCGACAGTGGGCGTGGTTCCACGGGAGGCAACGAAATAGAACTGATGGCTGCCGTAGTCGGCTTGGATGCTCACGGCCCCGAAGGTCGCATCGTCGGCAGTCTGGTGGATGGTGTTCGTGAGCGAGCCGTCCATGTAATCAAACACCCATAGATCGGTCATCTGCGCTTCGGAGAGCGTGGCGCGTGTCATTGCCTGCTGGGTGATGCTTCCAAAAGTGAATCGGATGGTCATCTGCTGAAGGGTGTCCTGCGGTGCTGTCATCCGTGTAGACGGTTCGTCCTCGCTGCGGGTGCAGGCGGTCGGCAGTATCATGGCCACTGCCAGGGCCAACATGATTTTCTTCATAGTAAGAATGTTTTTGATAGTGTTATATTAAGGGAGGGCGGCACTCGTCACCGCCCTTTGTCCTTGTCAGTCGAGACGCTTGATGTAGACGTGCCCGGTATAAAATTGGTGGCCGTCCATCTCGTCCTCATGCTGCTCGATGAAAGCAGTGCAGCGGTAGGGGTACTCGTTGGCCGTCCACGAACACACCATATCGGAATAGCCGGCAGGGATATATCCGAGGTGGTGACGATCAGATGCCACGATCTTGATGGCATCGGGATCATACTCGTTGTCAGGTTCAGGAACCAGGGCGCACTCCACACGACCGACATAGCGGCAGATGTCCGGGCGGCGGTTGATGCCAGCGATCTTCAGGATGCGCAGGTTGTCATAGATGGAAAGCCACCCGCCATCGCTGCGCTTCTGCGGCAGCGGCCCGTTATAGGAACCTGCGTTGATGGCATCAATCGTAAATTGGTCGCCCACGAGACCAGCCTGGATGAAGGCTTCCATGCGCGGTTTCATGTCCTCCACCTCCTTCAGCAGGTCGGTGTCTGATTTCACGGCCACCTCGGCAGCCTCCTGTTGAATCTGGTCATAGCTCTTGTACGCGTTCTTGTCATGCAGATAGATGAAGGCGATCACTGCGCCTACCATAATAGCGATAAAGATAAATAATGTCATAGCTTTGATATTTTTAAGGGTTAGACTTAGATTTCATAGATTCAGCGATGCGCTCGAAATCATCGTGGATGTCTGCGGCGACTATCTTGGCATAACGCTGCGTCTGGGTGATGTTCGTGTGACCGAGCATCTTTGAGACGTGCTCGATGGGAATGCCATGCCTGAGCATCCAGGTGGCGAAGGTGTGGCGAGCCATGTGGCTATGCAGAGGTCGCTCGATGCCGCAAGCCATGCCGAGGGCTTTCAGGCATTTATTGTAATCGGCGTTGTCGAGGTGCGGCACCTGCCAATTGTACCGCTCCAGAATCTCAACGACAGGCGGCAACAGCTGCGAAGTGTACGCCACGCCCGTCTTGATCCTCTCGCCCGTGTTCTTCCATGTGTCGTCTATCAGCTTATAGTCTGCGATGTCGAAGTTCTGCGTGTCCGAGTAGGCGAGGCCGGTATATAATTGGAACACGAACAGATCACGCGCCATGGCCATTTTCGAGCCAGCCACTGGGTGCAAGCTCTCGAAGGCTTTCATCTCTTCGTCCGTCAAGAAATCGATGCGCTCACGGTCGCCTCTTTTGATTTTTCCCTTGAGACGATCGTATGGGTTCTGCTGGAGGCGGTCAAACAGCACGGCACGATTGAGCAACGCTTTCAAACACTTGTGATAGTTGAAGATGGCCCCATCGCTGATGGTCTCCACGGGTTTGCCCGCCTTCACCTCCGCATCAGACTGCGGCTTGGGGATGGTGTGTAGGTAGGCATCCCACTTGTAGATATTCTCCACCGTGATGTCCTGCCAGCGTCGGATGGTGTCGAAGGATTGCAGGCGTGTGAGCATCGTCTGGTAGTGCTTCACAGTTCCTTCAGCGTGAGTCAACTGGTCAATCTGATCACGGCACCACTCCAAGAAACTTGTGCTCGACTCATCAGCCACCAGCATCCAGGCACGTCTCTTGATGTCGGCCACGTCGATGGTTCGTCCGTCAGCGATGGCATTGTTTATTTCGTTCTCTATATTTTTATAAATAAGGTTCAGGCGCGTGCGTAAGGAATCAGCATCGGGACGGTTCACGATGGTGTCAGCCTTCCATTCCGTCTTGCGCACCTTGATGCCTGTGTTTATGTAATATGGCTTGCGATCTACGGTCACGCGCACCTCCAGCGGGCCTTCACAGCCTGCCTTGGTACGTCCCCGATGATCCCAAACTATTGCCGTTGTTATCATACTTTTCTATTTTTAATTGGCTTCGTTTCCCCTGCTGATTTCCCATGTGGAAAACAAATGGCAAAAACTACCGCCAAAATATACCGATTTTTACTTATTTTGCATTTTCCGTTTCTCCGATTCAAGGGTCGCAATCCCTTTTATATAGGCGGCGGTCGCGCTTTTAGGCAGCAACACCACCTCTCCATCCGTGATCCGTTTGGGGTTGCTGAGTAAATAATGGGGTCATCTATATAATAATAGGTCAACAGGCGTTTCCACGGCATAGATTGTGGAAACGGATGGAGAACTACGGATATATTAACCACCGGTATTACTATGAAAAACAGGTATATCATACGCGCACGGAATCTTTTTCTATACCAGGCTCGGCTGTACCGATTGGGAATGGATAATCAGTTATATTGTTAGCATCAATAATGCGGCGAAGTTCCGCAATGCGGTGCAAACGCTCTTCAGCCAATTTTTCAAGGTCAGCAATCCTTTCATCCTTTGTGGCGAGTTCACGCTTTAAGGATGCGATAACTTCATCAGACTTTGCAATCAGGGCATTGATATAACTGGAGAAGTCGGGTTGCAATGGCTCGGCTTTTCTTTTTGCCATGACCTCACGATCGGGATTGTTGCCTTCGATAAATTCTTCATCAGGAACGTTGGCCAGAAGCATATATTCACTTTTGCCGAGCATATACTTCACATTCAGCTTTCCTTTAGATACACGGGCGAGTGCATTCATTGTATCGACTGATACTTTCTTGGTGCCATTGTTATAATTAGAAATCAAGCCTGGTTGTATTCCCATTTTGGAACACAACTCACCTTTGGTTTCCGCATATCCTTCTTCCAACAGATAATTGAAGGCACGCAAAAAAGGCGCATTCCACTTTTTTCTTTCTTCGATTTTCTGCTCCGAATCCATATTTACACCACTTTAGTCTTAAATTATATTAAATTTACACTACTATTGCACCGTATTTGCACCAAAGTTTGTATATTTGCACCCGTAAGCAAGCAAGTAACACAACGGGCACCAAAATAGCCGTCAGACGTTTGACCGTCTTATCGCATAAATGCACACGGCATTTGCAAAGGTAGAGGGTTGCAAATATACAAAACTTTTGGGTCCGTTGTGCGAAAGCAAGCAAAGTTTTAAGATAATTTAGAATAATTATGGTAAAAGACAAAGTGACAAAAGAGGATTTACTGAAGTTCAACGTGGGCGACCAGAAGGTGTTCACGCTGCCGAGTTTCGGCAAGGCACGCAGTGCTCAGAGCTATGCAAATCAGCAGAAGAAGGCCACGATTGGAACCACCAATCCGATGGAGTTCAAAGCCGTCATCGGTGATCCCATTCCTGAGACTGGACAGTGTAGTGTGACAATCACAAGAATTGCGTAACTATGGACAGGACATTGCGAGCTGAGATTGTGGCGGAGGTACGGAGGTCGATGACCGAGATTCTGGAAGTGGCCAATGAGCGGTGGCTTACGGGCGACGAACTGTGCGAGCAGTTCCAGATGTTTTCACCAGGTTGGCTGAAGGCTTACGGTGAGCGTCTGCCACGTCAGCGTGCAGAAGTGATGGACGGCAACGTGAAAGTAAGCCGATGGGCATATCCGCAGCATAAGATCGCTCGCATGATTCAGGACGGGACAATCAAACAACTATAATAGGTCAATAGCATTAATTAGGTTTTTAGATTGTATTTATTTCCTTACAAGACGCATTGAGCGCAATGCAAAATTGTACATATTTTTAAGAACATAGGCTAATCCAGCCAACCGTGAGGTCCGCTGGTTTTTACAAAAAATAACTAAAGGATAACACACGGACGGAAGGTAAAGACCCGTAAAAGGTGCAACGGGCAAGTAACAGTAGGATGAGCGTGGGTTCGAATCCCTCACCTTCCACACAAGCCGGAGAGCGTAAGCGATAAGGCGGGCGGTGGCAGCCTGCATGAGATGGCGAAGTCACACCGATAAGCAAATAGCAGAGGTGCAAGAAGTAGGGTGAAAGCAATCTGATTAGGCCGTGAAGCTGCGAGGAAAGCGTAGTGGAGCCAGGACAGCAGCCTGACAGACTCTAATGTAGCTGTGACACGTTCCCAAGCCGTGCTGAGAAATACAGAGGGGAGTCTAAAAACTAAAAACAAATAATCATGGAAAAGAAGAATTTGAAAGAACAGGAGGAGATGTGGGCGTTGATGCGCCAGGTTGGATTCGGTGCCGTCATGGGCATTGCATTCTTGGGTATGGTATATCTCGGTGGGCTGTTGGCTCATCTCGTTTCTGGTATGTAATCTCTAACATTATACATTATGGAATTTCAAGGAAGAATTGCAAAGCTGCTGCCCATCCGAAGTGGTGTGAGCCAGCGCACAGGAAATGAATGGAAGTCGCTGCCATTCGTGTTTGAATACTTTGAGCATGATACGGATCGTTTTGCCGATAGCGTGGTGCTGGAGACCTTTGATACCAACGTCATTGACCACCTGAAAGAAGGCATGGAGGTGGTTTGTGGATTCGGCCACAAGGTGCGAGAATTTACCAAACAAGACGGAAGCCAATCCACCATCAATGACATCCGTCTCTACAAAATAGAATCAGTCCGCAAGGCCAACGCCCAACAGCCTGCACCGCAACCAGCACCACAGCCAAAAGCAGAGGCACAAGGGCCTTTCGATAATAATGGAGGACAAAACGATGATCTCCCGTTCTAAAAAACCAAAGCC
>Ga0265300_10002522_pt1 | contig 15773 bp, 16 predicted proteins | sample AusTroGonzalo_MG_FD_193482 | JGI IMG/M metagenome (GOLD analysis project Ga0265300, IMG submission 193482) | Bovine rumen microbial communities from tropical cattle in Woodstock, Queensland, Australia - Gonzalo_03 | ecosystem: Host-associated > Mammals > Digestive system > Stomach > Rumen ...
ACTTTTTGTCCGGTAATACTGGCTGTTTCTTGTAAGCATAATCCTAAATAAGTTTTACATTAAACATAAGTTTTATGTCAACTTATTTCAGGACAAGTCATACTCCTCAAAATGCCCTCGAACACAAACGCAAGTCTCCGAAGTTCCCATATGCCTATGAATAGGCATCACCGTTCCCGGTTCCAAAGCATTCAACATCCTCTGACTAAGATCCTCCGAAGAATTCCGCAGATCAAAACTGCACCTCAACCGAGGTGAAGCCTTCGCCTTAGCCGTTAGCTCATCCAATAATGCCTGACTAATAATCATATCGATGCCGGTTTTAAAATCTTAGCCCACACACCCAACCAGAACGTACTCCACCGACTCTCCCCATAACACATCTCCTGTTTCCAAGCATTTCCTTGCCAGCGGCGAAACTTATAGACCAACCGCTTAAACAAGCCCTTAGGCTCCGCCGTCGGGAAAGCCGGGTCAATAATATCATTCAGTACCCTCTCTTTCAAATTCGGAAGGAACTGAACCACCGGGAATAAGGTCGATGAAAATCCAAGATCCTCCACGCAAATAGCGTTAATACAATCAAAGAATCCCTTCATATGAAACTTCTCCAACAAAGCCATAAGCCAAGCCCAGTCTACCTCCTTTGTATGCTTCTCCACAAAGAAAGCCCAATCCAGAACCTGTCTCAAGTTGATTTCAGCAGCCGTAAAATGGCTAGTCAAATGCCGAATCAGAAACAGGGCATGCAGATTGGGGGATGGCAAATAAACCGACTCTCCCAATACATCTAGGCTATATGAATCATCCTTCCCTAACTCCTTGAAAATCTTTTCAAGCTCAGCACTTGATTTACGGGTATGGACATTAACAAAATCATAATGATTCTCCACCATAAAACCTTGCCATCTAAATACGGTGTGGTGATGATGAGAGGAATCCACTTTGATTCCCATTTCTTTAGCTAGTAAGGAGTCTGCGTTCTTCTGTTTTCCGAAAACCCAGATATCTATATCCCCATAGGGCCGATGATTGCCCTTTGGCCAGTTGAGGCCACACGCGTAGCCCTTCAACACCATCATCTTGTAGCCACGCGAGTTATACCAACTAGCCAATTCTGCAACTGCTTGCTGGTATAATTCAAAACGGGATTCATAGTTCTGCAGTGTTTGGCCAATCCATTGCAAAAGAAGTACTTTAGGGGGCCTTTTTGCATCAGGCAATGACTCAATGCCATCCGTGATAACAGCAGCAAGCCCCTGTTTATTTGCAAGGGATTGTATGGCTTGCCAGTCCAGAGAATCAGGAATCGCGCAACCGTTTCCAATCCCCTGTCTAACTACCGATAGAAAAGATTTTTTGAATTCAGGTGTCACAATTAGAACTTCCTCCACACCATCTTGTTAACCACGCCTACGTAAGATTGTATGATTCGTATCACCTTAGTGCTTACGTTCTCATCCACATAGTCTGGAACAGGAATACCCTGATGTCCATCCTGAATGAGACTCACCGCAACATCTACACTTTGAAGCAGACCCACAGTGTCAATACCACTTAAAACAAAGCAACCCTTATCCAATGCTTCTGGACGCTCTGTACTGGTGCGGATACACACGGCAGGGAAAGGATGTCCCACAGACGTAAAGAAGCTACTCTCTTCAGGAAGAGTCCCGGAATCAGAGACCACAGCAAAGGCGTTCATCTGAAGGCAGTTGTAGTCGTGGAAACCCAGTGGCTCGTGCTGAATGACACGCTTATCAAGCTGAAAGCCACTAGCCTCAAGGCGTTTGCGGCTGCGCGGATGGCAGCTATAAAGGATAGGCATGTCGTACTTTTCCGCCATCTGGTTAATAGCGTTGAAGAGACTCAAGAAATTCTTCTCTGTATCAATGTTCTCTTCACGATGAGCACTGAGCAGGATGTACTTGCCTTTCTCCAAACCGAGACGCTTGTGGATATCGCTGGCCTCAATCTCGGCCAGGTTCTGGTGGAGCACTTCGGCCATCGGGCTACCGGTGACATAGGTGCGTTCTTTGGGAAGACCACAATCGGCCAAATAACGACGTGCGTGCTCGCTGTAGGCCATATTCACGTCGGAGATGATGTCCACAATGCGACGGTTAGTCTCCTCCGGCAAGCACTCATCTTTACAGCGGTTGCCAGCTTCCATGTGGAAAATAGGAATGTGGAGACGCTTAGCACCGATAACACTCAAACATGAGTTGGTATCACCCAGCACCAGCACGGCATCCGGCTTCAACTCCACCATCAGCTGGTAGCTCTTGGCAATGATGTTGCCCATGGTCTCACCCAGGTCGTTACCCACGGCTTCCATATACACGTCCGGATCTGCCAACTTCAAGTCCTTGAAAAACACCCCATTCAGGTTGTAGTCATAGTTCTGCCCGGTATGCGCCAGAAGGCAGTCAAAATACTCCCTACACTTGTTAATAACTGCCGCCAGACGGATAATTTCCGGGCGGGTCCCCACAATAATCAGAAGCTTCAGCTTCCCGTTATTCTTGAATTGTGCCATATATTTTTATTGTTTTGTCATTTCGAGCGAAGCCGAGACATCTTATTTCACCAGTTCAAAAAACGTATCCGGCTTGTCCGGATTAAACACCTCATTGCAGTACATCACCGTCACCAAATCCTCCGTCTCTGAAAGATTAATGATATTATGCGTGTACCCCGGCAGCATATGCACCGCCTGAATCCGCAAGCCGGAAACCTCCCACTCCAGCACCTTACCGGAAGGGTCATTCAAATTCCGCTGCTGGATGAGCCCGTGGCCAGCGACCACAATAAACTGCTCAAACTTGGTGTTGTGCCAGTGCTGGCCTTTGGTGATGCCGGGCTTGGAGATATTAATCGAAACCTGCCCCGCATTCAGCGTATGCACCAGCTCCGTAAAGCTCCCGCGCTCATCTACATTCATCTTCAAATCAAAAGCCGCCTTCTCATACGGCAGATACGAAAGATACGTAGAATACAGTTTCTTCGCAAAACTCCCTGCCGGAATCTCCGGAATCATCAGCGTCCGCGGCTGATCAGCAAAACTCTTAAGCAACTCAACAATCTCTCCCAAAGTAACCTTATGCGTCACCGTTGCCGCGCAGTAGCGCCCATCCTCACGCAGGACGGTCTCCACCCCGTCAAACTCGCAATGATGCTCCTTGCCCAGGAGGGCCGATATCATCTCATCTACCAGGTCATCAATATACAGCAGCTCCAGCTCCACCAATGGATCATTCACCGTATAAGGCAGGTCGTTGGCAAACGCATTGCAGAAGGTAGCCACGGCAGAGTTGTAGTTGGGTCTGCACCACTTACCAAAGAGATTCGGGAAGCGGTACACAAGCACCTTTGCGCCTGTCTCCTCCCCATAAGAAAGGAACAAATCCTCCCCTGCCTTCTTGGACCGTCCGTACTCCGAATTCCCGAAACGTCCTGTCAGCGAAGCCTGCTGAGATGAAGAGAGCATCACCGGGCAATTATTCCTATGCTTCTTCAGCGTATCCAGGAGCGTGGAGGCAAACCCGAAGTTCCCTTCCATAAACTCCTCCTGGTTCTGCGGCCTGTTCACGCCTGCCAGATTAAACACAAAATCGCACGAAGCGCACCATGCATCTAATTCCTCCGGAGTGGAGTCAATATCATACTCATAGATTTCCTCAATTTTCAACCCAGGAAACCTCTTGTCTTTTCCATCGCGAATGTTTTTGAGGGCAGCACATAAATTCTTACCCACAAAACCTTTAGCTCCAGTAACTAAAATCTTCATCTGATAGACACTAAATTATTCGAATTAATTTCATCTCTAATATTATTCACTAAGTATATCTTCCGGCCCTGTAGGTTCATACGCCCCGTCCTTCATTTCCAGAATCACGGAGCCAGACTCCAGGGCCCGAACCGTATGCCACTGACCAGCCGGAATATTCAAAGCAACAACTTGCCCATTGGGCGAAAGCTCGATGGTCTCCGTGCATATCCACTCCAACTCGTCATAGAACTCCCAAACAAGCCTGCCTCTCAAACACACTACTGTTTCAGAAGTATGTCTATGCCGATGTATGGGCAGAGGTGAACCTGGCTCAATAGCATTCAGCATTCGCTGAGACTGGTCATCTGCACTATTCCGCAAATCCATATTCATTCTCAGACGAGGTGATGCCTTGGCCTGCTCAGTTAGCTGATCCAGTATCGCTTGCGTTATATTCATAACTGTCAACTATCAACTTTCAACTTGATTAGTACTTCCTAAGTACCACTTCAAACCCTTCCGCATAGTTCACTCCCCACTGACTCCCCCGAACAGCAGCAAGGCCTGAGATATACTCAACAGAACGAGGATGCGGGTAAGGCCGCATCACGCCACGATACATGCCCAAAGCTTTCACCTTCGCCTGCACACCTTCGGGACCCACTTCCACAAAGCAGTTGGGATTGAACGTCTGCATGGCATTGTTAATCTTCCACTCCGTGCAGCTGGGCACCTCCATATACCAGAACTCCTTCACGCGCTTCACCTCCGGTCTGCGCTGGAACAGACGAATCGCCTCCTGGCACGCCATCGACGTCTGCAGATGGTCATTGTTCGTATCCGCAGGATGATGGGTAATGATGATGTCCGGCTCACTCTCCTTGATGGCACCTTCGATGAACTGCACCAGCTGCAGATGCGGCACCGTGTTCATCTCGATGTTCGGGAACGTCCCTTCATACTCCTTGTTCACCCCGATATATTTCAGTGCCGCATGCGTATCATCATCCAGCTCCTTGTCATCCGGACGGAACGCACGCGCCTTGGCCTCCGTGCACATGATACACACATCCACCTGGTCACCATTGTGAGCCCATTTCCATATCGATGCTCCAGCACCCAGCACCTCATCATCCGGGTGCGCCACTACGATTAAGTATTTCATATCTTTAGTTGTATTGTTTTCGTTAACTTATTTGTCCGATGGCCCCCGCTGCAGGCACAAATGGCTTTCAGCCATTAGAGCCTTCCGCTCTTCGCACAGAGAGGTCGCCCGCCAAGGCGTGCGCCCACTCTGTCTTTCCTGCCAGTCCAATTGCGACAACTTACAATAAATCATCCATATTAGATTCTTCAGGCTTCTTGTTCTGCCACTCATCGGCAATGCTCTTCCAGTCAATTTTGCGTTCCTTTGCTCCAGTCCACACATCCCAATAGTCGGGGTCATCTGACTGCGGACGTTGTGCTTCTGGCAATGTACGCATCTTTACCATTACAGGCAATTCCGAAGCCCAACCAAGCAATACTGCATACTGCGATGGCAATGAAGGCATCTCACGCAATATGCCCCGCATATTGTCGGGTAGTAAGCGTTGAACCAACTCTTGGTCACGGTCGTTGGAAATTCTGTGAAGAAGGAAAGAATTACACTGAGACAATACTGTTGGCGATAGTTCTGATGGTCTTTGTGAAGACAACACCAAGCCTAACCCGAATTTTCTTCCTTCACGAGCAATCTTCTCAAACACCTTACAGCATTGAGTTGTTGGTCCATTGTTTTCAGCATCATCATTATACCTTTTCACAAAATAGTGAGCCTCTTCCATAACTAAAACCGTAGGCAAACACACTTTGTTCAACTTTAAATACCTTTGCTGAGCCTCAAATACCATACGCGCAGTAACAGCAGTAATGATACTTGTAACGTCAGAAGGGAGTAGCGATAGGTCTATGATTGTCAGTGACTCTTTGTTATCAGAGCCAATATACTCACTAAGCCAACTGCTCAAATCCAGAGTTTCATTGTCAATTACTTTCTTCACGCGAACATCAGAAAGTAACGCTTTAATTCGAGGCATCAAAGTAACAACGTAATCTGTAGTACTTAAAATCTCAGCATTTGCTTCTATGGACCGCACAAAATTTACACCAGTGAAAGGAATGGGGCTGTCCTCATCTGTAGGCAGGAACTCTTCCTCTTTCCCACCGGCTTTAAGATACACCTCATTCATTAGCTCTACAAGTTCCTTTACTTCCTTCCTTGAGTAAGTATAGTCAATGAAGCCACTACCAGTCCTATTTGTTTTGAAGGTTGAAATTTTATCGTTAAGGCTATTGAGAGCATCTTTTAGTTCATCATCAAAATCCCCTTCAACAACAAAACCTTCACTCCATTTAATCAAGCGGTTATGAAATCCAAATGCAGGTTTGCTCACAAAAGGAGAGCCATCTTTAACGCTAATCTCAACGGCTTGAATAATAACTCTAATATAGTTAGCTAATTCGATTTCCTTTGTAAATCCATCTGAACTAACCCCACTCCTCACCGATTTCAACGCATGAACAATTGTTGTCCTATGAGTCTTGGGGGATGCTTTGGTAAACCCACACCATTCATCTGTATTCCAGAACCACATAGGTACTTCCAACTGCTTTCTTCCGTCACCAGCCTCAATATTCACTGAATAGATATTGGCATCCTTTTTATCAGCAAACGCCTTACTGTACTCTCCGTTGGGGTCAAGCACGATAAACCGGCTATTGACAGAAATGTCTTTCTTTGCCTTGTTGTAACTTGCGCTTTCGAGCGACCATCTGATAAGCCCAGCCACAGAACATGACTTGCCACTGCCTGTATTTCCAAGAACAGCAAGATGACGACCATACAATCTGTCAGGATCAATCATCACCTTAGCATTTCCAACCAGTGGGCTATTACCAATATATACCCTACGGTTTTCTCCAGACTCAATAATAGACTTCAACTGATCTTCCGTTGGAAGGATTACAATGTCTCCTACTGAAGGAAAAGTTTCCAGACCTCTTTTGAACTTGTATCCTTTTTCCGAGGCCACAAGTGTCCCTACTGGCTGCAATTCCATTTTCCTCAACGGAAATGGCAGGTCTATTAACCCGAAATCCTGAAAACCACTACGCTTTGGATAAGGTGAACGCTGAATAGTAATCCATGACACTTGCCCAACCACAAATCCTAAATCAACAGGAATCATCACATATCCGTTGATACGTGGAAAGTTTCTCGGAGTACCCGTATTTAACGCTACACTGTCGGGCGACTCAATATCAAGTTGAACCTCAATTCTGTCGGGTGAGATATACTCTACAGTTCCTACTCTCAGCGAAGCCAGTTGTTCTATGGGTGTCGTTGTCATTTGGAAGAGGTTGTTGGTGCTGTTGTCGTTGCGGCAGAAGTAGAAGTAGCAGATTCTGTTCCTGATGCAGTTGAAGGAGCAGAAGTTTCACTTGACGTTGCGCCCATTCGGTGTTGCAGGAGCTCAGCCATACGGATTGTAGTTCTGTCAATAGCAGATTTTGGCAAATAGTCGTTAGACAGATTGGTTATGTTTCCAAGATTGCCGCCCAACAGCACGGACATTTGAGCATAATGAGCAGATTCATAATAGAATTGCAGAATCCGTCCAATCGGATCATTGAAGGATATAACAACCAAATGTGTTGAAGGTATTGTGAGCATATCGTGAATAACACGATTGATATGCTCGTCCCCAAATCCATATCCGTATGTTACCAGAGTACTGTTTGGCCTGCATACAGCAGCAGCAAAGTCCCTAAATAACTCCACATAAGGATATTCTGCGGTCTCTCTATCTTTTGCAGAATTGGGATATACCATAAGTTTCAGAGCATCAGCACCCTTCAGTCCAGGTGCATTCAAATATGGCGCAATATCATCTGCCCCGAATGGCAATCCTATTCTCCTTATTTCGTTTTCATTCTGCACCCAGTCCACAGAACCATGAAGCTTGGTCAAACGGGCAACTCCTTCTAGATATCTAGGCTCACCGCGAATTCCCGGCGGATTATAGTGGATATCAAGATTTAGCCTAGACGATCTAAAAATGGGCATCATGGTTCCAACAAACCTATCCAATAAATGAATACCTGCTAGTTCTGATCCCACCTCAATCAAACGATCATAGTTAGTTGTAAAGATATTCAGTCTTTCGCGATTTCCTGTCCTACTTGCAAAGCTCATCAGGAAGTTCACCAATACTGAATATGCATTCTCTCGTTTATCATCAACAGCTGTTGCTATAGCATTCTCAGACTCCAGAATTGATTTGGCAAACGCACTGATGATGTTGTTTAGTTCAGCTTCTAATGAATTAGCCTCCGTATCTTTCTTCAGGATTCTAAGGCCGCGCAACAAATCATTAGCTGTTCTAATCTGGTCTTCTATGTTTCCATTGTCTCGCCCGCTAGCCTTTGCTGATTTCTTAGCAGCCGCCTCTATCTCGTCCTTATAAGTCGCGAATGCGCTGGCTGCCATAGTCGTGCCACCACTTGCTCCAGCCAAATAGCTGATGGCATTGGTAATTCCTGAGCCACAAAGCAATGACAGATGTTCTGATTGAAACAGAGATGTCAACCAAGGCTCAATCCTTGAACGGAATATTGTTTTTGTAATCTTTCCATCATCCGGCATCCAGTTGCAGTCATCTGGATTCGTCACCTTCCCATCCTTGTCCACAAGAATCAATTCACGGTCATCGCGTGTCTTGACGACATTTCCCTTTTCAGACAACACCTTGTTGGCCTCTTCAATTTTCTTTATTATGTCCATTCGCCAAAATATGGTTAAAAATCCATTTTTACCTGATCTAGCGTAATAATTTTGCTAATCAAATCATCCTTCTGAGACTCATCTTTCACAGGATTACCTCCTATTGTCTTGAGTTTCTTTATAAATTCAATGAGCCTAGCCTTGAACTCATCATCCTTTATAAGAATATAGCTTACTTCATTTAAATTGAACTTTAATGTGTACTTTTTGAGAGCATCGGATGGCAGTGGTTTGTCAGCATCTTTGTTTCCTTTGGGAAAACGCCAGTTCAAATATTCTTCCTTTGACCAGAACCATTTAGTACCATCTTCATCTGGCACTAAATATCTCCACTCGTTTTCTTCATAGTTATTAATCTTTTTCCCTTTATATTTGCCCTCATATTTCTTTAGATAACCTATTATATGAGTATTAACTGAATGTTCCTGCTGCGCCCCCACCATCTTTGCGAACTCTTCTAAAGGGAAACTCTTATATATAGTATTATTAATCAATTTAGTTTTTACGTCTTCCCGGTTATACCACTTAAGCACCTTTTCATTTTTTGTATGATGAAAATATACGGCCCGAGCCACATCACTATTAGCAATATACATCACTGGTGTAAGTCCATTTTCAATAGCCCATTGTTTTGATAAAGCAATTCCATAATTACCATATCTACTATTATGCTCATCCAAGAGCATAATAGGTATATCACAGAAACTGGCCATTGGTATTCCTACGACAAACTCTGATTCATCGTCAAAAGTCAAATCCTCCTCACAATAATTAGGAATTATTCCATCCCTAATAATCTTCTTTAACAAGTCAAAATCTTTGGTAAACCGAAATACCGATGATGTCCTAAAACTCCCCATAAATATTTCATTTTTCTTTAAACCCCTTAACCATTCACCTTGAACCCTTAACCGTCAGTGGGTCTCCTCTGCGATACAAACACATACCTACAAAACTCCCAAATTGCTTTCAAATACTTCATTAGCGTTAACCGTTAATCTTGAATTATTATTGAATCGTGAACCATGAACCAAAAGTGTGGTTTGATTTCCTTGAGCATCACACTGACTTTGATCAGCTGATCATGGAAACCTCCAACGGTAAGGACTATTGGATTCACGTTAGCTGCCGTAAAAACCGCAAAGCTAACCGCCATCAGGTAATCCGTTATCTCAAGAAGTGATCCCCCGTTACGGGCACAAATGGCTTGCAGCCATTAGAGCCCTTCACTCCCCACACACATGGTGCAGCCGCGAAAGCGGCAGCACCATGTGCTTTTTCCGACTCACTAAAGATTTCTACCAATACTCGCCTCAATTATCCTAATATATGCTGCTATAAATCCGCATGGTTTTTATACAGCAAACATCATATCGAGGCCGGTTTCAACAAATGAGACCATACCCCCCACCAAAAGACACTCCATCTGCTCTCCGAGTAGCACAAACGTTGTTTCCAAGCATTAGCCTGCCAACGGCGGTATTTATATAAGAGACGTTTAATAATCATTTTGGGCTCTTTACCCTCAAAGCCTGGAGAAAGAATGTCTTGCAGAACTCGATCCTTAAGAGAAGAATCAAAATGAGTTACGTGAAATGCTTCAGGTTTAAATCCTAAATCGTTTATACAAATACCATTTAAACATTCCACAAACATATCCATATGGTATTTCTTCAGAATAGCTATCAACCATACCCAATCTACTTCATTTGAATGCTTTTTAACAAAGAATGCCCAATCTAGCACCTGCCTAAGCGTAATTCTCTCTGAAGCAAAATGGCTAACCAAGTGGCGTATTAGAAACAAAGCATGCAGGTTAGGCGATGGTAGATAGATTCTCTCACCATATAATTCTGTATAAAAACTATCATCAACACCCAACTCCTTGAATACTCTCTCTAATTCTTTGTTTGAACGTCTACCATGAACATTAACGAAATCGTAGTGATTCTCAACCATTATATCACGCCAGTAAAAGACAGTATGGTGATGGTGAGAATCATCTATTCGAATTCCTTTTTCTGACATAAGAAATACGTCAGCCGTTTTCTGCCGTCCGAATTGCCAAACATCTATGTCCCCACAGGGTCTATGTTCCGGTTTGGGCCAATCAAGCGAGCACGCGTATCCTTTTAAAATCATCATCTTTATGTTATGCTCGTTGTAGAACGCAGCCATTTCAGCTATTGCTCGACGGTACAATTCGTATCTATACTCATAATTATTAAGCGTCTCCCCAATCCATTGAAGCAATAATTCCTTAGGTGGCGTAATTTGATTGGATAACTTCTCGAGACCATCCATGATAACGGCAGAAAGCCCCTGCTTATTGGCGAGAACCTCAATATTATTCCAATCCGTATCTGAGGGGATTGTGCCCGCATCATGCCCAATCCCTAAACGAACCAACTGAATAAATGAGTACTTAGTCATCAGATACCTTTACGTCTTCTGGCTTAAGCGGCTCGTATGAACCGTCTTTTACTTCCATTATTACAGTACCACTCTCTAATGAGCGAACTGAGTGCCACTGTCCAATTGGGATATTATAAGCTACAACAGGCCCCAGCGGGCTCAATTCTATTGAATGAGTCAAGCGTCCCTCTTCATCATAAAGCATCTCAAGAAGCCGTCCTCGAATGCAAACCACTGTTTCAGATGAAGTGCTATGCCTATGAATCGTGACCTTGCTTCCAGGTTCTGTTGCATTAAGCATACTTTGGGACTGGTCTTCTGGCGAATTTCTTAAATCACAATTCTGACGCAACCTTGGATCCCTTTTAGCCAATGAGGTTAATGAATCGAGGATGCTAATATCTATTTTCTCTATACTCATTTTGCGATTTTATTCAGAAAGCATTCTACGGTATTCTGCATCAGGCACGCAATGGTCATGGGGCCAACACCTCCGGGAACAGGAGTAATAGCAGAAGCCTTCGGTGCAACCGTATCAAAATCTACATCTCCACATAGTTTTCCGGTTTCGGGGTCTCTGTCCATACCGACATCAATTACCACGACACCATCAGACACCATATCACCTGTAACCATCTTGGCCTTACCTGCTGCCACAACAAGTATTTCTGCCTGTCGGGTAATAGAAGGTATATCAACCGTTCTTGTATGGCATTGCGTTACCGTAGCGTTGGCATCCAATAGCATTTTTGCAACTGGAAGACCTACGATATTGCTTCGTCCTATGACAACTGCTCGTTTTCCCTTAGGGTCAATACCCATTTCTTTCAACAGGTACATTATACCCTTAGGGGTACACGGCTCCATATGTGGAGTCTTCTGCCAAAGTCCGGCAACATTCAAAGGATGAAAACCATCAACATCTTTTGATTTATCAATGGCTTCAATCACTTTAGCCTCACTTATATGTTTAGGAAGTGGAAGTTGTACCAAAACGCCATCTACAGAATCATCAGCATTCAATTGGGCAATCAAGTCAAGCAGTTCTTGCTCTGCAATAGTCTCATCCTTAACTATAGTAGTATTCTTAAATCCACAAGCCTCACAGGCTTTGGCTTTATTCCTAACATATACCACACTAGCTGGATCTTCGCCCACGCGAACAACCACCAAATGCGGGACTCTACCATATTTTTCAGGGAAAGTAGCAACCTGTTCTGCAAGTTTTGATTTTAGGCTAGCGGAAATCTGTTTTCCATCAATTAGTTTCATTAGCTGATTCTATTAGCTCGTTGAGTATCCATTTACACTCTTCGCCAAACAATGCATAAAGAATGCAAATCACCGTATAAACAATCAACTTCAAATCATAGAAGATGCCTGCTTTCTTTACGTAAACATATTCCAGCTCTCTGCGGGTCTCAAAGACTTTCTCCATATACTCCTCCTCATCAGTAAACTGGTCGCCATAGATGAAGTCATAGAGTGCGGCCGGTCCAGACAGACCGACAGGTACCTTAGCTGCCTCATTCCATTTACCCGTACGGAACAGTTCGAACTGGTCTTGTGCCACAGGTCTTGGACCAATAACACTCATCGTTCCATAAAGGATGTTCAACAGCTGAGGCAACTCATCAATCTTCACTTTGCGGATAAAGTGACCAAACGGGAAAATTCTGTCCTCATCAGGTCTCAAAGAAGCTTCATTTGCCGCCTTAGCTACTCGCATAGAACGGAACTTATACATCTTGAATGGCTTATTTCCCTTCCCTATTCGATGAGCTGTATAAAAGATTGGTCCCCAATCTGAGACAAGGATACCCACAATGGCAATAACCCATAATGGACTGGTACCAATAATACCCAATAGGGCGCAAATGAAATCAAAAATTCTCTTAATGACTTTATACATCCTTCTTAGATCAATCGTTTCCCTTTTTTTCTAAAATCCCGCGCCTGTTCAACAGTAGGCCAAGAGAAATAACTCCCCTCACTGGTCTTATTGGGTTTTGTCTCCAATGTGCCATCCGATATCTTTTGAATAGTCTGTACCATCAACTCACCACCCAATTCCTTAGTCTTGTTCATGATCTGGTACATGGTTTTGCAATCAGAAATATCAACTGGGGCCTGTAGGCAAATGTCTCCATCATCAATTGCAGCACTCATTTTATGCACGGTCGCGCCAGCACTATTTTCTTCATTATAGAGATACCAGAATGAAGGGAATGCGCCACGGTAGTTGGGAAGCAAAGCCCCATGGACGTTAATAATGCCGTACTTCGGGACTCCTAACAGTTCAGGTTTAATAATCTGAGGAGCAGAATATGATATTATCAAATCCGGGTTCACATTGCGGATATACTCTACGAATTCTGGTTTATTAACGTTTGTTACCACCTGATACTTAGCTCCAATCTTTTTGGCCGCATGCTCCACAGAACGCTTGCCGCCAAAGAGCCGGTAATCCGAAATCACATCAAGACATCCTTCAAATATCTTCCAGCACTGAACAATACCCATTTTAGCACACTGCCAAAAACCAAACCAATTAATCAGGTCACTCCTCTTATTATCAAACGAGTGTTTACTCTTATTGTTCACGACCTCTACTATGTCGCAAACCTTAGAAGCCTTAATGATATTGGTGGGGATAAAAAATCTGTCTTGTTGGGTAAATACAATTACCTTGAGTTTCTTCTCAGACATAAGTAAGATTAATTAAAATGAATTATATCTTATAGTTGGTCAGCACATCAAGCGGCTGCCATCCTAATTCTCTTTTTGCTTTTTCGTTACTAAAGGTGAGGGATTCCGTCATTTTTGTTAATCGGTATGAATTAAAAGGAGCTTTATGACCTAGTAAATCACCAACCTTTGCAATGCACCAAGCCATCCAGTAGGGCAAGTTAAATGGTTTGTGGACGCCCAACTGCTTGGCAATAGACACAGATATCTCACCAAAAGTGGGGTGATTGTCATCACAAACATTATAAACTCCCCCCTTATCTTTTACAAGTTCTACCAAAGTAGCTATATCCTCCGCCATCATGATACTTTTCTTCACCTTCCCACCAGCCAGATTTACGTAGAAACCTTTCTTGATACCATTCACCATAGCGCCAAGATTTCCAGGTGCACAAGTACCGGCCAATAATGATGGCCGTAGGATACCTAATATGACACTGTGCACGTCACACCATTTTGTCAAATAGTCCTCTGCCATTATCTTGCTTTCTGCATACGGGCTTGTTCCATTTCTAGGATGGTCCTCAGTAATCAATTCACCAGTATCACAGCCATATACAGCGACCGTGCTGATAAACACTATGGACTTGGGAACACCAACTTTTTCCAGAGCAGCACAAAGGTTCACGGTACCTTGATAATTCACATCATAAAAGACCTTTTTTTCTTCCTCAGTCTTAGGTACCATATGGGCTTTACCACAAGCATGAAGCACCACATCATATTTCTCTGGAAGACTAGGCACTTCTTTCGCAAGATTTGCCTTGATCATATCATCAGGGGCAATACCACAAGTGGTCACCTTATATTGTTTTGTGAGGATAGGCATTACATTTTTACCCAAAAACCCTGTACCGCCTGTAAATAAGAGTTTCTCCATTATATTGCTTCAACAAATTTATTCAGTATAATCTCCTTGGCATATTCCGTTTCTGCCACCTTCCGTGCTCTTTTTCCCATTTCTGCAAACTCGATGCATTTCTCAGGAGAAAGATTAGATAGGAACCTCACTATTCCTTCCCGGTCAGAAGGTTCAAACACATAACCAATCTCTTTCTCATTCACTAATAGACCTATCTCACTTTCGGGTTCACCAATAAACAGAACAGTTTTACCGGCAGCCATGATGTTATAGGTCTTAGATGGCACACCCAAACCATACATCCCTTCAGTAAGAGTAACCAGAGCCAAATCACAACTGTTAATAACTTCACTTTGTTTTGAACGAAGATATGGACCTTTAAATAACACTTGAGTCATTCCATGGCTTCTAGCGTATTCTTTAAGACTGTCCTCTTCAGCGCCTGTTCCCCACAAATGAAAAAACAAGCTTTCATTCTTTGCTGAGTTAATACACTCCATAACTGATTGTAATCCTTGCAGGCGTCCAATATTACCGGCATACTCAAGTATCACTTTTGGGGATTGCGAATTAATATCTAATGGAGAGATAATATCCAAATCCGCCCAGTTTTCGATAATGACAACATTGGGATGATTATGAAAACGAGCGACCTTTCTTTCTATTATCTGCTTCATATCACGTCCCAAAACGATCAATTGGTCTGCCCTGCTGTAAGCCTTATCAAAGATTCTCTTGAGGAAATTGTAAGCAACCTTGGGTAGTTTCAATCCAGCAGGTGCTGTATTCTCTGGGAATACATCATGCACCAAGATATTCAGTTCAAACTCTCTATTCTTCCGAAGTCTTGATACTAAAGCTACAACAGGAGCTGGATTAGTCACCAACAACACCTTATCTCCCTCTTTGATGCTTCTCTTAGCTGTTTGATAAAGTTGTCTACTTATAACAGCAAAACGCATAGCTTTACCAAAGAAAGTATTCTTATCAAGATCTACTCCCTTAACATGCGTGACCACAATCTGTGGATTCAGGGCAAACTTGTTGTTCGGATCTGTATTCTTGCGCTTATCGTATATCTCCGGTCCACAAATAACCTTAACCTCATACTTTTGAGCCATCACATTTGCTATTTCCCCTAAGATGAATGT
>Ga0265300_10002525_pt1 | contig 15757 bp, 22 predicted proteins | sample AusTroGonzalo_MG_FD_193482 | JGI IMG/M metagenome (GOLD analysis project Ga0265300, IMG submission 193482) | Bovine rumen microbial communities from tropical cattle in Woodstock, Queensland, Australia - Gonzalo_03 | ecosystem: Host-associated > Mammals > Digestive system > Stomach > Rumen ...
TGCAGTCTGCCCAAGGGATAAACGTAATCAGATCTTTGATAGGCTCAAAGAAGTAAGGAAGGGCGCCCATGATTACGAAGTTAATCTTTCCTAGCTTTACCATCTGAATTATCCAGTCAATCCATACGGGGTACCAATCGCCAGGAAGTGGTTCAACGCCGTTTGGAAACTGAGGGCACTTTGGTACTGGGTTACGATAATGCTGTGGGGCGCCAGAATACAGAATAGTTGGCTTCGTTAGGTCAGACTCCATCGGTTTCTTGCGTTCTGCAGACCAGAGATAGCGGGGAACAACGTTCTTTATTACTCGAACAGCATGATAATCAAAGTGTTTCTCGATGGAATCCTTTAACCATTCAGTAGAAACAACGACTTCATCAAGCAATTCGAGAGCACGCTTCATGTTTTTCTGCATTCCCTCAGTGTTTTGCATATTGAGAGATGCCATGTTGTAAGGCGGAATGAACTCTCCATTGGAAACCCAGCACAAATCATCCCACTCACCGACTAACTTATAGCCAAATTTGGGCTGAGCGCCCTTAAGTTGTGTTAGAACAGCAAGATCTTGGTCAGAAATTGGGCGTTGCCAGAAGATACAGCGGGTTCCTGCCAACCAGTTGGGATCCAAAATAGGGTTTGGAAGGAGAATAGGCGTGATACCTGACTGTTCCAAGCCAGCAAGATACTGCGCATTCCAACGTAGTCTGTAATGTGAACAACCTGATGTATCGCGGAAAATGATCTGAACTACAGCACCGGGCGGTGTAAAAGATAGCATAAATGTCCTCCGTTCTATTTATCAAAAAAACTGCAGAGACCCACATGGCCTACTGCAGTAAGTGAGATACTGAAAAGGATACAATATGTATAAAGACAGAAAAACCCCGCAACCTTTCGGCTACGGGGGTGTGTGAGGAGGGAGAATTAAAATTCTCTGCGGAGGGAGCGGTAAATAGACTGCTTATAATGTTAAAGAAATGCTCCCGTCCGCAAACTGTTATCTTGCTTGCTGACCCTGAGGAACAGGGTTCATCGGTGTGGGAAAGTTGCCGGTCTTAGCAAATCCTAGCCACTGACCCCACTTCAAAGTACCACCTGCTGCCTTATATTGACGGTAAGGTTCCTTATACTTGGAAAGTCCTGCGCCGCCTTCCTTATGGCGAGTATACTTGCGCTTCTGAGGCTGTTCAGAAGGAACAGCGTTTCCCGGGACAGCAGGAGTCAGCAGGAACTGTTCCTGTGTTTCTGCAGGCATCATCTTTGCGAGGAATGCATCAATCCTCGGAAGATTTTCAATAGGTTGCTGGTCAAAGCTAGACGTGAAAAGTCTGAGCTTACGCTTAACCTGTTCAATGTAGTTTACGAGTTCTTCGTTGTTGGAAATTGCCATAGTGTGTTTCTCCCTTGTTTTAGTTTTTTTGTTGTTTTTTCCGATTTCTGAAAGTTTCTGAAAACCTTCAGGTGTTAAGTTATGTTTGTGACGCATTTTTGATTTAAGCGCTTCATGCTCTTCAGGAGTCATGTTCGCATAACGTCTTTTATGTGATTCTGAAATCTTTCTTGCTCGCTCAGCCCTTTGTTCAGGTGTAAAAGTAGGTTTCTTTCTTGGCTTTCCTTTCATCAAGGCAGAATGTGCTGCTTTCTGTTCAGGCGTCCATTTCCAGTGCATGCCTTTGTTCATTGTTTAATCCTTCTTAGATTAGTTAAAAGACCTAGAAATGTTCTTTTTCATTTCTGTATAAAGCTCATATACGGGGTCGGATGTTTTCGGCAAATCTTTCCAAAAAGTTGGTTTGTAGCTTTGAATACAAATTCCGTCAGAGTCACAATCATAATACTTAGTAACGCCATCTTTATTAAGAAATTTGAAATTACACCAACAATAATCACCAGCACATATACTGTCATTTCTACCTGAATATGTTATTTCAAGCGTCTTGCTATCAATGCCAAATACATATTCCTTTTTTGTTGTAAAATCCTCGTCATCGTAAGTTTCTTCAAATGAAACAATTTTCTCTTTGATTTTTCCATCGGTGTTCTTTACAATTTTTTCACCAAGATATTCTATTTTGAGGTCTGCAGATGCAATAGCAGCGAAAGCAAGTATCAAAATTGCCAGTTTTTTCATTGTTTTCAACTCCTTACCAAATTGCGGGAATAGCGACTGTTCCGAGCCAAATACCACCAAGAATAACACCTGCAGCGATGCCGCCAAACAGAAGCGCGTAACCGAGTTGAATTGCGAAGTTTTTCATTGTTTGTCCTTGTTGTTTTGTTTACGTAGATAATTTAACAATTTTTGACCCACTTGTAAACCCCAAAATAAGGAAAAATTTTGGATTTATTACACTTTTTGCGAAAGCGTCTGAGAACCCAAAATTAGGACTGTTTCTGGCAAATTGTCCGTATTTGACGAAAATTACACAAAAAATGTAATAAACTGACGTATTTTGATGAAAAATGGGCGGTTTTATTACACAAAATATCGGTTTTTCGCTGCGATTATGTCTAATTTCTTGCTTTCTTTCTGCTCCAGTTTGAGTACTTTCTCAACTTCTAACTGATTTTGCCCAATTAAGTCATTTAAAGCACCATTGTCCATAAAAGCATAGTTGGCCTGTAGAAATCTGCAGAAATTGGGCATCTGTTCACTGTAAACTTTAGTAAACTGTCTGACTGCGTGATTGAGATTCTGAATACGAGTACCAACTTCAATAGCACGATTGTAGGAATAGAACTCCATGTAAGCCTGACGTAGCAGCTCCCACTCCTTTACGAACTTTGATTTGCTGTATCTGAAATAGACATCCAAAGCAAATTCGTTGGTGCCGTTCTTTGTAGCGAACTGTCTCATTTTTCTACCATCAATGTAAGGTGATTGAGAGTGAGGTCAAATATTAAAAGCCCTTCTGCGCGTCGCTCTAGATAGTACGCAGGATTTTGTTTTAAGTGGTATAGGGTAATACCGATATTTTCTTTTGACGTGCGTAGGGCCACGAATGTGCCTTTTTTCAGGTGGCGCTTAATTTGTCTTTTTATATCCTTCTTTTTCATTTCATTCTCCATTTCTTTGGTGCGTTTCTAATGTCTTCAATATGTTGTTTGACTCGTTGCTTATGTTCAACGTAGATAATCTCATCTTTATTATTGTCTAAGATCTGATTGAACTCAGGTATGTAAATATCGTCTTTGCAGGCAAGGATCTGGGCTGATATGTTTGGCATCTGGTCTTTATAGGCGATAGCGAACTCCTCAAGGAATTCCGAGAAGTATTTGTCGTCTATCCGGTTTATGGCTGCATCGTAACGATTATCATAACGGGCCTTTAAGGTCTGAGTCATGTTGTAAATGTCAAGATGTATGTTTTCTCCTAAATTCATATTTTTCTGCGCTATGGTCAGTGAAAGTCCCGGGAATGTGTCTGTCTATACATTTTTAATGGATAGCGGACACATTGTAATTAGTATTTTATAAAAATAGAAATTACAGAGTGTCCGGCTGTAGTAAACTACATACAGACACTCTCCTGTGTATTTTCGCCACTATTGATGACCCGCTTGCGGCGGTAGATGATGCTGAGACTGTTGCATTTTGCTTTGGACAGCAACCTCTGAGCCTGCTTAGCATTGAGCCATGAATACTTTCTAATTTCTTGTTCTCCAACTCGTTTTGCCCAATCCTCGAGTTTTTCAGACATGTCAAGTCGTATCTTATACGGAAACGATTCTTGATCTTCCTTAAACTGAGTAAAAGCATATCTCCTTTGATTTTCGTCAACATATTTCTTTTGAACCTTCAACGGAATAAATCTATTCAGAACTTGACGTTGAGTGGAATACTTTGCTATCTTCTTACTGAAGAACTTTTCATAAGCAGCGGCCTTGTCTTCATCAGGCAATTCTTTATTGTCTTCATACAGCAATAGCAACTCCTTGTGAATTCTCAAAATCCTACCATAGTCATTGTCATAAAGACTGATTCTCAATATCTCATTCCATTTCCAATTGTCATTTTTCTCACCAGCAGCCAGACAACACTTAGCTGTAATGCTACGGTCCAGTACTGTCTTATCAAGTTTCAGACCAGCTAGATCCGCCATCATCCAATTCCAAGTCATTCCAATTATTATACGAAAGGCATTCGTCAACTTATTCTCATCATCAATACGATTCCAAATGCCATCATGGTCAATGAATTTCTTTGAATAGAACAACTGAAACAGTGGAAGTCCATAAAGTTGTGGTTCTTTCCCAACCTGTTTCTTGAGAGCAGATAAGTTGTCTGGAACCCAGACATCTATATCTTTACTCATGTCTACTCGCTTTCTGCTTCCTTTTGATGTCTTCTAACAGCAGCCTCGTGAATTGCTTTACCGCGCTTCTCGATGACTTCTGGTGTATTCAGCCATGTAGGCGTTAGATTGCCTTTCTTACGGCGAGTTTCCATAGCCTTCTGTCTTGCTTCAGGCGTATGACACCATGTTGGAGTGACAAATTTTCTATTAAGTACATTCTCTGTGCGTGAAACCCAACGAAGATTGTCAAGACGGTTGTCAAACGGATCTCTGTTGATGTGGTCAACTTCATTACGAGGTTCGCCGCGTTCATCAACAGTCTTATCCTCACCAACCCAAGTCAACAGAACAAGTTTGCCAAGATTGACAACTCTTACTGCTTTCTTGCCGTTTTTCGTGATGTAGTTTTCGCCTGTGCAGACCATCGCTTGAAGCGGATAGCCGTGCTTGTTGTAATTTTTGATACCTTCTTTGATAGGTCCAAAGACACCTTTTACTTTTGTGAAGTAGGAACCTTCTTTACTAACAAAGAAACGCGGATGGTTAGGACACTGCTTGAAGTCCACACCATTGATGTTATAGATTTTCTGTTCGGTCATTGTTATATTCTCCATATTCTATATATAACACAATATAATAAAAAATTCCCAAAATGTCAATGGTTTTTTGAAAAATCTTTCCTAAATATCTGAGTTGTAAATATCGAGTTATATTCTCAACATCAATTCATCTCAACGCAGCGGGTTTTTCCTTATCTTCCCCGCTGCGTTTTTCATTTTGGAGGACAAACATGGTTGATAAGACGAAAATAAGAAAAAGCCCAGAATGGAAGAAATTGAGACAGATTCTCATAGAAAGACAAAATGGGCTAGACCCAATAACTGGTAAGAAACTACGTAAGGGAGCTGCAGTCCATCACTTGTGTCAGGACCCAGAACAGTATGACAACTTAGACCCAGAAAGATTCATTCTCATAAACAGAGAAACACACGAATGCTGGCATTTTATGTATGGTCACACTGACAGACTCAAAGATTGGGTCAAGATTTTGGATAACTTCACGAAAAGTTTTAATAAGGCTGATGAATTCAATTAAACCTAGACGGTTTGCCTGAAAACCTGCGAGAAGAGGCATACGCGCCCACCAGGACCCTAAAATAAAATTAGCGAGTATTGACCCGCTAATGATAAAAGATGATTATAAGATGATCTAGAGCTATTATTTGAGTTCACTCAATTTTTTAGCGTCTCGCTTATCAGAAATGTAGATGACTGGTTCACCATTCTTGAACTTCATTCTGACATTGCATCTCAACTTGCAAAGATGTGGTTTGATGACTTCATTGACGAACTGTTCATCAGTTATCTCATCTGAGTTAAATCTGTCTAGTTTGGTGTATGTAGAACAAAGGACTATGCCTTCTTTCCTGTCATCACTGTCAATAAGACATAGTCTGATGTTTCCATCATCGGTCTTATCTACAACTACTTTGTATTTAAGTTCAGTGTCAAATCTTGATAGATCATTTATTTCCATTTGTACTCCTTTGTGTTTAATCTGCTACACCATTGTAGCACTTTTTGATTTCTCCAGTAATCTTGTCATAGCAAGTACCTCCGACAAACTTCTGATATTTCATCGGATAGTTATGCATGACATATACTGTGAATAGACGTTCAGCCAGCAGTGAGCAAGGCTTGTCGGTTCTGCCTATAGGCAAATTCATTTCTGCAAATACTGTATCCAACCAGTTTACATACAGTTCAAAATCGTGAGTCGGCATAATAAACATATTATGCACGAACAGTAGGTTGCCGTTCAGCATTCCTTCAACTGCATATCTGTATTCTGGGAATTTACGACAGACAGCGTCACATGCTTCCATAAGAAGATTCGGAATCTCTGGGTGAGAATTGACCCAAAGTCCTAGGTTAGTTCCATTGACCCAATACCATGTATGATAGACAGAATCCTTGTCAGTTATGCTGTCTTCTGTAAGGATCTGGTTAGTGTCTTTATGGGAAAGATGCCTTCTTGCTTGATAGATGCCGACCATTTCATAGCCATTTGCCTTAGCATCGTTTAGAATAGCGGGATAAAGATAGGTGTCGCCGAATACATCGGACATTTTGCTTGTGTTCTGAATTGCTTTAAATCCATCAGGCAATGTATACTTAATCTCAGATGGATCTTTACGATAAATCGTGTAGATCATGTTTGTCCTCCATTAGTATTATCTATACTGAAAGTGCGTCTGTTTGCTTGAAAGGACGGATCTTTGTGCCATTTGTCCTTAATCTTAGCAGAAATCTTTGCTTTCGTTTCAGGAGATAAAGGACCACGCTTCTGGCCACGCATTGTCAGTCCAGCTTTCTTGTGAGTTTCAGGCGTAATTCTTGACAACATAACTTGAGCAAGATAATGGCCGTTAATCTGAGCAGCGATGTTTGGCGCCAGATTCTTTGACTCATAATACTGGCATACAGCGTTGTAGATAGACTCTCTTGAATACGGTGAGCGCTTTCTGCCTTCTGGCATCAATCTTTTAGCGACTGTCTTTCTGACCCAAGTCAAACCACGAAGCAGATAATCTGGTTCTGCCTCGCATTCTTGGTCGAGAAATTCTTCTACCAATGTATAGTCAATCGGGATAGATCTTTTTGATTCCATTATATTCTCTCCATGAAAAAACCCATGCAAGCGGCATTCCGACAGTACATGGGCGAATTTTTCTTTTGCTATGTGATGAACTCGCCATCACAATCAAAATATAACAAAAGTTTTGTGTTTTGTGGAGTGCTTGTTTTTATTCCTATCTAAGGTTACGGTTAGGGTCATGAATCATAGCATTTAGCTGTTCTTCATAATCCTTGAACTGCGATGGAATAGCAGGGTTGTATCCGCGCTTCTTGAGTCTTACCCAATCAGCTAGTTCAGGTGATGCGAATACTTGTTCAAGCGAAGGTTTAGCGTTCTTTTGACGTTCTTTGTTTGCTTGTGAAATCATCAAACCCTTACCAGTCTGTCGAGATGTACCTCTTGCTGCTTCACGACCAACTCGTGCTGCACCAGTAGGTGCCTTGTATGAAACGACTTTAGCAAAGTTAGGATCAGACATCAAACGATTATAGCGTTCTATGCCTTCAGCAGTTTTCATCATGTTTGCTTTATCCTTTTCCCATTTCTTAAGGTCATTTGCGTAAGTCTCTTTCCATTTAGCGTCGGTTCTTGCTCGTGCATTAGGAGTAAGAGGAACGTTTTTGTCCATTAGTTCTTTAACTTCGCTCTTGGTAGCATTCTTTGCTACACGAGTTGTATTTTCTGCTTCCTTTGCTTGCTTGGATAGTACATTCTTTGCAGTTTCAACTTCGTCACCAAAGATCTTTGTTATCCAGCCTTCAGCAACATCACCAACTGGCTTACCAACTCGTCCACCGAATCCACCAGTAGCGACATCAACTGCCATCTTACCCATACGAGGAACGAGGTCAGTTACTGCACCAGCACCGGCGCCAATCAAAGGCATCGTTACGTTATGCAGTCCAAGTTCATTTCCTTGGTTGATGTCAGATGCAGCGCCAACGCCACCTTGAAGAGCAGCATCAGCAGCGAACAATGCAGCCTTACCAGCCTTAGAAGCAGCGGCGCCAGCTCCTGGGAACAAGTATGTACCAACGTTTGCTACGTCAAGAGCAACATCTGTATTGGTAATGTCTTCGCCCTTGCTCATACGGTTAGATACGTTCGGAGCGAGTATGTTCTCGTTGATGAACGCAGCAACAGGATTATCCTTCTTGTAGTCCTGATAGATCTTTTTCTTATCCTTCAGGATCTGTTCATTCATCAACTGCTTCATCATCTGCGAACGATCTTCCTTGTTTCTCCAGTTGAATTTCATGGATTCAGCAAGGCGACCCATCTGTTCGTTATTGTACTTCTGCCAGTCTTCAGCCTTTGGTTCAAATTTCTGGATTTGCGGAATGCCAGAAACAAATTTCTGTAGCTGTTCATGGTCAGGGTTATTCTTAGCATATTCACCAAAGGCATCATTGATACGCTGAAGAGCAGCGTCTTGATCTGCATACGAATAATTACCGCCGGAATTTCCAGCAATCTTTAGATCATCTTCAGTGATGACACCCTTAGCAATAGCAGCACGATACACGCCGGGATTGCTCTTGACGTGTTGCTGGAATTGTTCAGCGTTTGTTGCCATTCTTAACCTCCATTAAAACAGCTTAGATGCCCAATCGTCGTCAGCATCCTTTTGAGCCTGTTTCTTTTCGTTCTTTAGCTGCTGACCCTTACCGTGAAGTTCCCAAGCCCTTGCTTCAGATTCCTTCTTTTCCTTCTTACGCTGTTCGTCAATGAGGTCAATAGCTAGTAGCTTATCCTCATCGCTCATTTCGTCTTTATGTTCCTGAAGGTAATTACGCATAGATTCAGATGTTTGGTACTGCTTCATCAATGCAACTCTATTTGCAGAGTTTTTCTTGAATGCTTCAGCTTCCTGCTGTTCAGCAATGTTAGCTTGGTTACCTTGCATCTGTTCAGTAACCTGAGCAATCTTAGCATCAATAGCAGAAGTGTCACCACCTGCATTTTTGACCTTAGCTCTCTGCGTGTAAAGGTTGTTGATGTACTGAGCCTGAGCTTCAGGGTTCTGTGATGTAACATTTTTCAATAGTGCATCAGTTTCATTCACCAGATTGCTCTGTGCCTTCTTCAAGTCATCTGCACGCTGTGCCTTTGCTTCATCAATCTGTGCTTGCTGCATTTTCTGTCCTTGGTTCCAACGCCATAGAACAGACGGATCCTGCTGGTTAATCTTTTGCGATTCAAGCAAAGCAGCCTTATCAACATCGCCTTTCTTCAAAGCGTTGCCGATCTGACGATTCTTTGTGTAATCGTATACCTGTGTTCCGAACTTGAATGCATTCTGCAAGGCAGCAGCACCTTCTCTTGACTGTTGAGCAAGTTCCTGTGCGCTGTCGCGGAATGCCATCGGACTCATAAACGTTGGGACTATAAGATTGTTTAAAGCCATGTTGTTAAACCTCGCTATTATTTATCATTGAACGGAAATTTTTATTGTTTTGGTATTGACATTAACATATAAATTTTTTAATTTTTCTATATGAAAAAACAAATTCAAAACTTTAAAAAATACTGTCCAGATCGTTTTACGGAAATTGAAAATTATGAGCTTGCACTTGCTGATAATTTCGTTGGGTGGCATTGCCATCATAAACTTGGAGAATGCTGTTTTACAAAGGCTGAACTTAAACAGTATGGTCTCTATGAAAACAGAACGCCAGGTGAACTCATCTTTCTTACTAATACAGATCATGCCAGACTCCATCGTTCAAAACAGAAAATGACAGATGAACACAAGAGAAACATTTCAAAAGGTGTGAAAGGCAAAAAACGTTCTCTCGAAACGAGACTACGAATTTCAGCCTATCAAAAAACAAAAGTATTTGATGCAACATATAGAAACCACCTTTCCAAAAGCATATCAAAATCTGCTAAAAAGTTGTCAAATGATTACCATGCATATAAGGACGCCGGCGGCAAGATGAGTTGGAATGATTGGTTGCATGCCGGCCATCCTTTATACTCCGAATAGATTTCTTATTGACATTCCACCAGATTTGACGTTAGGTTGCTGTCTAGCGGTTGTCTTTGACATTGATGTTCCACGGTTCCATTTGATGTTGTTGATTTCACGTCCAAGTGAACCTGCAGACATGAATGCTCTCAACTGTTCAGGTGTGCAAGAATATGTATAGTACTTGCCACCACCAAGTTGAATCATTGCTCTCTGTGTCTCAGGATCATAAACGATGTCAGTTACGAAACTTGAACGAGCACCAAGATTCTTTCTCAACGAATTATCTTTATCAGAAAAGTGAGGAGAATCTTGTTCAGCCTTACGACCTTTTTCTTTCCACTGAGGGTCAGTCTTACGCTGTGCATAATACTTGTTCAATAAATCATCATGTTCTTTTGGTGTCTGAGCAACAACATATTCGCGGTCATTAGGATTCATACTCCAGTTCTGCACTTGTCCAGGATAATAAGATACTGGAACACGCACATTCTGGAATGCGCCCATTACCTCCCTGACCGGGGGCTCATCAAACATCGAACCCATTGGTCCGGGCGCAGAACCAAAAATATCAGCGATGCTTACAGCCATGTGACCTCCTAGTATGAACCGAATACGTTCTGCATCTTAGGCATCTGCGGCTGTTGCTGATTGTTTGCCAACAGGTTCTGTGTATTCATCTGATTGAATGCCTGTTGGTCAGCGTTCTGCTGAGCTGCCTTCTGCTGTGCCATTGAAATAGCGGCCATGATTACGGGTAGCATGTTTTCCTCCTTTATATCTATCCAAAGATGCGTCCAAGCAATCCCTTCTTGCTGTTCTGGTTTGCCGCCATCTGCTGTGCGAAGTTAGCAGCGTTCTGAGCGTCAATGTTGTTCTGTCCAGCAAGGTTGCTGATGTAAGAACCATAAGCATTAGTTGTGTTGTCCAGAGCGTTCTGAGCATTGCCAAGAAGATCTTTATTCTTGTTATATGTGTTCTGATATGCTTGCTGACCAAGGTTAGCGTTAGTAGAGAATTCAGATAGAGACTGTTGACGATCCTTCATATACTTATCGTAAGCCTTATCTGCTTCCTCAGATGCCAATGCCTGTTGCTTAGCACCAAGAGCGTTTAGATAATCAGAGCTGAACATATCACCAGCATTTGCCCTTGAGTTAGTCAAGGCATTCGTTGCTTGGTTAATTCTCTGGTTAGCGAACTTGCTGTAATAGTCATCTACGCTCTTATCAAACGAGAACTGACCAGGATCGTAAACTTCCTGATTCTCAAGATTCTGTAGATACTGACTATACTTACCAGCAGTATCGCCGTAATTCTGATTTACTTTGTTTAGATACTGTGAATAAAGACCACGGTTCTGACTACTTGCATCATCAGCAGCTTTCTTCGCTTCAGATAGAGCTGCATTTGCTCTATTAACGCGAGCGTCCTGCTGGAATCCAAATACGTCACCCGGGTCAAGAATTGAACCCCAATCCATGATTTCCTCCTTAGAACTGTATAATAATAGCTATGCAGTTCTCTGAAACTTCAAGTGCAGATTGCTGCAAGGTTAAACATTGTCCTGTAATCGTGTCCTTGCGAAACTCAATCACAGGGGTTACTTCATTTCTTTCTTTTAGAAATTTCTGCGGTAGTACATTTGAACCGGCGCTGCATGTCTTCTTGAATAGACGTGCTTTGCCGATTTCAAGACACTTCCAACCGTTGTCAGTCGCAAGTGACCATGTACCAGCTGCTGCCTGAAGCAAGTCTCTTATGCTAGATTTGTCGTTAATGATCATACCGGCGTATTAAGCTCCTGGAATCTGATGTTAGAGTCACTGATAACCCAGTTACACGGCTCAGAGAATGCTACACGAAGGACGCATTGACGAGTCATACCCAAATTCAACCATTTTAGTCTAACAGAATACTGACCGCGAAGACCAACTGATGCCTCAATGACGTTACCATAAGTATATCCGCCGTCACTTGACATTTCAAGCAAAGCCTTACCTTCCTTATTATATTCTGTCATTGAACCAGTATTGCATTCGAGCGATAGTTCATAAATCACGAACGGTTTGTAATTGCTTGTGATTACTGGAGTTTGACGTACACGAAGCAAAGGCAATCTATGCTCGCTATCAAAATCTTCGTAATAGTAATCATCAGCCAACTCATATAAGTTGCCGTTCTCGCAAGATCCCGTGATTATCTTATTGTTGAACCAAACTGCATACTGTGGCATGTAAGGCTTGTTATTGCCTGTATAGAAGTTTCTAGATGAACGAATGTGCCATTCGCCTGTTGATACATCAAAGCAATATGTTTCATTCTTAATTGTGAAGACGTAGAATGAATGATTGTTCTTTGAATATGTCCAAGCACGAACGCCAGTAACATCGTTATCATTTAGAATCTTATCTAGCCACAAAGGTGAAATCTTCTGAACATTGGTATCGTCAATTCTCAAAATACATTTAGCGTTTGACTTACCGGTACCGATGCAGAGCTGTGTATGGTTGATAGATGCAATAGAATACGGAGCTTCTAGACCTTGTTCCTTGTTAATTGTGTAAGATGTTCGCTGCCATGTCTGATATGATTCAGAGTCACCACGCTGCCAGAATTCAATAGAAGATGGACCAAACAGAGTGAGCAATGCACCAACTGATGTCACAGCGATTGTCTTATCTGATGAAGATTCACCGTTGAAATACATCTGAGTTCCATAGTCATCTAGGAAACAGTAGACGCCGGAGTCAACATCTTCTTCATCGACTGTAATCTTATCTGCTTTATACTGAACTTCGCCATTGATGATTTTGAATACTTGTCTTGTCTCACGTGATAGCGGATAAGGAATAGAATAATAGACATATCCAGAACCAGTATCGTTCAATACGATAGATCCTGAAACTACAGCAATGTGAGAAGGCTTAATGTAGCTGTTGTCTTCATCAATGCGTTTTGGAAGGGTAATCTCAACGGGCAATCCTTTCTTAAGATCGTAACCGTGAATGGACTGACCATCAACCCAAAGCAATACTGCTCTTTCACCACCAGATTCAGCAAACTGAACGCAGTTTCCAAGAGCATAGTCGCCAATGACTGTCTTATTTCCACCGCGGTCAATCTTCCAGATCTGTCCGGAAAATGCAACGAACAAGTCAGGCGTATAGTTCAATGTCTTGAGACCAGTCGTTGGCACATACATACCATCGCATTGTGTACCCATACCAAGATTGTCAAGATACTTGATACCAGGGCAGCTCTGCATGAAAGTGCGGAGATCTTTGTTTTCGGGTCCGTCAGTATTACGTTCAGTAAACATATTACGCGAGATAGCCGAACCTTCAATGTTCGGGAATGTAGTCTTTCCGGTACCACCTACAAAGGAATATGTTATCTTTGACTGAGGCATATTAGCACCACTGAACTGGAGAGAATCCATTATAGTAATTGTCCATGTATGATCCCTTGTCAATGAAGTCGTAGGTCATTGGACGATTAGCATTGTTGGTTCTCTTGATTAGACGGATAGAATTATCAAATTCATTTTCAAATGTATCCTTAAGATCCATCAACTTATAACGAAGGCAAAGCTCAGCACAGAGACCATCTTCTAGCAATGTTTCATACATATTGCTGATGTAGAGCGTGTCTTCAATCTTGATGTCAGGAATTTGCTCAAGATAGGTTACTCGCATTTTAGCGGGTGTTCTAGCATTCATTTCAATCTTGAGATATGTAACTGTATTGCCATACTCAGGAGCGTTAATTGGGTCTATTCTGAGATTTTCTGTCTCGACACAGTATTCAGTAGCGAGACCAACCTTTGGCTGACCATCAATACGAATCTTGTCAGCAGGATAAAGCTGAACGTAACGATTAGCAATCCATCTACCAACGCCAGTGACTCTGTCAGGCAATTCTTCAACGAAATGGGTAGGCCATGCTTCTTTCATCATGTTGTTCCATTCCATGAATGAGTACCATGTCTTTGCGCCATAGTAGTTTGTCATTGCGTAGAAATTGAAGCCTTCATGTGCTTCTTTAATGTGAGCGATGTCACCAATCAGACGATTAGATGCATCAGCTGCCATCTCATCAAATGTGTTATACTCGAACCAGTTATCTGGTTTCTTGGCGAATGTAATCTTGTCAGAAACAAATGAATCAAGAACCTTCACATCTTGAAGGATAAGATTCTGTTCATTTAGCTTAGCAATAACTGACTTAAGATCCTCTAGAGCTGCACGCACCTGAGTACCTGTAGCGTTTTGTCCGTCTCCGACGAGCGAACATTTCTGCAAGGCGTGCTGAATTAAACTGTTTACTTGTATTGCCATTGGACGGATCCTCCTATGGGTATTTATAAAGAAACAGGCACGAGACGTAGCCCATGCCTGTTGTTTTGGAGAACAAAATCTCCTATGAATTACTTCTCGAAGTAAACGGCGACTGCTTCACGCTGTTCCGGAAGAGTGAATGCGTGAGGAGCATCCAAACGGCCAAGAACCTTCATGTGGTTACCGTCACCATACTGAGACATCTTAATGGAGATACCGTCAACTGTTTCGGTTGCGTTTTCAGATCCCGGAAGATCGTCAAACTTGTAGGTATCAACACCGAGAGCCTTCTGAGTACGGACCTGGCCAACAAAGTACTTCTTACCTTCGGTCAAGATCGGAGATAGAGTCAATGCAGAGGTGCCAGATGCTACCCAAGCGTTCGGGTTGCCGTATGCCTGTCCTTCAACAGTGATACGGAGTTCAGGAATCTTACCGTCCTTGTCAACGATAATTGCGTAATCCTGATCTGTTTCAATTCCGTCCTTACCAACAACCTTCAAGCCGTCAGCAGAGAATGCCCAACCAGCCTTGAGACCAGTGCCAGATACAGATGTAATCGGCTCAAATCCCTTGCCAGAAACGTCAGTCAATGTGACAGAAGCAGCAGCGGCAGAGATGTTTGTTGCATCAACAACTGGGAGGTTAGCTTCGTTAATCACTGCGGCACCAGCGTACTGACCGAGATAGTTCTCACGGTAGATGTCGCGCTGAATGTCATCAGGGATGAAGTTTGCTAGACCACCGTTAGCGATCTTACCAGCAACAGTCGGCTTTACGAAGCAGACCTTAGTACCAGCAACCTTTGCTTCATCAAGAGCCATAGAGGCATCAGACAAAGTAGCGAAGTTTGCGGAACCAACAACAGCCTGTGCAGCGTTGAAAATGGTCTTATCAATAGCAGCCTTGTCTAGAGACTGAGCCAAAAGAACGGCCTTCGGCTTAACGATTTCCTTCTTGAAGTCCTCAATGTCTGTCAACTTGTTCCAAACATTAACTTCAAAAGAAGTGTTCTTGTTTTCTAGGGTAACCGGAACTTCAACTTCAGTGATGTCGGCAGGATCTGCGTCCAAACCGTCAACTACCTTACCCGGGTCCGGAATGTATACCTTATAGGTACGTCCATACTTCTTGCCATCCAACTGACCCTGAGTCATGTAGGAGGTTGCTTCCTTCAAGTATGGGCACTTGTCAGCGACTTCAGTCGCAATCATTTTCACTTTCTTTGTATTGCTAAATTCATTTGCCATAATGTTTTACCTTTCTAAAGAATTGTTTAACGTCTGAGGAAATCTCTTAAGGCTTTAGGATCTTCAAATAGATCTTTGTTTGGAGTTTCCTTTGCTTTGCCAGGCTGTCCCACGACAACTGGCTTCGTTGATTGTTGAGTCTGCACGGCAGTCGGTGCGGTAGGAGCTGCGGGAGGCGGCGGAACTTGTGCTGCCAATCTTGCTTCCATTTCACGAATCTTGAACTGTCTTGCAATCGGAGTGACGCCTTCGGCAAAT
>Ga0265300_10002530_pt1 | contig 15741 bp, 13 predicted proteins | sample AusTroGonzalo_MG_FD_193482 | JGI IMG/M metagenome (GOLD analysis project Ga0265300, IMG submission 193482) | Bovine rumen microbial communities from tropical cattle in Woodstock, Queensland, Australia - Gonzalo_03 | ecosystem: Host-associated > Mammals > Digestive system > Stomach > Rumen ...
GACCAGTGGAGGACAAGTTGACCGCTTTCTGCTTCAAGATACACGCTAACATGGACCCGAACCACCGCAGTTGCATCGCGTTCTTCAAAATATGCAGCGGTAAGTTCCTGCGCAACACCTATTATTATCATGTGCGTAAAGACCAGCAGATGCGTTTTGCCGCACCTACCTGCTTTATGGCACAGAAGAAAGAGACTGTGGATGAGGCGTTTGCAGGCGACGTAGTAGGTCTGCCGGACACCGGCAACTTCAAGATAGGCGACACACTGACAGCAGGAGAACATTTGCATTTCAAAGGCCTACCCTCCTTCTCGCCGGAGATGTTCAAATATATCGATAATGCGGATCCGATGAAGCAGAAGCAGCTGGAGAAAGGTGTGAACCAACTGATGGACGAAGGTGTAGCGCAGCTGTTTGTAAGCCAGCTCAACGGACGCAAGATCATCGGTACCGTAGGACAACTCCAGTTTGAGGTAATCCAGTACCGTCTGGAGCATGAATATCAGGCAAAATGCAAATGGCAACCGCTGCAGATGTACAAAGCCTGCTGGATAGAGAGCGATGATGATGCGGAACTGGACATGTTCAAGAAACGTAAGGCACAGTACATGGCGTACGATAAAGAAGGTCGCGACGTATTCATGGCCGACAGCGCGTACGTGCTGAACATGGCGCAACAGGACTACAAACATATTACATTCCACTTTACCTCGGAATTCTGATATAAGAACAGTAACTACAAATTTAAAATTAATATCTTATGAAAAACAAATCTCTTCAGTTACGTCTCATCGTGATGAACTTCCTGGAGTTCGCCGTTTGGGGCTCGTATTTGATCTGTATGGGTCGCTACCTAGCCGAACATGGCATGGGTACGCACATCGGTATTTTCTACTCTATTCAGGGTATTGTGTCGATCTTCATGCCCGCACTGATGGGTATTGTGGCCGACCGTTGGCTGCCTGCGCAGAAATGCTTGAGCCTGTGCCATCTGCTGGCAGGTGTGTTCATGGGTGCAGCCGGTATCTATGGTCTGAGCGCCGGTGAGGCCGTACAGTTCGGTCCGCTCTTCACGCTCTACGCATTCTCCGTGGCATTCTACATGCCGACGATCGCATTGACCAACTCGGTGGCCTTCAATGCTCTGGTGAAAGCCGGCATGGACACCGTGAAGGACTTCCCGCCCATCCGTGTGTTCGGTACCGTAGGTTTCATCGCCATGGAATGGGCCATCGACCTGATGGGTTTCCAATCGACAGCTCACCAATTCGTTGTCAGTGGTGGTCTGAGCCTGTTGCTCGCTGCTTATTCGCTGACGTTGCCTAACTGCGAGATCAAGAAAGTGGAAGGCAAAGTGGATCTGGTTGAGGCATTGGGACTGAAGGCGTTCGCACTGTTCAAACAGAAAAAGATGGCATTGTTCTTCATCTTCTGTATGTTCCTGGGTGTCAGCCTGCAGATCACTAACGGCTTTGCTACACCGTTCTTGGGTAGTTTTGCAGCCGCTCCGGAGTTTGTTGAGACCTTTGCCGTTAAGCATAGTACGATGCTCGTATCCATCAGCCAGATTTGCGAGGCCGTTTGTATCCTGTTGATCCCGTTCTTCCTGAAGCGTTTCGGCATCAAGAATGTAATGCTTCTGGCTATGTTTGCGTGGGTACTCCGCTTCGCCTTCTTCGGCGCAGGTAATCCGGGCATGCCGGGTGTACTGCTGTTCGTCCTGAGTTGCATCGTTTACGGCTTTGCGTTTGACTTCTTCAATATCTCCGGCGCACTGTATGTGGATCAAGAGACCGATCCGTCGATGCGTTCGAGTGCACAAGGCTTGTTCATGGTGATGACCAACGGCGTAGGTGCTACTATCGGTACGCTGGCTGCTCAGGCCGTAGTGAACAAGAATGTGTATGCACTGGGCGAAGCCGCACAGTTTGCAGACGTATGGGCAGGCTGGAAAACATCGTGGTACTCCTTTGCCGCCTATGCACTGGTGGTAGCCATCGCCTTCTGGATCTTCTTCCCCAAAACTCCGGTGAACAAGGACATTGAGGTGAAGCATTAATAGTGTAAGGTGTACAGTGTAAGGTGTACAAAAAGGAACTTGCATATTATTTCTCCACGCCGATCGCGTATATCGTCATCGGACTGTACCAATTGGCGATCAGTCTCTTCCTATGGGTGATCCCCGGTCAATGGAATATCATTGACTCGGGGTACGCCCAAGTGGACGGACTCTTTCAGTTGAGTCCCTGGCTCTTTATGTTGCTCTGCCCTGCCCTGACGATGCGTCTGCTGGCGGAAGAGCGTCAGTCGGGGATCTGGGATCTGCTGCGCACCAAGCCAGTCAGCCTCACACGTATCATGCTCGGCAAGTATTTCGCAGCGTGGACATTGGTGCTGATCGGACTGCTGCCGTGCTTCGTTCATTATTTCGTAGTAGCCTTTATGGCAGAGCCGATGGGAAATCTCGACAGCGGTGCGTTCTTAGGGTCGTTTGTCGGACTAATCCTACTAAGCGGTGTATTCATGGCCATCGGCCTGCTCTGCGCCACTTTCAGCAAGAGTCAGATCGTCTGCTTTATAGCCGGTGCACTGAGCTGTTTTGTGCTCTATTGGGCATTATTGCAAGACCACTACTCCAGCCTCGCACGTGGCGTGATCGACCTACGTGACCTGCTCTTCTTTATTACGATAACTATCGTAGCCATCTTTGCCTCTATTCTCACCCTCCGCCGTCTTACAAACAAATGACGCGTATAGGATTATTAAGCGACACACATGGTCTGCTGGACCCGCGCGTACTAGAGCACTTCCGGGACGTAGATGAAATATGGCACGCAGGCGACATCGGCAGCGATGAGGTGCTGCGTCGGCTGCGTGAATACAAACCCACTCGGGCAGTCTATGGAAACATGGATAGCGGAGATGTACGCTACTCGCTGAGTGAGTTCTATCGGTTTAAGGTAGAAGAGGTGAATGTACTGATGACGCACATAGGCGGCTACCCCGGGCGATATAACCCATGGCTGATTCCATGGTTTAGAAAAAGTCTGGAAGCCAGAATATCCAATGACAAATCGCAAATGTCCAATGTGATTGACCTCTTTGTCTGCGGGCACAGTCATATACTAAAAGTACAATACGACAACCAGTTTAAATTCCTGACGATGAACCCCGGTGCGGCCGGAAAACAAGGTTGGCAACCATGCCAGACTCTACTGCGTTTCTGCATTGACCGAAGTGAGATCAGGGATCTGGAAGTGATAGAATTGGACCGAAAATAGCCATTTTGCAAAGTCGACTTTGCAAAATATGTTATATAACATATAAAAAAATTTGGTCAGTTCGAAAAAAAGCAGTACCTTTGCAGCGAATTAAGAACAACCAATCTTTTTTGTACCTTAAAGTAAACAGACTAATACCTTAGAAACACAGTCGTCGTGATGACGGCTGTTTCGCTTTTTATAGGGGTCTCTTCTTCTGAAAATCAACGGATTACCAATCGTAACGGACGTGAGTCGTCATCTTCGGTCTTGTAGCGCAACAGGACCGGATCATCGGGCTTGGGCAGTCGCACGCCAAACAGTTCGGTAAATGTAGACAAACCTTTGTTGTTGCGACGTTTGCGTTGCGTGTCACGCACAGCCTGTGCATCCATCGTTTTGCCGCTTTGGAAAGCCGGTATGACGCCCTGCTTGATAGCAAGCACCATTTGTTCGGCAGATGCCACGCGCATCACCTGATCCGCCTCGCGGCTGCATTGGTCGGCGAACCGCAAGCGGGCACCTTTGCTCATACCAACAGCCAGTCCTTTCCAGGTTGAAGGCGGAGCCTGACGAGTGATCTTGCGCCACAAGGCAGCAGGAATTTCTTCGGAGATATAATACGGCTGCTCAGCCGGAACCAATTGAAACTTGAGTTTACGTCCTTTCAGTCGCACACTTTTGGCCAGCGGCAACTGTTCGGGTTCGTCAGACTGCCGGCTCTGTTGCATCATCGGATCGTTGGGCAGCGTCATAGCCACGCGCATACCTATATAACCGCGACTGGTCTCCGGCGTGTACCAACGGCGCACGGATATATGACTATTGGCCACGCAATCGTCGTAGCTACCCCCGCGGACGATCTTATAACTGCCAGTGTCGCACACACAGGGATCGGATATCGCTCCCGACTGGTAGGCACTATACGAGTCCTCACACCATTCAGACACATTACCCGTCATATCGTACAAACCGAGTTCATTCGGCTGACGGCGTGCTACGGGGTGCGTCCAGTTGCCCGAATTGCTGTTGGTCCAGCCAATGCTGTCGGCCACGTGGCTTCCGGCGAACCGGAAATATTCACTCTTCTCACCGCCACGCGCAGCATACTCCCACTCTGCCTCTGTGGGCAGGCGGAAGTGCAAGCCTGTAATGCTATCCAGCCGGCGCAAAAACTCATGGCAGTCGTACCAAGTGATGTAACTGATAGGATTGGTAGGATAGCCGCGCGGCGTGAGTGTCTCACGCTCAGGCATCACACTCCGCCACAACTGGCTGGTCACTTCGGTCTCGGCTATATAGTACGGCGAGAGGAACACCAGGTGAGCGGGTTTGTCGGTATACAGATCCTTGTCCGTCTGGTCGATTGTGCCACCCATCATAAACGAACCGCCCTCCACGCGACGCAAAGTCAGCGGAATTCCGTTGACGTTCAGTACGATGCGTTGCAGCGAATCGGGCACCACAGGCTTGTGACGCTTGGCCATCACAGGCATCGCTGCTATAAGAAGCAAAAGGATATATCCGTATTTTCGTAGCACGACTCTTTTACAACAATTATCATGCCAAAATTTGCGTATGTCAAAAAAAAGCAGTACTTTTGTACTTGATTTCAATATTTCCGCATTATGACTCATTCGAAGTGGATCCAACAAGGCAAGTGCATCGCCGTCAGTGCGGTGTTTCTGCTATTAGGAACAGGGCGATTAGAGGCGGAAGAAAATGAACTAAGTCTGCAGGAGGTGCTGGTAGTGTCGCAGAAGGCGGAAGTATATTCGGAAGCCTACCGGCAAATCAGGCAACTCACGCATGAAGAAATCAGCAGTTTGCCTATCCGCACCATAGCCGACATCCTGCAATATATACCCGGGGTAGATGTGCGCAGCAGAGGGACAAGCGGAGCACAAGCCGACCTGAGTATGCGTGGCGGTACGTTCGACCAGGTACTGGTGTTGCTGAACGGTGTGCCACTCAACGATGCGCAGACAGGTCACTATAGTTTGCACATACCTGTCTCCGCTGAACTGATTGAGCGAGTGGAGGTGCTGCAAGGCACATCAGCCAGTCTGATCGGTGCTTTCTCCGGTGCGATTAATATCATTACGAAGCATGCTGACGTATTCGCAAAGCAAGACAAAGACAAAAAGCCGGTTGCAAAGGATGTAGCATTGAAGATGACGGCGGGTATGAACGGCTTGGTAACACCGGAAGTGGCGGCAACTATCCGATCCGGAGAAACGCAGATCAACCTGAGCGGTGAGTATAGTCGTGCGGAAGGATATTACGCCCCCACTCCTTCTGAGAAAGAGGCGATCGCTTGCCGCAATAGTGACATGCAGTCGGTCAATCTATATACGCAGGTGCGTTGGCGCGGACTGGATGTTCAGGCAGGTGCACAATGGAAAGATGCGGGTCTGGGTATGGGTTACGGTTTCGGTTCACAAGATCAGTGGGATGCCACTCGCACCGCTTTCGGTGCGGTACGTTACGTCCATCACTGGGGTGCATGGCGACTGGATGCACAAGCGGCTTATCGCGTTAATCACGATCGCTATGAATGGCATCGAGGGCAAGGACAATACAGCAATCGTCATCTCTTGCAAACGGCCACTACCGCCCTCTCAGCACATTATGCTTCGCGCATAGGCACCACCTCATTCGGCATTGGCATCAAGAACGATAACATCCACTCTACCAACCTCAGAGACACCAACCGATTGCAGCTCCATTATTTTGCCGAGCAGACCTTCCATTATGCAGGCTTGTCTGCTTCGCTGGGCGTGAACGGGACCTACAACACACAGTTCGGCTATCACATGGGAGGCGGAGCCACCATCGGGTATGCATTTGCACACAGCCATCATGTGTATGCTAATGCCCACCGTTCGTTGCGTATGCCCACTTTCACAGACCTCTATTATGATGCGGGCAACCAATTAGGCAACCCGCATCTGAAGCCCGAAGAAGCCTGGCTGTTGGACGTAGGCTGCAAAGGCGAATGGCGGATAGGGAATGGCGAAAGAGGCCGGTTGACCTACAGCGCAGATGCTTTCTACCGCTGGGGACGAAACATCATCGACTGGATGTATGTGGAGGAAGACATCAGACGTCCGTACCATGCGGAGAACCAGCAGCGTGTGAACGCTACAGGCGTGGAGGTGTCGGTGGCGTACCGGCTGAACGAATGGTTGCGGTGCGTGTCGGTGGATTATGGCTATACGTATCTTGATTTGAACCTAAAGGAGAGCGGTTCACGCTATTTGGACTACCTGAGTCATAAATTGACGATACACCTGGAGCACGGGATATACAAGGGGTTCGGTGCCGCATGGACGGTACGTTTTCAGAAACGCGAGGGACAGTATAATAATGCGGATGGCAAGGTACAGGATTACGCCCCCATATGGCTGCTTGACGGATCGATCTTCTGGCAGAACAGCCACTTGCGTGTGAGTGCCGATTGTACGAATATGACCAACCGTCATTATTATGATTACGGTGGCATCTTACAGCCCGGAGCCTGGGCGAAGATGACTATAACGGCATATATATAGCCCAAGAAGAAATTATCTTTTCAGTAGTCGTACCGCGCATGTGCCTAAACGGTACAGGCATGGCTGACAGACATGCAGGAAACGTCCGTGCTGCACCATTGTTCCTCCAAACTCACTCTTGAAGTCGCGTACGCCGTACGGTTTATCCGGTTGGCCAGCTCCCATCATATCATAGCGCAGGTAGCCGTGCTCGTGTGCATAGTTGATTCCAGCCCAAGTAGCCATCACCGAAGGGTACTGGTCTCTATACGTCGCATTCATGCCACATTCAAACCACTCGTACACACATCGTTCGCTCATCACCATCATCGTTCCACCGATCACCCGGTGATCATGCTTGACCAGCATAAACGTGGCCACTCCCTGGCGATAAGCGTCGAGGAAGAACTCCAGGGGCCATAGAGGCGTCTTCACCTTGGTTCGATACAAATGGTCCAGCACCGCGTACCACTCGCGTATCTCCTGCTCGGACTGCGCCGGTGCAGTAGTAGCATCTGAGCGGCGCAATTGTCGGCGACGGTTATCGCTCAACCGCCCCTGCATTACCTCGCGATCGGTACAATCAACGTGGAAGTTGAGGTGTTTCCTGTAACTGAATTCGGCCTCGATGAAGGCGGACTGCCACTGGCTGTAATCCTCGAAATTGCGGGTCTCGATGTAGATAGGCTGCCGGTTGAAGGGTTCAGCGTGTATGGTGCTTATGACGGCGCACATCAATGCACTTACCTCTGCGGAAGTGGCATCATCGGCCAATGCAGGTCCGCCTGGGATGATAGCGCGTCGCGTGAAAAACTGTCGTAACCTACTCTTCTCTTTCGTCACATACCCCACGCACACGCCGCGGAGCGTCGGTAGTCCGTTGACTGCAGTCTGTACGCCGACCACAAAAGGAGTCATTCGTTCTTGTTGCGTAGCAAAGAACGTATATGCCTCCGGGGTCTGGAACCACGAACCGGTTCGACTGGCTCGGACCAGCCGGCTCCATTCGTCTCGCTCTATGTCGTTGTAGGTTAGTATTTTCACTTACTGCGCGAATTAATCGCGCAAAGGTACTACTTTTTTCTGATATACGCAAGTAAATATACAAAAAAAGAGCCCATTAGGACTCTTTCGGGTGGAATGTGGGGCTCGAACCCACGAAACTCAGTCTGAAAATGTCAAAAATATAACTTGCTGATTTTGAACGAGTTAATACTTCAATTTTTATCATTTTTGGGCCATTTTTAGCCCCTATTGGCTGTATTTTGGCTGGATTTTCACCCCTAAAAAACGTATGATATAATATATTTATATATTATAAAAAACTGCTCGTATCAGTTTTTGATGAAATCCATTTTCAAATTTTGTGCAAAGATACTACTTTTTTCTCATATATGCAAATAAAATTTGATTTTTTGCTATTTATTCTCCTCTTTTGGCTTCGCGGGCGAGGTGGTAGAAGACCTGCTCCATGGTCATGTCTTCGTAGGTACGCTGAAGGCGGTCAGCGAAGTGACGACGGAGATTGGCAGGGGTGTCGAGGGCACGAATCGTACCGTCCACCATCATGGTGATACGGTCGCAGTACTCCGCTTCGTCCATGTAATGGGTGGTGACGAAGATGGTGGTGCCTTCTTTGGCTGTGGCACGGATGAGATCCCAGAACTGTCGTCGTGTAATAGGGTCCACGCCGCCTGTGGGTTCGTCAAGGAAGACGAGTTCAGGGCGGTGGATAGTAGCAATCATGAATGCCAGTTTTTGTTTCCAACCAAGTGGCAAAGAGCCGACGAGATCATCCTTATGGTCTGCAAAATTGAGCCTTCCGAGTAACTCATCCACACGGGCGCGAATATCGTTTTGGGACATGCCGTAGATACCACCATACAGCGCCATGTTCTCCGCGACGGTGAGGTCTTCATAGAGCGAAAAACGCTGGCTCATGTAACCGATATGACGCTTGATGAGTTCAGATTGCGTGCGCACATCGTAGCCAACGACGGTGCCTGTCCCGGCGGTAGAAAAAGAGAGACCGCAGAGCATACGCATAGCAGTGGTCTTACCGGCACCGTTAGCACCGAGGAAACCGAAGATCTCCCCGCGATAGACTTCGAACGAGATATGATCGACAGCGGTGAACGAACCAAATTGCTTGCTCAGACCGTTTACGGATATTATAGGCGTTTTCTCCATTAGTTTTGCTTTTTATAAGTGAAGGTAGCGAGGGTGTAGAACACCGCAGCGAGGATAAAGAGCATGGTGTAATCGAACCATAGTTCGGTGAACAGTGTACCTTTGAGATAAACCGATCGGAAGATGTTAATCACATACCTCGGCGGGAAAGCATAGGTGAGCCACTGCGCCAATGTAGGCATGGAACTGATAGGCGTAAACAGGCCGGATAGGAGCATGAACTGAATAACGAAGAAGAAGAGCACGAATATTGCCTGTTGCATGGTATTGGAGATATTGGCGATGGTGACGCTGAATCCGGACATGCAGAGTGAGAAAAGGAATGCACCAATGAAGATATTGAGCGGATTTCCGGCAGGAACAAGTCCGTACACCGCCCATGCGAGCAGCATCGCAAAACCGATCATCACCAATGCGAGAATCCAATAAGGAATGAGTTTCGCCAGGATGAACTCCCATCGCGAGACAGGGGTGACGTTGATCTGTTCAATGGTGCCATGCTCTTTCTCGGTCATGATATTGAGTAGCGGTAAGAACGTACAAACGAGCAGCAACACAATAATCATCAGGGCGGGTAACATGAAATGGCGGTAGTTACCGGTGGGATTGTACCGGTTTTGGACCGTTATTAGCCCGCCTTCCACTGACAGACCGCCTTCCGCTGACAGACCGCTCTCGGCGGCAATCTCCGTCACGGCAGAGATGATGGTTTGTGTGGCGTACTGGATACCTTGCCCGCCTTTGGTGGCATTGACGGCATTGGCGGTGAGCGAGATAGGTTTGCCGTGTCCGTTACGCATGTCCCGTTCGAAATGCGCAGGGATAGAAACGATGAGATCAACGCGGCCTTGGTCCATGAGTTCCACGGCATGGTTATAATCGTACGCAGATTCCGGCATACGGAAATAATCGCTGTTGGCGAGGTGGCTCTCAATGCGCGTGGAGAGCAAAGAACGGTCTTCGCCGAGCACGACAACAGAGATATTTTTGATATCCATCTGCGTGACCAGTGGCATGATGAGAACTAACATGATTGGCATCATCATGACGAGACGCGGTAACACCTTATTGCGACGGAACTGCGTGATCTCCTTGCGCATCAATATGGGTAAAACGGACTTCATTCCAAACGGTCGTTAAATTTCTTAATACTACCGGCGAACAGGGCGATTGTCATAAGGCACAGGATGCTGAACTCCTTGAGAATGCCGGACATGGAAAGTCCTTCCACCATCACTTTACGCACGGCTTCGATAAACCACCGTGCCGGTACGATATAACTGATCTGTTTGAGCACCGGCGGCAGGTTCTCTACGGGGAACATCATCCCGCTAAGCATGATAATCGGAATCATCATCACCATCGCACAGATGAGGAGCGCTACCACTTGGCTCAGTGCCATCGTGCTGACGAACAGACCTAACATCAGCGAAAGGAGAATATATAGCACGCATAGCGTGAGCAATGTCGGCAGGTTACCGGAGATAGGCATGTCGAGCACGAAATGCGAGAGGAGCAGGATGGTGGCGAGGTTGATGAGCGAAAGGATGAAATACGGCACCATTTTGGCGAGCACAATGTAGATTGGTTTGATAGGCGAGACGAGAAGCACTTCCATCGTGCCGGTCTCTTTCTCGCGTACGACGGATACGCAGGTCATCATGGCACAGATGAGGATGAAGATAAGTCCCATCACGCCGGGCACGAAGTTATATGCCGATTTGAGTTGCGGATTATGCCGCATGTAGGTGGTGACAGACAGCGGCATGGTGGTGCCGGAACGAAGAATAGAAGTGATGTAACTGCCGGCAGAAACGGACATGGATGAGTTGGCGGCATCGAGCACAACGTTGCGTTTGCCGTCGCGCATCATCACCACCGCCGAGACCTTGCCGCTGCGAAGCACTTGATCCACGTCACGCTCCTCGATGATGCCCGTCAGTGTGATATAAGGATTGTTTTCCAGCGCCGTCAAATCACGACGTACCTCAGGCGTATATTCGTCCACTACCACGGCGATAGGGATTTCGTTGATCTCAGTGGAGATGGCAAAACCGAAGAGCATCAGCAGGATAACAGGCATGATGAGCACGATCATCATCGTCCGCACATCCCGCAGGATATGAATGAACTCTTTTCGTATGAAACTTGCAAACGTACTCATAGCTTATGCTTTGCTCATGAGGGTGATGAATGCGTCTTCAAAATTGTTTTGCCCGGACGACTCGATGATGCGTTGCGGTGTATCGATGCCCATGATATGTCCTTCGTTAATCAGCGCCACGCGGTTGCATCGTTGCGCCTCGTCCATGTAAGGTGTAGAGACAAGGATGGTGATGCCTTGTTGGCGCAAGTCTTGCAGCATGTCCCAGAACTCGATTCGACTCACCACATCCACGCCTGTGGTCGGTTCGTCAAGGAACAGCACTTTGGGCTTATGGATAAGCGCGCAACTGAGGGCTAATTTCTGTTTCATACCGCCGCTCAGTTTACCTGCAGGACGGTGCTTGAACGGTTCTATCTGGCTGTAGATTGGTGCTACAAGGTCGTAGTTGGCTTCCAAAGTGGTGCCGAAGAGCGAGGCGAAAAACCGCATGTTCTCCTCTACGGTCAGGTCGGGATACAACGAGAAACGTCCTGGCATGTAACCCACTTGCCGACGTATCGTTTGGTAATCGCGCACACTGTCGAGTCCTTCCACGCGGGCGCTGCCGCTATCGGGAACCAACAGCGTGGTCAGCAACCGGAAAAGCGTGGTCTTACCTGCACCGTCGGGACCGATAAGCCCGAACAAGTCGCCGTGCTCCACCGCCAACGACACGTCATCCAATGCCTTGACAGCACCGTAACTCTTACTGATATGTGTTACTTCAATCGCGTTCATCAGAGTTTGACTTCTCCATACAGACCTATCTTGATGCGACCGTCATTCTTGACAGCAATCTTCGTGGCATAGACGAGGTTAGCACGGCTGTTACGCGTCTGGATGCCTTTGGGTGTGAACTCACTTTCGGCAGATATCCAACTGATAGTTCCGTCGTATTCGATTTGCTCGTCGGCACCGAAATCGGCGATGACGGTCACGTGTTGACCAAGTTGAATGTGCGATAATTGCTCACTCGTGAAATACGCACGCAGGTACATGTTCTCCATGTCTGCTACGCGCAGCAAAGCCTTACCGGTCACCGCCATCTCACCCGGTTCGGAGTACCGCACAAGGATCGTACCGTCCACCGGTGACGTGATGGCCGAACGACGTATCTGGTCGTCCAACAACCTCATCTGCACTTCGAGTGCGGCAGCATTGCTGTTAGCGCTGGCTACGTTGGCGTTGAGCGTGCTGAGCGTGGCATCTAACTGTGAACGCAACACACGCAGTTGCGTCTCTACGTCATCCACCTGTTTTTGCGTCGCCGCACCACCCGCTAACATCCGTTGCAGACGTGCCGATTCCTTCTCCTGCTTGCTGATCTGTTCACGCAGCGAGGCCACTTGTTTCTGCACGTCCGGACGAGCCGCTAACATCGCGGATTGTTGCTTGCGTAGCACTTCGCGTTGCAGCACGAGAGTTGTTGTGTCAATCGTTCCCAATATCTGTCCGGCAGTTACTCGTGTACCTTCTGCGGCATCCAACGAGAGGATCTTGCCTGTCGCCTCGGCACTCACCGTCACAGCGGTTGCTTCAAACGTACCCGTTGCATCGTACTCTTCCGAGCGGTTGCACGAGCTGAATACACATAGCGCCAGTGCGCTGATAAATAGTATCTTTTTCATATCCTATAGATTTTGCAATTCGTATTGTGCTTTACGCAATTCGATCTGATGCACGGAGCGTGCCGATTGCGCGTGGCTCTCCTCTGCTATCTTTTGCAGCAGTTCTGAGGTTGTGATGGTACCGTTCTCGTACTTGATTTCTGCCGCCTTACGCACGTTGCCACGCAACTCCACGATGCGGTCATCGTTCTCAAGCGCCTTGTTCAAACGCACTATCTCCGCGTTCTCTTGCAGCAACTGCATTCGTCGGTTGTAGTCGAACACATCGCGCTGAACGGCTATCTGCTGACGAGTGATATCCAATTTATTGAGGTTGTTCTTCTGCGTGTAGAATGCACCGATATTCCATTGCATCCGTACACCCACGATGCCGTTCAGTCCCCATTCGCCCGATTGCATCGATTTGAACATATTCAGATTCGGATAGCCGTAGTAGCCTTGCGCAAAGGCACTGAACTGAGGCATCGACGCTACCAATATGCTTTTGCGTTGGGATGCTACATACTCGCTCTTGGCGGTCAGCAATCGCAGTTCAGGACGTTCGAAAGTGGTCAAACTGCGCTCTTGCTCCTCCGGCAAGACCAACGCCGCTTCACGCACATCATGGCCGGTCATCATACTCAACATCTCGCGATAAGCCATGCGCGAGTAAGCCAGTTGCTCCCGTTTCTGTTGAAGCGATAGCACTTCCACTTCCACCGCATCCACATCGCTCTGTAACACCATATTATTTTCGTACAGCGTGCGCACGCGTTGGAGATTACTCCGCAGCAACGAGTCCGTCGTCGTCAACTGCGCTTGCTGCTCGTCCAACAGCAGCACTCCGAAATAAAGCGACAGGATACGGTTGTCCAATTGGTAGAAATCCACATCCGCCTGCGCCTCTTGTTGAATCTTGTCCGCTTGCGCGCTACGCTTATCGGCAACCGATTTGCCGCCGTCCCAAATCGTTTGGTGGAGGTCCAGTTGCACGCGACCTTGGAACTTACGCATGTACAAGTCCGGAATCTCCTTACCCATTGCCTTCATCACGTCGCCAAGCCCCATCGACTCCCATACCTCAGCCATGTTCGCTGCGTCACTCTGATACGTGGCTTGCGCGGAAAGTACAACTTTCGGAATCCACGCGCGAGCCGCATTGCTCACGCTATACTCCGTGGATTGCTCAATGAGCGCGTACTGACGTATCGCCGGATAATTGGCTTTCGCCCAACTGCGGCACGAATCTAACGTCACTTGCGCTGACATCGCTCCGGAAACAAGTACCAATACTACTAACTGAATGATTCGTCTCATAATTTTTGCCTCAATGAAATGACGGTGCAAAAGTACTGCTTTTTGCGCACATACGAAAGGTCAATTTGTGGGATTTGTTGAGCAATTTTAACGAGAATAGCATTTTTATGGTGATTTTTCTTGCATATATTAGAAAAAAATTGTACCTTTGCGTCAAATTTAAAGTTATGGAGACGTATATCGGTTTGGAACTATGCACGGCCGGAACCGTGGAGAAAATGACCGCACAGGGCAGATGTACCATCTCTGCCGGTACGCTGATGATTCTGTCTCCGGCTTTCCCCATGTTCGAAATACAACGCAGCGAGGATTACCGCTTTGTCATTCTGCAAGAAAGTATCGAAAGTATTTTGCCGGTGTTTGCACAGAATCTTCCGTCTGCCAACAACCTGCCGGCTATCACTCCGTACATGCCACTGACCGACGAGCAGCAAACCCGTTTCCTGCAAAGCGTGGAGCAGATCCGCGAAAAAGAACAACAACTGCGCGACCTGACGCACCCTGTCCAACAAAAGATACAGACCACTATTATCACGCTGTTGCGGCAGGCGGTCCTGTTGGAACATGCTATATTGTTTGCGGGACAACTGCAACACCCGAAGCCGCTGTCCCGCAAGCGGCAGATAATGATGACTTTTCTGCTGACGCTCAATGCGGAATACCGGCAGCACCGTACGGTGCAGTATTACGCAGACAAACAGGCTCTGACCCCGCGTCATTTTGCGGACATCATCAAGCAGGAATCGGGTTACACGCCGATGGAGTGGATCAACATGATCACCGTCAACCAAGCCAAGAATCTGCTCCGCCAACCCGACATGCAAGTCAAACAAGTAGCCGACGAACTCGGTTTCCCAGAACAATTTACCTTCCGCAAATACTTCAAAACCCACACCGGTATGTCGCCGACGGAGTACCAACGGATATAAAGCAACTCGAACGAAATCGTTAAAGCCAAATATAGCAAGAGAATCATGAAACCATTATTAGAAGATTATATTTTTTCGGATACCCTCCGCTACGAGGGGCATAAACTGATCTATACGCCGGAAAGCGGAGCACCGATTGTGTTAGGCGGTATCTTGGGTGCAGCACTTTTGTGCGTGCGGCTGCTGAATACCGACGAACAGAAAGAACGCGGTTTCGCCTTGAGCGAAGAGTTGCACTACGATCCGTTCTTTGTGCAATACGATAGCGAAGTGATCGCCGACGATTGGGGATATTTAGACGCGGAACTGGAGCAATTAGACCTCGCCTACTTGGAGTTGTTTTCCAATGACCAAGTATCCATCGAAACCATCTGCCCAAACAAACGCCAGTTGAGCATCGCGATGGATGTGGTTTCCACCTACATGCACCGGATAACGGTAGAATTGTACAAAGCACATATATACGATCTGGTGCCATGGACGACACCTTTCGCTCAGTGGCTCTTCAATGCCGCACATGCCGAACCGCAACGCCAACGATTCCTTACCATCGATTGGACGGATCCGGCTTTGGTACATGATCTGGCAGAGGACATGTCAAATGACACATCACCAATAACCAATAACCAATCACCTTTATTCGTCTTTGACGGCGAAGAAGCCGCTGATATCATGGCGCGCTATTGGGACTGGTTGTGGAACTTCGCCCAAAAAGAAGCCGCTCTCTATCCTGACTCCAAGGTCGTTATGGCGGATTAT
>Ga0265300_10002534_pt1 | contig 15727 bp, 12 predicted proteins | sample AusTroGonzalo_MG_FD_193482 | JGI IMG/M metagenome (GOLD analysis project Ga0265300, IMG submission 193482) | Bovine rumen microbial communities from tropical cattle in Woodstock, Queensland, Australia - Gonzalo_03 | ecosystem: Host-associated > Mammals > Digestive system > Stomach > Rumen ...
CGACGTCCAAGTCCACGGACGGCGTGCGCACGGGCTACGACCTCCCGCTCATCAGGAAGATCCGCGAGATCACGGATGCCTCAGTGGTCGCTTCCGGCGGCGCGGGCACGATGGAGCATTTCGCCGAGGCGGCCGAGGCCGGCGCAGACGTCCTTCTTGCGGCGTCGGTGTTCCACTTCCACGTAATCGGCATCCCCGAGCTCAAGGCGTTCCTCGCCTCGCGCGGGCTTCCCGTCCGCTAAAACAGTGGCCGGTTTTGCATAACGTTGCGCCATGAAGGCGATTGCAATGCTATCCTTTGCCGCGAAAAGGAGCATGGCGGCGGCTGCCATTGCAATCGCGCTTTCCGCGCTTTCTATCTTCGCCCAGGAACGGGAAGATGGCGACGACGTTGATGAGCCGGATCCCAGCGAGAACAGAAACTACGGCACGCCAGACCTCACGGAAATCACACGTGAGGAGCGCACAAGGGCCATACGCGAGCTGAAGCGAGTCGAAAAGCGCTCTAAGGCGTTCAGGATATTCCTCAACCGGGGCAAGATGGAAAAGCTCAAGGGCGACCGCCTTTTGAAGGTGCTCAAGGAATACGACAGGTTCGTGAGCGTCCTCGAAGAGCTGCCGGAAGGCTTTGTCAAGGCGTGCAACATCGGGTCCGTCTGGTTTTCGGACGAGATCGTGGATATGAGCGGGCAGCATGCAGGCGGCGTTGCATCCGGAGAGGGGATTAACCTGTCCGTCGGGTTCGACAAGGGGACCGTGTACCACGAAATGTTCCACAAGTTTGAATGCTGCATCACCGATTCCCAGCGCCGCGACTGGGATGAGCTCAATCCCAAGGAGTTCATATACGAAGGCTCGGCGTGGGATACATTCACGGGCAACGACGACAATTCCAAGAAGGAAGCAGAGAGGCGCATGAAGCGGCTCAAGGCTGGCAAGGAGAAGTCGTCGCGAGAGAGGCTTGAAGAATCGCGGAAAAAGAAGGACAACCTTCGAATTGCCGCGAACAAGACGAACGAGACGGTGCAGGCGGCGTTCATAAACGCGTATGCGCAGACTACGCCGGGAGAAGACCGCGCAGAGGTGTTCCGATGCATGATCGAGGAGGGACCTCGCTTTTTCCTGCGCACACAGCGTAGCGAGCACATGCGCAAGAAGATGGAGTTCATGATGCGGCTCACGGGCACCAAGAAGTTCTTGGGCGCAGGTTTCTGGGAGGAGCATTCCGACATCTCGTCTGGCGGCGGCGCCTTTGCGGTCTCGGGCTCTGCGGAGGACCTTGAGCTCGCTGCGGTCGATATGCCTTCCGCCGATCCAGATAAGATGGGCTACGACGCCCAGAGGCTTGCCGCGATCTCCCGGGCCATAGTCAAGCACGACATCGCCACTGAGTCCATGGTCGTGGTCGTGGGCGGGAAGGTGATATTCGAACACGGCGACACGTCGAGGCCGGCCAAGGTCTCCTCGTGCTGGGCAAGCATGCTTTCGATTCTTTACGGCAGATTCGTCAACATGAGGAGGATAGACCTTGATGAGACGCTGGAGTCCATCGGCATATCGGAAGTCGGCGGCCTTGAGCGCCGCGAGCGGTCGGCGAAGGTTCGTGACGTAATCTCATCGCGCTCCTGCTGCTTCATCAGGGCGTCGAACGATCCGCCGGGGAGAACTCTTCCCGAGCGCACGTCCAGGCTCCCAGGCAACAGCTTCTTCTACAGCAACTGGGACATCAACGTCGCCGCGAGCATTCTCGAAAAGAAGACCGATGCCGACGTCATTGCGGTCTTCGACGAGGTGGTGGCGAAGCCTCTGCGGCTTCGCGACTGGAACTTGGCGCTACAGGGCAGGACGGGCGACTTGCAAGTCTCAGAACATCTTGCCTGCGAGCTTTGCCTTTCGGCCCGCGACATGGCGCGTATCGGGCAGATGATGCTTGGCAAGGGGAAGTGGAAGGGCCTGCAGATAGTGCCGGCGTCATGGGTGGAAAAGTCCACAGGAGTCGTCTCCAAGTTCCAGAACGGCGGAGGGTTCGGCTACATGTGGTGGGTCGAGAACGAGGAGCAGAACCCCAAGGCGTACAAAGGCGCGTTCTCGGCGCGTGGGCTGGAAGGGCAGAGGCTGACCGTCTTGCCGGCGCTCGACATGGTTGTCGCGCATCTGCCGAGAGTCGGCGGGAAGAAGATGAAGGGAGCTGACTACAAAAAGCTGTTATCGGCGGTTTTCATGGCAAGGAAGGAACCGCTGTGACTGGCTGAGCTTTAGGCACGAAGGGGTCCAGATGTCGGATCCCTTGTGTCTGTCATTGTGCTTCTGCGACGGTGGCGTTCTGCTCGACCTTGATGAAATGCTCGGAGTAGCCCGGCCTGTCTGCGCCGCCGTTTATCATGACTGCGGTGCCTTTCGCTCCTCCGGGCAAGGAAGGCTGTGTCGCTACATAGCGCAGGAAGGGTCCGTCCGAGGAATAACTATTGCCGAACGCTGCGACGGCGACGCCGTGCGGACGCGCCAGCACAAGGGCGCGCACGTTCTCGACCTTGCCCTCGCCAATTGGGATCGGATGCACCACTCGCGAGGTGACCATGTCGCCCGCAATCTCGACCTTGATGCCCACGAAGCGGCATGGCGGCAGCCCCAGCGTGTCCGCCGCCGCCCTGACAAACAGTTCCGGACTTGCGGAGACAATGTAGTTCTCCACCCCGGCGCGCTCTAACGCCTTGAGAATCCTCACGGAAGAGTCGAAGTACCATTTGCGATAGACGCGCTCGCATTCGGACCTGCAGAACGAGTCCAGGACGGACGCCTTCTGGCCGCAGTACATCTGCGCATTGTACGGCCACACCAACCAAAGCCCGATTTCCTTCATGACAGGATAATCGCGTCTTATGTACCGGTCCCAGCCGCCGTCCTTTCCGTATGTCGGGCACAGTCCTTCCTCGATCGTGCGCTGGATAAGGCCTTTGAACAAAACCTTTCCGCTCTCCTCCAGTCCTTCGCTGATGTCGCCCTTGATGATTGTGTCGTCGAAATCCCAAAATGCCATCGGCACTGCGTCGGGGCACGCCGCTTTTATCCTGGCGACATTCTCAGACACCCGGGCGATTATGCCGTCCACGTGAGATTCGTATCCAAAACACGCCACCGATGCCAGCGCAAGCATTGCCGCTAAAAAACACTGTTTTTTCATGTTGTGAATTATACCAAATTTTCCCGTCCGCTTCCGTGGGGCCTGTCCCCAGAATTTTTCTGCTCATGGTACGAAGATTTTGTTTCAGCCACAAAGTGCAGGAGAAACAGGAGAGATAGGAAATACTCCTTGCATCTCCTGTTCTTTGTGGCCAAACCGATACCCGTACCTCGAAACCAGAAAGAATTATACACTACCCATGCGTGGCTATGCAGCTGCTCATGGTACGAAGATTTTGTTTCAGCCACAAAGTGCAGGAGAAACAGGAGAGATAGAAAATACTCCTGCATCTCCTGTTCTTTGTGGCCAAACCGATACCCGTACCTCGAAACCAGAAAGAATTATACACTACCCATGCGTGGCTATGCATCTGCTCATGGTACGAAGATTTTGTTTCAGCCACAAAGTGCAGGAGAAACAGGAGAGATAGGAAGTACTCCTGCATCTCCTGTTCTTTGTGGCCAAACCGATACCCGCGCCTCGAAACCAGAAAGAATTATACACTACCCTTGCGTGGCTATGCATCTGCTCACGGTACGAAGATTTTGTTTCAGCCACAAAGTGCAGGAGAAACAGGAGAGATAGGAAATACTCCTTGCAATATGTGACGAGGCGCAGGGGATGCGAAGTTCAAGAAAATTTGAACTTCAGCAAGCGGGTTACTCATAAATTTGATATACTATCAACCGTTCAGGCAGGAATGCCGCGGACGCGATAGCCACGCGACGAGAACCGCCGCGAATATGCATTGGAGTGTGTGGATTCGTGCTAAAGTGGAAGGATGATGCGGAATGAAGCTCAAGATCTTCATATCGAGCGTGCAGAGCGAGTTTGCGAAGGATCGAATGTTGCTCGCGAAGTATATTCGTGAAGATGCTCTGCTGGGAGACTTCTTTGAAGTGTTTCTTTTTGAAGAGCAACCGGCGAAGAACCGCCCTGCCAATTCCGTATATCTGGAAGAGGTTGCCGCTTGCGATGTTTATCTCGGGCTCTTTGGTTCAAAATACGGAAGTCGAGACAAGTATGGTGTTTCGCCGACCGAACGTGAGTATGACCACGCCACGGAGTTGCACAAGACTCGGCTGGCGTTCATCAAGAACGTTACTCGTCGGGACAAACGGGAGGATGCTTTTATCAGGTGCAAGATAGATGCGGAACTCTGCCGGAATGCCTTCTCGGACTTTGATGGGCTGCGAGTTGGGGTCTACAAGGCGCTTGTCAGTTATTTGAAGGATCTCGACCAGGTTTCCAACAAGCCTTTCGACGAGTCGTTTTCGCGACACGTTTCATTAGATGAATTGGACGAATCCAAGTTCGAGGACTATGTACGCCTCGTCATCGATGCCGGGAAGGTGTCATTCCCGAAGCGCATATCACCCGTGGACGTGCTGGTGCGCATAGGATTGATGGACAAGCGGACACGGAAGATCGCCAATGGAGCGATTCCGCTCTTCGCCAAGAACCCCGAGACGTTCAATCCGGCGTGGGAGATCCGTTGCATTCAATTTTACGGCACGCGCGTTGTCAAGCCGATACCTTCGCTTCATACTTACCACGGGACGGTGTTTGAGCTTGTCGATCAAGCCGTCGACTTTGTGATGGGTCGCGTTGACTTTGCAGTGGGTGCACATGACGGGGAGAACGCGGCTGCGCCGACAAGGTCTGAGTTCCCCCGCGATGCGATTCGCGAGGCCATTGTAAATGCAGTGTGCCACCGCGATTACACGTCTAATGCGTGTGTGCAGGTGATGCTGTTCAGAGACAGACTTGAAATCATCAATCCTGGGCCTTTGCCGAAGGGTATGACGGTTGAAGATCTTTATCGTACGCACGATTCGATACCGAGGAATGGCTTGATTGCCCGTGCGATGAGTTGGACGAGTTACGTCGAGAAGTCGGGCAGTGGTACTGGAGAGATTCTTGATAAATGCGTCGAATATGGTCTGGCGCGTCCCGAGTTCGACCCGACGGTCGGCTTTTTCAAGACGGTCATCTGGCGCGCGGATCGCACCCAGGGGGCTATTCAGGGGCTAGTCAAAGGTGCTAGTGGCGTTGTGCCCAAGAAGCGGGCCCAAGAAGCGAACCCAAGAGGCGGGGCTGGTCGGCACCCAGTCGCGGCACCCAGTCGGCACCCAGTCGGCACCCAGTCGCGGCACCCAGTTAGTTACGGAACCGAAGGATCTATTCAGGAGCGTGTCATATCGTTTTGTGATGTTCCGCGCTCAACGAAAGAGCTGTTGGACATGGTCGGCCGTAGTGACAGAACGAAGTTTAAGAGATTCGTGTTGCGAGTTTTGATGGATGATGGCGTGCTGGAATGGACCATCCCGGACAAGCCCAACAGCCGACATCAGAAGTATCGGCTTACATCCAAAGGTCGCAAGCTTGTCGTGGCATTGGCGAGAAATGCTGCCAAGCATAAAGGAAAGGGGCGTGCCAAATGAGGCTTCGGCGGTTAACATTTTCCACTAAGAACAAAGGTTGAAATGCCATTGAACAATCCACAGTCAAGTTTTGAGGACAGCATATTCGGTCCCAACGGGACGCATCCTGCGCCCAAGACGCTGCCATTCCCCACGCAGCCAATCTCCACGCTTTACGGCGATACGGTCGAGTACCTTATTCCTGACGGGCAGAAGGAAAAGATACTCAAGAAGCTCTATCCATTCGGCTCGCCGCCCGCGATGACACAGACGCTTATGGACATCCACGAACACAAGGCGTTTGTCGTGAAGGACTTCAAGGTGGTGCAGCAGGGCGACTACGTCCTTCTCGTCAGCCCGTATTTCGCAAGCTCGGGCGGATCCGTCGTCGACTGGGAGCCGTTGAATAACGAAGACGGCGTTCATGTCTCGGAAATGCCGGACGAGTTTCAGATGGGTGCGTTTTCTGCGGGCGAAGCCGATGCTCTGACAGGATGGCCGTTCGGCTCGTCAAAGCCTGCGAAGGGCGATGGAATGTCAAAAAGCCGGTATCGCATGATAGAAGAGGCTTATGCCGCCGGTTTTGCGAGTGGCGAAGAGAAGCGCATGGCGTCTGATCCTTTCTTCTCGGCCGACCGATCGCAAGCGCCGCAGTCACGACGTTCCTTCCGCCGCCCATAATGCCGCGTACCCCGCCAGACCGCATTGGGCAGGGCTGCCGCTCGTCCAGTCAAACCCAAACCCTCGTACAGGGAAGGCCGGACCCCCGTGCTAATCCTTGCAACCATGCGTGGCTATGCGTCTGCTCGCGGTGCGAAGAGTTTGTTTCAGCCACAAAGTGCAGGAGAAACAGGAGAGATAGGAAATACTCCTGCATCTCCTGATCTTTGTGGCCAAACCGATACCCGCGCCTCGAAACCAGAAAGAATTATACACTACCCATGCGTGGCTATGCATCTGCTCATGGTACGAAGATTTTGTTTCAGCCACAAAGTGCAGGAGAAACAGGAGAGATAGGAAATACTCCTGCATCTCCTGTTCTTTGTGGCCAAACCGATACCCGCACCTCGAAACCAGAAAGAATTATACACTACCCCTGCGTGGCTATGCATCTGCTCACGGTACGAAGATTTTGTTTTAGCCACAAAGTGCAGGAGAAACAGGAGAGATAGGAAGTACTCCTGCATCTCCTGTTCTTTGTGGCCAAACCGATACCCGCAATCCGACTTCGCTTCATTTTCGCCAAATTTTGCCGCGGATTTGCTATAATATCCATGTCTGCGCAGGAATGCCGCGGACGCGATAGCCACGCGACGAGAACCGCCGCGAATATGCATTGGAGTGTGTGGATTCTTGCTAAAGTGGAAGGATGATGCGGAATGACATATAGGAGTTCGGTTAAGACTGTGGATAAGACTGTGGATAAGAAACCGGACAGCGGCACCAATGATCGTATTTTAGATTTGCTTACGACGAATCCACGTGCGACGCAAGAAGAACTTGCAAGAGTATTGGGACTTTCTGTGCGAGGCATAGAGTATGCGATAGGGGTTTTGAAGAGGGAGGAGCGCCTTCGAAAGGTCGGAGGCAAAAAACTCGGCCATTGGGAGGTGCTGCAATGAGGCTTCGGCAGTTAACATTTTCCACTAAGAACAAAGGTTGAAATGCCATTGAACAATCCACAGTCAAGTTTTGAGGACAGCATATTCGGCCCCAACGGGACGCATCCCCGCTTGGCCGCGATGTCCACAAAGTTGAGGTTGTTTTTCATCGTCTGTGTGATCGGCGCGATTATGATTGCCGTTGACATGATCTACGTGACGCTATCTGCCGCTGAAGGCATCTCGGCGTCATACGAAGTCGGATTCGACCGCAACTATCGTCAATGCGACGCCGTTTTCCCGAGGATTCGGGAAAGCTTTTTCGAGCGCGTGGAATCTCCTGACGAACGCAGGGAAATTGAGGCGCTCATAGAGGACTTTTATTCTTGTTGGAACGAGCTAAAGTCGCATGCGTTCCGGCGGTTTCGAGCCGAATATCCCGAAGATGACGTCTCCGACAAGGCGCTTCGCGCCGCATTGCAGTCAATCTGGATCCAGCATGAGTCAGGCACGAGGATATTGACCGTGAAGGCCACTTCCGGAGATCAGTGTTTTAGCGAACGGCTCGCAGGAACGTTCGCGCGTTCTCTTGCGAACCTTGTCGGCGAGAAGAGCTCGCGAGATGCGGCGCGCGACCTTGCGCCACTGCGCGAACAGGTCAAGGCGAAAGAGAAGGTGCGTAACGACTTGAAAGGAGCGATTGAAAAAAACCGCGAGGTGGGAAAGGGCGAAGGCCTTGCCCAGCCGGCGGAATACGTTCGGCAGAGTCGGCTCTTGAGCGAAAAGATCATCCCGGAATACAACAAGCTGGTCAATCAGGAAAAAGACAAGGCGCGGACGTTGGAACTGGATAGGCTTGTGGCATTCGTGCTAGGCCCGGCACGCCCGCCAGAACAAGTGGAATCGGAAGCCAGGAAACTGTGCCAGAAAGCCGAAAAGCGTGCCGTCGCTCAAGCCGAGCGCCAACGCCGTGACTGGAATGACCGCTGGGAAGACCGTCTTGAGCAAATCCATCTTCGCAAGGAATGTCCGAGAAGGAAGTACCTGTTCCCGGATCCCGATGATCGGCGGAGCAGATTCTCGTTGCCTGAGTATTGCGACAATGACATAGCCGTTGACACTAATTCCGCACTGCATGGCTTTCTCGGTTGTCCATTCGGAGAACGATCCATTGACAAAGAGCACTATGTCCGACTTGATCAGCCATTCGAAGGCTTCCCATGGGTTCGCTATGACACTTGCCGAACCTGCCAGAAGGTGTCCAGGTGCGATGCGCGACTGACTTTCAGGACAACAGGATTGTCTGAGGTTCCTTTCCGCCGCATGCTTCGCATTCGGGATGTGTTTCACGGTCGCTATGGCCTTGACTTTGCCGAAGAACGCAGAGGCGAGGATTACTTTGCCGAGGCCTATGCGCAACCAGGGTATCGCGTTGGGCTGTTCGTGACAAATGCCCTCGTCAAGGTCGGTGACGACGCGCAAATCGAATATACACTTGGGTTTGAAGTCGTGAACGAGCAAGTCCTTCCTCTGGTTGCCAGGCGGATGCAAGACCCTGCGTGCAATTGGCACAATGTCCTCCATGTGACGACCGTCCCTCAGGCAATGCGAAACGACGAATCGGCCTGGGCCTATCTTGTGGTCAAGGGGCGGTCGACCGAAGAGCTGATTGACGAATTCATCCGAACTGGAGACCGCAAGATCCTTGAGCTTGGAGGCGGCGAGCTCGGCACGCCCGTCGGCTGGTCTCGCGGCGGGTCCGCTTCTGGATATTTCGCGCAGCAACCCGGCGGGGAAAACGAGGGATACATGTGTCAGGAATGGGAGGCGGACCTGTTCTTGGCGTTTGTTAGGTCGTTCGTCAAGATATGCGATCCAGAAACGAAACAGCGTCTCTATTTAAAACGCTGCAATCCAGATATGTTCCGCCGCCGCGAGAAGGGCAAGACTGGCGTCTTCACTGTCGGGCAAATATACTGCGACTTGATCCCTGGCGACCGCGTGACATGGTACACCGACAAGAGCCGTAAGACCGGGACTGTCTGCGAAGATGGTGAAGGAGGGGAATACTGGGATTGCATCAAGAAGACCATGAAGGACGTAGAAACCCTGGAGAAGGCCACGGAAGAAGACTGGAGGCCAACGCCCCTGACGGAAGAGTTTCGGCGTCGTCGCGAGGAAATCGGCAGAAGGGGCTACAAGATAAGAAATACGATGTACGCATATTCACGACACCTCGTTGATGTCGACTTTGCCTCGGACACCAACCTTGTCGCGGCGGTGAACTTTCTGAGCGAATGTCTTGGCGAACGACAGCCAGGCGTCTATGTTGCGCCGCACACGGAGCACATTCTCGATTTAAGCTACCCTACGCGTGCGCTTGTGCGCCGAAAGAAGCGTCATCAGGAGAACTTGTCCCGCTCATATTTTCTAAGCGATCTCGAAAGGGCTCGAAACGATATTCTTGACGCCTTTTTCCAGGACACTGCACTAAGCAATGGCGTGCCGGACTCGGCTGCCAAAGCGTTTCGGCTTTCGAGATATGAATGTGTAAAATACGGCATAAAGCGGTTGGCTTTCATGAAGTTGGAGCCGCGGCGCTCGAACTACATGGTAATTCCCGTCCATCATCCTGTTGACGAACCGCCGCGGGTGTTCAGCTCCGACGAAGTCGCGAAGGCGAAGTGCGACCTGGTTCCGTTGGGAAATCGTCTTGTTGACTTCGCTCTCGAGGATGCGGAAGGTCGCATGAAGACAGATTGCGGGGACGTCGTACTTCTCATATACGAAATTCTGCATTCCGCATTCTCCTCGCAGGCTGGAACTGCGGCTGTCGCAGACCTGCTGCCGCTATGCCGCAGAATCGTCGCGGCGAATTTGCAGCAGTCGCCGATGTACTGGATTGTCTGGCGCACGACGCTTGAATTCCACGACGATCCGGCGGTCTGGAAGTTTGCGGAAGACGTGGTGGCGGAGGTGGAGCGCCTGGACGGCATTTCGTTTGTCCATGGAAGGTCACAAGCCAAGAAGAATCTTGAGGAGTGGCTCAAGTCGGATTTGGCAAAAACCTGGCGTCAGCGATAGTTGAGTCCGCATTGAGCTCGTCACGGCGACTTTGTTGCGCTCGGGACCCAGATTCTACATCTCTACACGGCCAAACCGTCACCCGCACCTCGAAACCAGAAACCATCCACTCTCCAACTCCAACTCCCAACTCCAACTAAATTCTATTCTCCAGCTCCCATAAATCCTGTCTGCACGCTCGTGTGCCAAATCTGTCGTTCAGGCAGAACCGCTACCCCGTGCGGGGAAGACTCGCCGCTCGTACAGTCAAACCCAAACCCCCGTCCAACGGAGGCCAAAACCCCAATGCAGAACACATATTGCAATATGTGACGGGGTGTGTGGGAGGGATGTGAAGTTCAAGCGAAGTTCAAGATAAGTTCAAGAAAACTTGAACTTCGACTGGCAGACTTTACGTAGATTTGGTATACTACTCGCCGTTTCGACAGGAATGTCGGAATCTCATAGCTTCGCGACGAGAACCGCCGCGGAGAGGCCGGCAGGATCGGCCATCGGTTGCAACCGTGTCTTTGGAGAATTACGACTTCGAAAAGCTGACACATGGCTTGCAAGACGGTACCCTATAATTTCGGGGTGTCGCCTTGTCGTGTAGTTAAGCGGGCTGTCGTAAGCCTTCCAAAGTGCATGGCTCGGCGCGCCCCTCTAACCAAAACAGAGAGGCGCGCCTCTTTGTTTGCAAATGATAACGATTCATGTCGGCGAAGAGGCAGAAGGTTAAGAAGATTCAAAAGATTGTGCCCTCAGGTTCTAAGGCGCAGCGGTGTGTGCTTGTCGGCACATATAAAGGAGACCAGTTGGCGAAGTGGCGCGGATGGTACAACTACCCGATTTCAGCCGATGACAAAATTTGCACGGAGGACGCGGCGAAGATAACGGAGCTTTGGCTTTTCAAGGGCAAGAAGGAGCAGCGGAATTACAAGGTAGAGTTTGTTGGAATCAAGACGCGCAAGGAATTAATTGACGGCTACGGCTATCCAGCCAGGGGCAAGGCGCATGGCGACAAGTATCTTCTCTTCAAGACGGATTTCAAGTATCAGCACAAGGGCGACATTCCCGAAGACGCGGAGCGCGTCATCGTCCGCACGGCGGACTTTGCGACTGCTCCCAAGGTTCGCAAGCAGCTAAAGGCGTATCTCGAATCTTCCGACCGCAAAGACCCCGACCTCGCAAAGCGGCTGCCTACCATCCTCACTAAACTTCGCCCAGAACAGTTGAAGGTATGCGAACTTGCATATCAGATGTCGCTTTGGGAATTGCCTAATTGTGAAGCAATGAGACCCAATGTCCCATTCCCTCCGCCTAAAAATTTTAGTTTTACCTTCATTGATTTGTTTGCTGGAATGGGTGGATTTCGCTTGGCTATGGAGGCGCAAGGTGGCAAGTGTGTTTTTTCCTCCGAATGGAACACATACGCACAAAAGACATACGAGGCGAATTTTGGCGAAGTGCCATATGGCGATATAACAAAGGAAGAGACCAAGGCGGCAATCCCAGAGCATTTTGATGTTCTGTGCGCCGGTTTCCCATGCCAACCTTTTTCAATTGCTGGGGTGTCGAAAAAGAAAAGCCTTGGTAGGGCTACGGGTTTTAAGGACAAAACTCAAGGAACGTTATTCTTCGATGTAGCAGACATAATTAGCCGCCGTCGTCCCAAAGCGTTCTTTCTTGAAAACGTCAAGAACCTTGTTTCGCATGATAAAGGCAATACTTTCAAAGTAATTCGAGAGACGCTGGAGGAACTTGACTATTCTATACACTATCGTGTTATGGATGGTAAAGAGTATGTTCCGCAACACCGTGAGAGGATAATGATTGTTGGATTTGACAGAAAGTTATTCCACAATGCTGAGCATTTTGAATTCCCACAGACGACGGGTGCGAGGCATGAGTTGTCCAGCATATTGGAATACCGCCCAGATCCAAAATATACGCTTTCCGACAAGCTTTGGAATTACCTTCAGAATTATGCAATAAAGCATCAGGAGAAGGGAAACGGCTTTGGCTTTGGCATGGCATCATTGGATGGTATAACAAGAACATTGAGCGCACGCTATTACAAAGACGGATCTGAGATTCTGATACCACAGGGAGCAGGGCGAAATCCGCGTCGTCTTACGCCTCGTGAATGTGCGCGGCTGATGGGTTATCCAGACAGCTATAGGCTTGATGCGGTTTCTGATGTTCAAGCCTACAGGCAATGTGGCAATTCTGTTGTTGTGCCGCTTATAACGGCGGTGGCGCATAATCTAATTGAGACAATGACCATGTGAACATCGCCAAAGGAGAGTGTTCATGGAATCGCATGTTTTTGAGGCTGTAAATCTTGTTCAATCTGGCTGTCCTTCTTTTTTCAAATTCATAGCAGCCAATGAAACTGGTGATACAGGAGGGCATCAGTGCGGATTCTATATCCCAAGAGAATTCGCAGAAATGGCTTTGGGGGAACCTTGTATCAAAGGGGCTAACAAAGATGTTCGGGCAAAGATAGCGTGGAATGATGATAAGGTTACAGAATCTCGCTTTGTGTATTATGGTGTTGGTACGCGAAACGAATCTCGCATCACTCAGTTTGGCAGAGGCTTTGAGTACTTGAGGTCAGAATATACGGGAGCACTCGTTGTTTTTGCAAGAACAGCAGTAGATTCATATCGTGCTTTTGTATTTAACTCGGAGGAGGAGATAGATGAGTTCTTGGGGGCGTTAGGACTTGGCCCTGCGGACGCCAACAAACTGATTCGGCTTGATGGCAAGAGCCCTGAAGCCCAAGAAGAACAAGCCTTTGTGCAATTCATACAGTCTCTCAACGTTGATTTTCCGTCGTCGGATATAATGTCCGCAGCTGCTCGCAAGATTGAGGATGCCATCTATGACCATGAAGAGTACATCCGAACGCAGCCTGATATCAAACTGATCAGTTGGTCTGAGATAGAATATCGGCTCTTTCGGGCTATTGAGAATGATCGTTATGGCAAATTTATCGCAAATGGATTTTCAAGTGTAGATGATTTTATTGAGAAAGCGAATGCCGTTCTCAATCGCAGAAAGAGTCGAGCGGGGAAATCGTTGGAACACCACCTTGGAGCTATTTTTGCAGGCAATGGTATTGAGTTTGAAGGGCAGGTTGTTACAGAGGGGAACAAGAAGCCAGATTTCATATTCCCGTCGTCTTCTGCTTATCACAACATGTCGTTTCCGATTGAAAAGCTCGTGTTTCTTGCGGCAAAGACAACATGTAAGGACAGATGGCGACAGATTCTCAATGAAGCAGATCGTTTCCGCGACCAGACTAAATACCTCTGCACTCTTCAACAAGGCATGACGGCAAAGCAGATGAATGAAATGGCGGCTGAAAAAGTGGTACTGGTTGTGCCTCAACCCTATGTGAAATCTTATCCAAAGAATACGGGAATGCAAATCGTTACGCTATCTAGGTTCATCAACTTTGTTAAGGGAGTTCAAGCCTAATGATGCCCGGAGAAAGAATTGAAACTGCCGCGCAATCTGCCGCGATAATTCGGGCGGTGTTGCCGAAGGATCAAAAGGAAGAGCGGGTTTTCGTTCTTCCGCTCGATGCGAACGGCAAGATGCTTGCAAAGCCGATCCTCGTGTCGGTCGGGCATCAGGACGGCACGACGGCCGTTGATGCTGGCGCTATTTTCCGTGCGGCATTTAAAGCCGGGGCTGAGGAAATTATCGTCGCTCACAACCATCCATCGGGCGACCCCGCGCCAAGCAAGGCCGACTATGATGCGACCGTTCGCCTCAACAATGGCGCGAACCTCGTCGGACTCGAACTCATCGACCATCTAATCATTGGCTCTGCGGATTCCGCAAATGGCTTCGTCTCGATGGCCGAATTGATGGCAGAGTAAGAGTTTTTGTTGGTATGCGGTGCGACCACATGGACGAGGTTTTGTGGCAATTGTTGAGGCATCAAGTTAATAATCCTTTTATGTAAATGAACTTTTCAACAAAGGAGCGAATTTGTGGCTGAAAAGTATTCCATAGAGCAGAAGACGGTCGAAAACATTCTCGGGATTATTCGGAATGGCGAGGTCGCCATCCCGGAAATCCAGCGGCCTTTTGTGTGGAAGGGCTCGCAGGTGCGCGACTTGATTGACTCGCTATACAATGGCTATCCGGCCGGGTATCTCATTGTTTGGCAGAATCCAAACGTCAAGCTCAAGGACGGCTCGACTTCTGCAGGAAAGAAGATTCTTATTGATGGGCAGCAGCGCGTCACGGCCATGATGACTGCAATAGATGGACGCGAGGTTCTCCTTGACGATTATTCGGCGAAGCAGATCAAGATTGCTTTTAATCCTTGGGCTGCAGAAGGCGAGCCGACGTTTGAGGTGCAGACGGCTGTCCATCTAAAAGACAGGAAGTGGATTCCCGATATATCGCTATTGTTTAAGCCTGGATTTGATGATTTTGAATTCATAGAAGCCTATGTCGCGGCAAATCCAGGCATTGAGCGCAAGGACATAAACAAGAAGATCAAAGCACTTCAGCAGATTGTCCATCGGCAGATTGGCGTGATTATGCTTGATGCCGCATTAGGGATAGATGAGGTGACGGAAATCTTTGTGCGCATCAATTCACAAGGAAAGGTTCTTAACGAGGCCGATTTTGCTATGAGCAAGATTGCCGCAGATTCTAAGTTCGGCGGCAACATCCTTCGTAAGGCAATTGACTACTTTTGCCACCTTGCCGTCAAGCCGACTTTCTACGCTAACGTCTCGAAGGACACGGAGTTTATGGAGACGGATTACGCGAATGAGATGAAGTGGCTAAAGGACGACTACAAGGAGATTTACGATCCGGACTACTCTGATATGCTCCGCGTCTCGCTTATGCATAAGTTTGGCCGTGGGAAGCTGAAAGATCTTGTAAGCCTATTGTCCGGTCGTGACTTTGCAGACAGAACATTCAAAGAGTCAATAATGAAGGACAGTTTTGAGAAACTGTCTGACGGGGTTCATAACTTCATTAGTGAGTACAACACAAAGCAGTTCGTCCAGGCGATTGAGTCGGCTGGCTTTGTCTCGCCAAAGTTGCTTCGTGCGCAGATGCCACTTGATTTTGCCTATACGTTGTATTTGCTTCTTAAGGACAATTGCGAAGAATGGGGCGTGAAGAAGATAGAAATCAAGAATGTTGTGCGCAAGTGGTTTGTATTTTCTGTCCTCACGGGCAGATATTCCTCGTCGCCAGAATCGAAAATGGACCGTGACATTCGCGGCATATTCGAGAAGAGATTTATACCATACTTTGATAGTATTCAGGCGGCAGAGCTTGGCGATGCGTTTTGGAATGTTAGTTTGGTGCAGATGCTCGAGACGAATTCAAATGCGCATCCGAGCTTCAACGTATTTCTGGCTGCCCAGGTATTCTTTAACGACAAGTCGCTTTTGTCCTCTACGCCAGTTGCATAT
>Ga0265300_10002536_pt1 | contig 15725 bp, 23 predicted proteins | sample AusTroGonzalo_MG_FD_193482 | JGI IMG/M metagenome (GOLD analysis project Ga0265300, IMG submission 193482) | Bovine rumen microbial communities from tropical cattle in Woodstock, Queensland, Australia - Gonzalo_03 | ecosystem: Host-associated > Mammals > Digestive system > Stomach > Rumen ...
ATAGCTTCTTCAATGGTCTTATTAGTAACTTCATTATCAACTATAAATGCTACATCTTTTTTAATTGAAGGATATTTAGAAGCTTCTTTATATTTAAGTGGTTTAACTGTATATCCATAAAGTTTAGTCATTGAAAGTTCACAAACATATATATCATCTTTATATAATGATGGGTGAACTTTACCAATAATACCTACTTCTTGTCTATCAATTAAAATCTTTGCAGAAACTCCTGGATGAAGTTCTTTTACTTCAGATACTTCAAAGGAATATCTATTTTTAAATCCTAAGTATTTAAGTAAATTTTCTACAATACCTTTAAGTAGATAGAAATCAGTATTAACATTTACGTTATTAACAATATTTGTTAAATAGTTCCCACTTACTAATATAGCAACCTTATGATCTTCAACAAAGTTTTTATCATAAGTTTTAGCTATCTCATATATGTTAATATCATTAATCTTTCTTGATTTATTATACTCATATGTTTTAAGTAATGATGGAAGAATTGATACCCTAACAAATCCTTTATCTGCAGACATTGGATTCGGAAGCTCAAGAATCTCTTTATTATCGTAATTAAACATATTAGCAGTTTCTACATTTGATAATGTATATGTTCTTACCTCTGTAAGACCCAAAGCTCTAAGCCTTTTTGAAATTGATTTTCTTAAAGCAACATCACCTACGTATACACCACGTCTTGTAGATACTTCAGGAAGTGTATCTTCAAGATTATTATATCCATATAATCTACCAATCTCTTCAGCAAGATCAGCTTTATTAGCTTCAACGTCTAGTCTTCTTCTTGGAATAATGATGTGGAAAACATCATTATTAAGTTCATATTTAAAATCTAGTTTATCTAATTGTTTTTCAACATCCTCATTAGTCATGTTCATTCCAAGAACACCATTTAAGTCTTTAGTTGTTACATCAATAACTTTTTCAGTTTTATCAACTTTATCATGTAATACTTTTCCACTTAGTACTTCTCCTGATGCATATTCTTCAAGAAGTGCGCAACATCTGTCCATAGCAGCGATAGTATATTCAAAATTTAAACCTTTACCATATCTTTTTGAAGCTTCAGATTTTAAATTAAGTCTTGATGCAGTCTTAGTAATTGAGAAAGCATCAAAAATAGCCGCTTCAATAAAAATGTTTTTAGTGTTTTCATCTACTTCAGTATTAAGCCCACCCATTACACCAGCAATACATGTAGGTCTTTCTCCGTCAGTAATAACAATATCATTTGGAGTAAGAGTTCTCTTTTCTTCATCTAGAGTAACTAATATTTCCCCTTCTTTTGCATCTCTTACAGATACTAATTTACCAAGTTTATCTGCATCAAAGAAATGTGTAGGTTGACCATACTCAAGCATTACGAAATTTGAAATATCAACAACATTATTAATAGGTCTCATTCCAGCAGCAATTAATCTTTTCTTAATCCATTCTGGAGACTCACCTATCTTAACATTTCTTACCATTTTGCCTAAGTAATATGGACATCTTTCTGTTTCAATATTCAACTTAATATAATTATTAACATCATCACTGGATTCTGTGTACTTACATTCAGGATACTTAACTTTTTTCCCAAGTACAGTTCCAATTTCGTGAGCAAAACCAATATGATAGTAACAATCATTATTTCTATGTTTATGAACGTCTAATTCATATAATGTATCATCACATCCAAGATATTTCATTGCATCCATGCCAACTGGAGCATCATTTGGTAATTCTTCAATACCTTTTGCGTATGTTTCTTCTGTTTTTTCTTCAAGACCTAGTTCAAATAAGGCACAGATCATTCCATTAGATTCTTCTCCTCTAATTTTACCGGCTTTAATTTCAAAATCTCCAGGAAGCAAAGCACCAGGTAGAGCTACGATTACTTTTATACCTTTTCTAACATTATGTGCTCCACATACTATTTGTACTATTTCACTTCCTACATTTACCTTACATACATGTAAGTGGTCTGAATCAGGGTGATCAGTACATTCAACCACTTCACCAACAACTAAATTATTTATATGATTAGATATTACAGCTTCAACATTAATACCTGCTTTAGTAACTTTCTCAGCAAGTTCTTTTAAGTCTTCACCTTCAATATCAATGTAATCTTTTACCCAATTAAGTGATATCATATTAGTTTTCCTCCTTTCTATCGAAAGATTTTGATTCTCTTAAATCTACATTATAGAAAGCTCTTATGTCACTTATACCATATTTAAGCATTGCACATCTTTCGGCACCAAAACCAAATGCAAATCCACTCCACTTATCTGGATCAAATCCGCATCCTTTTAATACATCATAATGAACAACACCAGCACCTCCGATTGTAATCCAACCAGTGTTTTTACAAATATTACATCCTTTACCTTTACAATTAAAACATGAAATATCCATTTCAACAGATGGTTCTGTAAATTGATAATATGAAGGTCTAAATCTAGTTACGGTATCTTCACCAAATAATCTCTTGCAGATAACAGTTACTGTACCTTTTAAGTCAGATAATTTAATATTTTTATCAACAATTAAACCTTCAATTTGAGTAAATTGATGAGAGTGTGTTGCATCATCGTCATCTCTTCTATATGCTTTACCAGGGCAAATCATTCTAACAGGTTCTTTCCCCTCTTTTGAAAGCATTACTCTTGCTTGTACAGGAGATGTATGACTACGAAGAAGTAATTCATCACCTTTTACATAAAATGTATCTTGAGCATCTCTTGCTGGGTGACCTTTTGGTAAACCTAATAATTCAAAATTAAACTTGTCTTCTTCTAACTCTGGTCCATCAACGACATCGTAACCCATAGACATAAATACTTCTTCAAAGTCTTCAATTACTTTTTCAAGTATACTTGGAGCACCTGTTACAACTTCAGTTGCTGGAAGTGTAATATCTATTGCTTCTTTTGATAATTTTTCATTTAATATAGCATTATTAATTTCTTCTTCCTTACCTAAAATCTTTTCTGTAGCATAGTTTTTAATTTCATTAGAAAGTTGACCTACTACTTTCCTTTCATCAGGAGTTAGATCTTTCATGTTCTTTGTTAGTTCTGTAATACAACCATTCTTACCAATATACTTTGCTTTTATATCAACTATATCTTGAGTAGATTTAATAATTTCTAAATCTTTATCAAGTTCTAGTTTAATGCTTTCTATTTTTTCTTTCATAAATATCAAATCCTTTCTTATTAAAACAAAAAAATCATAAACATAAGGGCGAATATAATAATCCGTGGTACCACCTTATTTCATGATTTTCATGCACTTTATGTATTTATTAACGGTAATAAGCCGATTATTACTCCTATATGTGAAATTCATTATATACGTTTATTTAGAACGATCTCAGCAATATTCGTTCACTCTCTTTAAATACTATATATAACTACTTAGTATATGATCATTGTAATATTATTAATAATTTTCTGCTTTCATTTCCATATATGATTGTTTATGATTACAGATTGGACAAACAAGTGGAGCTTCTTTTCCATAATATACATGTCCACAGTTTCTACATATCCAAACAACTTCTTCATCTTTTTTAAAGACTAAGTTATTGTCGATATTATCAATTAATTTTAAATATCTTTCTTCATGATGCTTTTCGATTTCTCCAACACCTCTAAATAGACGTGCTATTTCAGTAAAACCTTCTTCATCAGCAACTTTAGCAAACTCTTCATACATTTCTGTCCATTCGTAGTTTTCTCCATTTGCTGCGTCTTTTAAATTTTCTATTGTAGATGGAACTTCACCACCATGAAGTTGTTTAAACCACATTTTAGCATGTTCTTTTTCATTATTTGCAGTTTCTTCGAATATTGCAGCAATTTGTTCATATCCTTCTTTTTTTGCTTTTGAAGCATAGTAAGTATATTTATTTCTGGCTTGAGATTCTCCAGCAAATGCTGCCATAAGGTTAGCTTCTGTTCTACTTCCTTTTAGTTCCATATTAATATCTCCTTTTTTCACTATTTATTATAATATAAGGCATATAAAAAGTAAATAAAGAAAGTGCCTTTAAATAGGCACTTTACTATATTTGTTCTTTAAATTTTTTTGTTAATTCAATTAGTAAATCTGAATCAATCACTTTTTCAATGAAGTAACCATTTTCATCCATTAATTCTTCCAAAATAACTACTTTAGTAGAATCAACTTCTTTATCTCCGATAACTCCCATTGTTAAATAATATTTTCTATTATTATAATCAAGTTCATTTAAAACAATAAACTTCTCATCATTTGATAATCTAACAATTGTATTTAATTCCATCTTCATATTAGTTTTCCTCCAATGTTGTAAATGCAGTATTTAAATCCACATAATCATCATCTTGAAAATCGTTTACCATAAAGTCGTTACTTTCTGATTCAGTTACTTCATCATCAGATATTGGAATTACTTCAACTACTCGTAACTTATTATCTTTAACTTCCTCAGCACTATTATCAGGAATGAAAGGGAAAATTGTTTCTTCTTCATCCTCTTCAGGAGCAGGAATTAGTTTTTCATCCGGTTCAACAGCAGGTGCTTCTTGTACTTTTTCTTCAGTTGGTAAATCTATATCAAGGTTATCAAAATCTGGAACAATATCTTCAGTCTTTACTTCTTCATTAGATTCTTCAGGTTTGATTTCTGGTATCTCTACTTCATCAATAGTTGCTGCTGAGACTGCATTTTTATTATCAAACTCAAGGGAAGATAATAACATTTCATACTCATCAACTATTTCATTTATTGATTTACTAAAGTTTTCTCTATTAGCTAGATTAGTAATTTTTAAATTAATCTTTTCTAGCTGTATCTTATCTTTTTCTTCCTCTAAAATATTTGTTGATTTAGTATTTAATGCTAGTTTTTTATTTAATTCATCAAGTTCAATTTCTTTTGAATTAATCTCTGCATTAAGAGTTTCTAAGTTTTCATCAATGAATTTAATTTCTGAAATATTATTAACTAAATCTTCTCGATAGTTATTTGTGATTTCTGTGATATTGTTTTTCTCTTCAATTAATTTATTATTTGAAGCTTGAACAACTGATTTTGGAAGTTCCTCTGATTCATAATCATATGATTCGTAATCAATTAAACTCTTATCTATGTTCTTAACCTGATTCTCTGCATTGTATATTTTTGAACTTAGTAAGTCACTATCACTTACTAATTCATTTTTTCTTGAATTTAAACTTTCAATCCTATTGTTAATCTTTTTAAGAGCATCATTTAGGTATGAAATTCTTTCTTCAATAAATTCTTCATCCGTTGTTTGATACTTTTTATTAGAAATAGATTCATCATATGATTTTAACTCTTGATCTAATTTGGCTTTTTCTGCTTCAATTTGGGTATTATCTAATTCCATATAAGGAATCTCTTTAACAATGTTAATTAATCTTTCGAATTCTTCATCAATTCCATCTTTATCTTCATTTGCAATTTTTTCTTTTATTAAACCTGCAATAAATACGGAATCGTTAAGTATCTCATCTTTATGCTTAATTAATTCATCTAAATCATTTTTAATACTGATGTATTTATTCTCATCTTTTTCTTTTTCTTCAACGTCAATATATGCTTTTATATTTGATAAGTTTTCTTCAACTTCTTTTAACCTTGATTCTTCTCTTTCAATCTTATCGTTTGCTTCTGAAAGAGACAATGCAATATATTCAACCTTCTTTTGAATCTTATCATATTTTTCTTCTAGTTCTTCTTTTCTTGAAACTAGTCGTGAGATACGATCATTTTCAGAAGTTACCATTTTTGTGTATGACTCATTTTCAAAAGTTGTTTCATTGATAATACTGTTATAATTGTTTGCAGCAGAAATTTCATCGCGAATATCTTCCAGTTCACGATGTAATAACTCTTCCTCACCTTTAATATTATCAAGTTCTTTTTCTAAATCATGTTTTACTCTATTTATTTTTTGAATCTTTTTTACAAGACTAATTTTTATATTTCTATCAACTATTTCACTAGATGCATCAAAATATTTATCATCTGTCATTTCTTGTTCAAAATTTTCTAATTTCTTTTCAGTTTTTTCTATTCTCTTTTCAGTATCAGCTAACTCAGCCTTTAACTCATCTAAATTAGATTTTGAACCTGACATATTTACTAAAAGATCTAATAATTCAAATATATTTGATTGCATTCTATCAACACCCTTTATCCTATTAACATACTATCATATTAAGCTTTTTATTTCAATAAAAAGGATGGATAAATAAATAAAAAAATCGGACTATAAATCCGATTTAATTATACTAATTCTAGTTTAACTTCTAAAGCGTCGTCTCCAACGCGTTCATTTAGTTTAATGATACGTGTATAACCACCATTTCTTGATTCATAACGTTTAGCTAAGTCATCAAATACTTTCTTAACTACTTCATTATCATTATGAACAAAAGCAAGTGCTTTACGACGAGATACTAGAGTTCCTCTTTTTCCGTAAGTAATCATTTTATCAACAAATTTTCTTACTTCTTTTGCACGAGCTTCAGTAGTAACTACTGACTCATTTAATATAACAGTTTTTGTAAGTCCAGCTAAAATGCTTCTTCTTTTTCTGCTTTCTCTTCCTAATTTTCTATATGCCATAATTATTCTCCTTACTAATCACGGAACTTAAGATCCATCTCATGAACTTTATCAATAACTTCTTTTAAAGATTTTTTACCTAAATTTCTAATCTTAGTAACTTCAACTTCTCTTTTATTAATTAAATCTTGAACTGTATGAATACCAGCTCTTTTTAAACAGTTATAAGCTCTTACTGAGAATTCAATTTCTTCAATTGGAGTCTCTAAAGTTTTAGTGATATTATCTACTTGTTTTTCTTGCATTAATCCAGATACATTACTAATAGCATTTAAATCGGCAATAATATTGAAATGTTCAATTAAAATTTTTGCAGATAAAGCCATAGCTTCTTCTGGAGTTATACTTCCATTAGTATAAACATGCATTGTTAATTTATCAAAGTTTTCATTTTGTCCAACACGAGTTTTTTCGTCTTCAACCTTAACTAATTCGATTGGTGAATATGATGAATCGATCGCAATAACTTCAGGTTTTCCTTCACAAAATAACCTCTTATTTTCTTTTGCTTCAACATAACCTTTTCCGTTATTAACAGTCATTTCCATATCAATTTTTCCACCTTTAACAAGTGTACAAATTACATGATCTGGATTCATAATTTCGATGTCAGCATCTTTTTCAATATCTCCAGCAGTTACAACACCTTCTTTATTTGCAGAAAGTCTAATTGTTTTAACTTCTTGAGTATGATTTTTAAGTACTACACCCTTTAAATTTAAAACGATAGTAGTAACGTCTTCTACAACACCTTCAATTTTTTGGAATTCATGTAAAACTCCGTCTATTTTTACAGTAGTGATTGCACTACCAGGTAAGCTTGAAAGCATTACTCTTCTTAAAGCATTTCCAATTGTAATTGCAAATCCTCTTTCAAGAGGTTCTAATTCAAACTTTCCATAGTGATTACTTTCAACATATTCAGCAATTTTATATTCTGGTTTTTCAAAACTTATCATATACTCTAAACCCTTCCTTTATCCAAATTAATTTCTAGGTCTCTTTGGTGGACGACAACCATTGTGTGGTACTGGTGTTTGATCATTAATTGATGTAATTTCTAAACCAGCAGTTTGAAGAGAACGAATAGCGTTTTCACGTCCAGAACCAAGTCCTTTAACAAAAACTTCTACTTTTACAACACCTTGCTCCATAGCAGCTTTAGCTGCAGCTTCGCTTGCTACACCAGCAGCAAATGGAGTTTTCTTTTTACTACCTTTATATCCGATAGTACCAGCAGATGCCCAAGATATTACATTACCATTTTTTTCACAAATAGAAACGATAGTATTATTATAAGTTGAATGGATATGAGCTTCAGCTTCTGGTATATTTTTCTTTACTTTTCTTTTTCTTGTATTATATGCCATAATTATCCTCCTACTTTCCTACTTTCTTCTTATTTGCTACTACTTTACCTTTACCTTTACGAGTCTTAGCATTTCTAGATGTTCTTTGACCTCTTACAGGTAAACCCTTTTTATGTCTAGTACCTTGGTAGCAATTAATTTCCATTTTGTTTTTGATGTTCATTTGAACTTCTCTACGTAAATCACCTTCTACAGTATGAGCTTCAAGTTCTTTACGTAACTTATTAACTTCATCATCAGTTAAATCTTTAACTTTTTTTGCTGGATCAACTTTTGCAGCTTCACAAATTTGAAGTGCTAAAGGACGTCCAATACCATAAATAGCAGTTAAACCAATTTTAATTTGTTTATTAGCTGGTAATTCTATATTCTTAATACGTGCCATTTAACATTTTCCTCCTATTAACCTTGAGTTTGTTTATGTTTTTTGTTTTCACAAATAACCATAACTTTACCTTTTCTTCTTATTATTTTACATTTCTTACATATCTTTTTTACAGATGGTCTTACTTTCATAAATATTTTCTCCTATCTTTTATTCCATGTAATTCGCCCACGTGTTAAATCATAAGGGGATAATTCAATAGTTACTGTATCACCTGGTAAGATACGAATTGAATTAACGCGCATTTTACCAGAAACGTAGGCATTAACAGTATGTTTATTTGGAAGTTCTACAATAAACTCTCCGCCTTTTAAAACTTCAAGTACTTTTCCTTCAACTTCAATTTTTTCTTCTCTTTGGGAATTATTATTTTTCGCCATTATTCTTTATCTCCTGTTAAAATTTCATAGCCATCTTCAGTTACAACAACTGTGTGTTCGAAGTGGGCTGATGGCATCCCATCTTCTGTTACAATTGTCCAGTCATCATCTAAAATACAAATATCTTTAGTACCTAGATTAAGCATTGGTTCAACTGCAATAACCATTCCTTTTTTTAGTGTTATACCAGTACCTTTTTGTCCATAATTAGGAACATCTGGTTCTTCATGAATATCAGTTCCTACACCATGACCTACAAGGTCTTCAACAACACTAAGTCCGTGCTCATGAGCAAATGTCTCAATCGCATTTCCTATGTCACCTATTTTAGCACCTGGTTTGATTTGACTCAACCCTATATATAGTGCTTTTTTCGTATTTTCCACTAAGTTAACAACTTCTTTTGAGGCACTTCCTATAATATATGTATTAGCACTATCACTTTGATACCCATTATATTCTGTACAAAAATCAATTGATACAACATCTCCATCTTTTAGTTTCCTATTTGATGGTATACCATGAACTACTTCATCATTTATTGAAATACATATACTTTTTGGAAACCCTTCATAATTTAAACATGTAGGTTTTCCACCATGTCTTCTAATAAATTTATCTGCAATATCATTTAGTTTTTCAGTTGTAATACCTGGTTTTAAATACTTTCTTAGTTCTAGATGAGTTAAATAATTAATTTCGCCAGCTTTTTTCATGATAGATATTTCTCTATCGCTTCTGATATTAATCATTTATAACTTCACCTCGGTAACATAAGTTTCTATATCCTTAAAAATATCTTCAGCATTTTTAGATGCATCAATATTTATAAGTACGTTTTTATTATGATAAAAATCTATGATTGGTTTTGTGTTTTCTAAATATGTATCAAATCTTTTCTTAAATGTTTCTTCCGTATCATCAGTTCTTTTTTCAAGAGCTTTTCCACATTCATCACATATACCATCTACTCTTGGCATAAGCGATTTAATAGAATCATTATAAGATTTTCCACAACCTGAACAAATCAATCTTCCTAGAACTCTATTTTTAGCATCTTCAAAAGATAAATCCATGTAGATAACTTTATAGTTATCAACATTCAACTCTTTAAAAGACTTATCTAGCATATCAGCTTGATTAAGGGTTCTTGGAAAACCGTCAATGATAATTGGTTTATTTGATTCTAGTGCGTAAACAAGTTTATTTCTTAAAAGATTTAATACCATATTATCATCAACAAGTTTTCCTGAACTGATAATTTCATTAATTTGTATTCCAAGATCTGTGCCTTTAGCAATTTCTTCACGAAGTAAGTCACCTGTAGATATATGTATATAATCATATTTATCAACTAAATATTTACTTTGTGTCCCTTTACCAGCAGCTGGTGGGGCAATGAATACAAAATTTGTCATATTATCTTAACCTTTTTCTTCTTTCTGAATAACTTCTAGAAATTAGAGAACTTTCTATTTGTTTATATGTTTCAATAGCAACACCAACAACGATTAATATACCTGTTCCTCCAATAGTAACTGATGAAGGAAGTTTAGTGTAGTTTGAAACAATTACTGGAAGTCCTGCTAGTACAACTAGGAATAAGCTTCCAACAAGTGTAAGTTTACCTAAACTATTACTAATATAATCAGAAGTATCTTTTCCAGGTCTAACACCAGGAATGTATCCTCCTCTTTCATTTAAGTTCTTACTCATTTCTTCAGGATTCATACTTAAGAAAGTATAAAAATATCCGAAGAATATAATTAATATAATATATAGTGCAAATCCACATGGAGTTGTATATATAATATATTTTTTAACAAAATCTATAGCAGCTTTCTTACCTGTTAACTGTACAATAGTTGCTGGAATCGTTGTTAAGATTGAAGCAAAGATAACAGGCATTACACCAGCAGAGTTAATCTTAATTGGTAAGAAATTTTGTTGTGCTCTATAAGCACTTGATGTTCTATTAGAGTACTGAATTGGAATTCTTCTTTCAGCAAGTGTAATCCAAATAATACCAACGATAATAATTAAATATAATAATATAAATGCTCCAAATAAAGTACTTCCTAAACCAGTTGAATAAGATCCACTAGTAACTAGAGCTTTAAATGCAGATTTAAATATGTTTGGCATACTTTGAACAATACCTGCCATAATTAATAGAGATTGTCCATTTCCAATACCTTTTTGTGTAATTTGATCACCAATCCAAAGTAGGAATGCAGTACCAGCAGTCATAACAACTGCAGTTTTAAGCATTGCAGCTCCTGATGCACCTTTCATATAGAATATGATAATTGCATATGCTTGAACAAATGCGAATATAATTCCTAAATATCTTGTGATCTTATTAATTTTTTGTCTACCAGTATAGCCTTGTTCCTTTAATTCTTTAAAGTATGGAAGTATATCCATTTGTAAAAGCTGCGTAATGATTTGTGCAGTAATATATGGAGATACACCTAACGCAAAGATTGAAAAGTTTTTAAGACCTCCACCACTCATTAAGTTAAATATTTCTAAGAAACCAAGTTCCGAATAAATTGATTTAGCCCAAGGAATAGTGATTGTTGTACCTAAACAAAATATTCCAAGGCAAGCAAGCGTAAAATATATACGCTTTCTTAAATCCTTGTTATTTTTATTAAATATTTGCGAGATAACTCGAAACATCTTAGATCACCTCAGCTTTACCGCCAGCAGCTTCAATTTTAGTTACAGCTTTACTTGAGAATCTGTTAGCTTTTACAGTAACTTTCTTTTCAAGTGTTCCATTTCCTAAAACTTTAACACCGCTTAGTTGCTTTTTGATGATTCCTCTTTCTTTTAATACTTCTGGAGTAACAACTTCTCCATCTTTAAAGTATTTATTAATTATATCTAAATTAATAGATGCATATTTAGTTTCAAAACGAGCATTATTAAATCCACGTTTTGGAATTCTTCTATATAGTGGAGATTGTCCACCTTGGAACCATGGAGAAATAGATGCACCACTTCTTGCAAGTTGACCTTTTTGTCCACGTGTAGAAGTTTTACCCATTCCTGATCCAGGTCCACGACCAACTCTTTTAGTTGCCTTTGTTTCTTTACTTTTAGGTAAATTTTCTAACTTCATCATAATTATAGTTCCTCAACTTTCTTACCGCGAAGTGCAGCAATTTTTGCAGGAGTTCTTTGCATTTTTAATGCTTCTAAAGTAGCTTTAGCAACATTAACTTTTGTGTTAGAACCTAAAGATTTAGAAACGATATCTTTAATACCAGCTAATTCTATTACGGCACGAGCAGCACCACCAGCGATGATTCCGTTACCTTCTTTAGCAGGTTTGATAAGAACAACAGCACGACCAACTTTAGCAGTTGCTTCATGACAAATTGTTCTATTATCAATTAAAGATACTTTACTAACATTTTTGTTAGCAGTTTGGATAGCTTTCTTAATTGCTTCTGGAACTTCATTAGCTTTACCAGTTCCGATACCAACTAATCCTTTTCTGTTACCTACAACAACAGTAGCGCTAAAACGGAAATGTCTACCACCTTTTGTAACTTTTGTAACACGTCCAATATTAATAACTTGTTCTTCAAGTAAATTCTTTTTAACTTCGTTATTTTGTTTCATGAAAGCCTCCTAAAATTCTAGTCCGTTTTCTCTAGCAGCTTCAGCAAGTGCAGCTACACGTCCATGATATAAATATCCACCACGGTCGAAAACAACTTTCTTAATTTTTGCTTTTTTACATTTTTCAGCAATGTCTTTACCTACTAATTTAGCACCTTCAACATTACCGCCGTTTTTAATTTTTAGTTCAACTGAAGATGAGCTAACTAGGGTAGTTCCAGTTACGTCATCAATTACTTGAACAAAAATTTGACTATTAGATCTAAATACGTTAAGTCTTGGACATTCTTTAGTTCCTGAAATTTTTTCACGAACTCTAGTATGTCTTCTCTTACGAGTATCATTTTTTGATTCTTTTCTTATCATACTTTACTGTTTCCTTTCCCTAATTAAGCTGCCTTTTTACCTTCTTTACGGTGAACGATTTCGCCTTTATATCTGATACCTTTACCTTTATATGGTTCTGGTTCTCTAATCTTACGAACGTTAGCCGCAAATTCAGCAACTCTTTGTTTATCAATACCTGAAATAGTAATTTCAGTTGCACTTACAAGTTCAGCTTTTAATCCTTCTGGTACTTCAACAACTACTGGATGTGAATAACCTGCAGATACAGTGATTTTGTTACCACTAACTGCAAATCTATATCCAACTCCAACAGCTTCTAAACCTTTTTCAAATCCTTTTGAAACCCCTTCAATCATTCCAGAAATTAATGAATTTGCAGTACCTTGGAAGATATTAGCTTGTTTAGTTTCTTCTCTTTGAATTGTTTCAACAACACCTTCAGAAACTTTAACTTCGATTACAGGGTTAACATTAAGTTTAAGTTCTCCCTTTGATCCTTTAACTGTTACTTCTTGACCATTAACTTCAACAGTAACTCCAGCTGGGATAGTTAGTTTTCTATTTCCTATTCTACTCATAGATTATTCCTTACCAAATATAGGCAAGTACTTCGCCTCCTAACCCTGCTTCTCTAGCTTCTTTATCAGTCATTAAACCTTTAGAAGTAGAAATGATTGCGATTCCAAGTCCATTAAGAACACGAGGAATTTCATCACATTTTGCATAAACACGTAATCCAGATTTAGAGATTCTCTTAAGTCCTACGATTACTCTTTCTTTCTTATCACCATATTTAAGGTTTAAAGTTAATTTATCACCATTAGATGCTTTTTCATAAGTAAAATCTGAAATATAACCTTCTCTTTTAAGAATTTCAGCAATTCCTAAAGTCATTTTTGATCCAAGTACTTCAACAGTATCATATTTCATTTGGTTAGCATTTCTGATTCTTGTAAGCATGTCAGCAATTTTATCTTGTACAAACATATTACTTTTCCTCCTTTCCTACCAACTTGATTTCTTTACACCAGGAATTTGTCCTTTATTTGCTAATTCTCTAAAACAAATACGACAAAGACCAAATTTACGAAGCACACCATGAGGTCTACCACATCTTGTACAACGAGTATAAGCACGTGATTTAAACTTAGGTGTTCTTTGTTGTTTTACGATCATACTTTTCTTAGCCATAAGTTTTTACCTCCTAATTTCTATAAGGCATACCGAATGCCTTTAATAATGCTTCTGCTTCTTTGTTTGTTTTAGCAGTAGTAACAAATATAATGTCCATTCCTCTTACTTTGTAAACATTATCATATTCAATTTCTGGGAAAATTAATTGTTCTTTAATTCCTAAAGTATAGTTTCCATGTCCATCAAAAGCAGTTTTTGATACTCCGTGGAAGTCACGTACACGAGGAAGAGCAACTTTAATAAGTTTTTCCATGAAATTATACATATTCTCACCTCTAAGTGTAACTTTAACACCTACAGGTTGTCCTTCTCTTAATTTGAATCCTGCAATAGATTTTTTAGCTTTAGTTACAACAGGTTTTTGACCAGCTATAATCTCTAAATCTTTTACTGCAGCTTCGATGAATTTATCATCTTTAGAACCTTCACCAACACCCATGTTGATAACAATTTTTTCTAGTTTAGGAATTTCCATTTTAGAAGAATATTTGAATTCATCATGAAGTGCTTTTGTAATTTCCTTATTATATAAATCTTTAAAATTACTCATATATTCACCTACTTACTTTCCTTTTTAGTAGATTTTTTTGCAGCTGCTTTTTTAGCAGGTGCTTCTTTAGCAGTTTTCTTTTCTGCTTTTTCTTTAGTAGCTTTTTTATTATCAATAACTTTTACATTTGAAACATGAATTGGTGCTTCAATTGAGAAGATACCACCTTTATCGTTAGTATTATTTGGTTTTGAGTGTTTTTTAACTATATTAAGACCTTCAACAACAACTTTGTCTTTTTTCTTTAAAGTACGAATTATTTTACCTTCTTTACCTTTGTCTTTTCCAGCAATAATTCTTACGTTATCTCCAACTTTAACTTTCATTAGTTTTTCCTCCTATATAACTTCGCTTGCTAGTGAAACGATTTTCATATAATCTTTTTCACGAAGTTCACGAGCAACAGGACCTAAAACACGAGTTCCGATTGGTGTTTTATCATCCCTGATAATTACACAAGCGTTGTCATCAAATTTAATATAAGAACCGTCACTACGACGTACACCTTCAACACTTCTAACGATTACAGCTTTAACGACTTTACCTTTTTTCATATTACTATTTGGGATAGCTTTTTTAACAGTTCCAACAACAACATCACCAATGTTAGCAGTTTTAACTTTTGAACCGCCCATAACACGGATAACTAAAAGTTCTCTTGCTCCAGTGTTGTCTGCAACTTTTAATCTTGATTCTTGCATTACCATAAGGCTTTACCTCCTTATAGAATTACAGCTTCAACTAAGATTTCTACAAGTTCAAATCTCTTTGTTTTTGAAAGAGGTCTTGTAGCTCTTATTCTAACTGTATCTCCTACTTTAGCTTTATTATTTTCGTCATGAGCTGTATATTTTTTAGAGTATTTAACTCTTTTTCCATATAATGGATCTTTTTTATAAGTTTCTACAAGTACAGTAATAGTTTTGTTATTAGCAGCACTAATTACTTTACCAGTAAATTCTTGACGGTTATTAGTTTTCTCCATTTTCTGCTCCTTCTCTTTCTTTAAGTATAGTTTTGATTCTAGCTACTTCTTTTCTTAAATTTTTAATTTGTGAAGGTTTTTCTAGTGAACCAGTAGATTGTTTTAATCTTAAATCAAATAATTCATGTTTATTTTCATTAACTTTTTTTACTAATTCTTCAGTAGATAATTTTCTAAGTTCATTAGTCTTCATTTGATTCACCAGCCTTTTCATCTTTC
>Ga0265300_10002540_pt1 | contig 15703 bp, 13 predicted proteins | sample AusTroGonzalo_MG_FD_193482 | JGI IMG/M metagenome (GOLD analysis project Ga0265300, IMG submission 193482) | Bovine rumen microbial communities from tropical cattle in Woodstock, Queensland, Australia - Gonzalo_03 | ecosystem: Host-associated > Mammals > Digestive system > Stomach > Rumen ...
GACGCAAGACTAAAAGCTATATTTTTTACTCAATATTTTATTCCCGCAAAACGAATCAATTTATATCGTTATATCTTGACAAAATATAAGGTTTATGTTATAATAATTTGTACAATCAATCATGTTGATTGTACAATTATTTTAAGGAGTGATATTATGAAAAACATCAAGAAAAAAGCTGTTGTATTATCTGCATTAGCTTCAATCGCAATTGCTTCAACAGGAATTAGTGTAGCATATGCGATCCATTATGAGGGTATTGGTAATGACGATTGCATTAATGATTGGCATTATGCAATTAGTGTATCTGACCCTTATTCAAACTACTATAATGATGATCATCGCCATTATAGTTATGTAACAATTTCTGGTACTAATTATTATTCATCTGGTATTAATGGCGGTTATTACGTAGAAGCAGGCGATTGGGCTTATGCAACACATTCGAGAAAGTGGTATCAATCAAACGACGCATCATGGCACAACATTAATGGCTGCCATGCAAATATGTTTCCAGCTAATGATTAATGTGGGCTTTTGAATACAAATATGAAGCACATAATGAAGTATATGATAGCGCTAACATTGGTGTATTTTTTTTCATTTTCAATTTTTGAGTTTATTTGTAGTCAAAATGCAAATTTCAAAGCAGGAAAGAACAAGATCGAAATTCTGAATGATTATAATTTTTCACATTCGGAATATCTAAAAAGAATTGAAAAAGCATGTCAAGAATCAAGTGTGGATGTTATGTTCTCATATATGGTTTTTGAAAATAACACAAACAAAGAAAAAGAACTTGTAATTTTTAAAACTAACAATTCACAATCCTTTCTCCCTGTTAAGGCTAAAAAAGGTAATATTTTGTTGCTGGATAACGAGGCACTCTCTACCGATCCATCACTAATAAATGATGGATTTAAAAAGGGTAAATTATTATTTGTTGATTATTTTTATGACTATACGTTATATCCTTTGTCATGTATAACGCAACAACAAATAAAAAAGAGTGAGTGCCTCGTTAATTCTTCGGATGCCACTATATTGTCTTCTGCTTTAAAAAAACAAAAATTATCAATGAAAATTGAATTATCAAGCTATAACGCTGACTATTCGCTAAGGAAAATATTATACATCGGATTAGTAATAATGTTGTTACTATCATTTTTAAGTATGTTCTTCAAACAGTTTTCCGAATCAAAACACATAGCGGTAAAGAGACTTGAGGGGTATACACTTTTACAATCATTAGTTGATGTTTTTAAGGAGTTCCTTTTATATTATATTGTTTTATTTTTTATTTGTATTATTGCTTCGCTTGTAGCATTCTCTTTTATAAGTGAAATTGAATTGGGTGTTTTTTACTTTATCAATAATTATAAAATTATTCTATTTGTTTTTTTCATTATACCGATTTTATATAGCTTGTCATGTGTTAATATTTATCTTGTAAAGCCACTTGAAACCCTAAAAGGAAACAACAATAAAAAAGGAGTCTACTTATTAACTATTGTTTCTAAGTATTTAATTATTGGTGTTTTAGTGATAATAAGCAGTACAAATATCTCAACTTTAGCAAGTTACTATAATCAAATGAAAGCGTATCAAAGTATATCAGCTGATTTAAAAGACTATTACGCCCTAACAAATACAGCGTTTAATGAGGACATGGAAAAGGGATATAGTAAATTCTATGATATTACTCATTATTCAAATCAAGCTATAATGATGAATGCAATGAGATGCAAAAACTCTGAATGGGAAGATGATATAGCAAATTGGTATGTAATAATAAACGATAATTACATGGATTTCAATCCTATTTTTACTCCTGACGGGAAAAAGATAGAATATGATACGATTAAGGAAAAAAAAGCTAACATTTTAATTCCTGAAGGAGTGTCCAAAGAAAGTGTAGTTTCTATTTATGCTAAACGTCTTAATGTAAGAAATGCTGAATTAAACGTATTAACATATGATGTTAATCAAAAGTTTTATTGCTTCGAGATTATGAATTCAAAACATCCTGGATATATTATGCATCCAATAGTAATAATCCACCAACCTGAAAATGGTGTTAGCGCTACCATCGCAAACGGTGAATTGATTTTTAAAGCTCATACAAGCGATTTTAATTCAGAAATTCTACCAATATTAAGAGAATGTGATATTGATTGGATGACAGGAAGCACCCCAAGTGTTAAGTCAATTTTCGACTCTTATATTAATGATTTGAAAATCGAAGTAATTACCTATTCTCTTGTAATTTTATTATTTATATTTCTTTTCATTTGTACAGTAATCTATGAAGCAATTACATATTTCAAAAATCATCAAAAAAAATTCACTATTCTGAAAATGAATGGTTTCAGTTTTATAATGATTCATTTCACTCAAATATATTTGCGAATAATCGTTTGCTGTATTCTTTTGTTTATCTGTCAGGCGTATCACTTTAATTTGTTGATTCCAATTGTAATTTGCCTTGTAGATTATAGTATTTTTTATATAATTTTGGAATTCAAGACTGACAATTATTCTTCAAGTGTATTAAAGGGAGCATAGAATGGTTTGCATCAAATTAGAAAAAATAAACAAATCATACGAAAAGAAAAAGATTTTTATTGATTTTGATCTTTCTGTTGAGCAAGGGGAGTATGTTGCAATTGTTGGAAAAAGTGGTAGCGGTAAAAGCACACTATTGAATATCATCGGAATGCTTGAGGAAGCAGATAGTGGAACGATTACTATATTGGGTAATAATAATCCTGATTTCAGTTCAAGAAAAGGGCGTGAATTATTGCAAACCCATATAGGTTATTTATTTCAAAATTATGGCCTTATAGAAAATGAAACGGTTTTATATAATCTTCAAATAGCATCGAGATTTAAACGTTTCGACCGTAAAACCGAAAAAAGGGTGTTTAAATCAGCGCTTGAAAAAGTTGGGTTGTCCAATATTGAAAAAATGAAGATCTTTCAGCTGAGTGGCGGCGAACAACAAAGAGTTGCTATCGCAAAACTTATAATTAAATCGCCAGATATTATTCTTGCGGATGAGCCTACTGGAAGTCTTGATGAAGAAAATAAGCGAATTGTCATGTCACTTATAGATGAATTGAATTCATCAGGAAAAACAATTCTTCTAGTTACTCATGATGAGGAAGTAAAAAAATGTGCCAAAAGAGTCGTATCATTGTAACTTTTACAATCTGCTTTAGTATCATCGCCTTGACTGGTTTTATCTTTCATAATTATGAAATCATAAAAGTCCAAGGTCAATCGATGGCTCCTACTTTAAATCATGGACAATTTTTAATTGCCGACAAGACTTATGGCAATCTTGATTATTCCGACATTATTATTTTTGATATTAATAAATCAGAATTTTCTGGTAGGGCAATAAAACGAATTGCGGCTATGCAAGGAGATTCCATAAAAATTGAACATCATCAGCTTCTCATAAATGATTCTATAATACAGGATTATGAATGTGCTATTGAGAATATTGAATACACTTTAAACGAAGGAGAGTTGTTTGTTTTAGGCGACAATAGCGAAGGAAGTACTGATAGTCGTGATTTTGGGCCTATATCTATAAAAAATGTAATAGCAGTTTATAGGTAACCAAGTCCTCAATTAATAAACTGTTGTTCTTTTAATCATTACATCCATCATTCCAAATAACATTTGATTCAACTAAATATATATCAACTGAAGATATTATTACTTCATTATGCTATTGTCGATTCAGTGGATTGACTACATTCGATGAAGGAGTTAAACGAGGTTATGATTCCGATAAAGTAATGGCTGATAAAGTAAACGCTTCGAAGTATTATATTATCATACGGAAAGGGAGTTACCAAAATAGCAACAATAACCGTAAGCAAGTACCTTTCCGATCAATATATAATACAGCGTAAATAGCACATATTATAATAGGAGTTGTTTCTGTATGAAGCAACTCCTTTGTTTATTTAGATGCACCTCTAATATAATAACTGTTTCAACGTGTTAGTAATCTCTACCGATGTTTCCTTGAACAGAATGCTGCGGTATTATGCGAGGCGAATTCATTATATCCAGTGTTTTAAACACATCAGATATAGTTTTATCACATATATTTGTTTCGCTTGTAGAATTGCACTGTGAATTATTGACAAATCTGAATTTCTTATGTATATTTATAATAAGTATAGGTATATGCCCGTCGGGGTACATTTCCAGTATGGTCTTTTTGGCTGAAATAAAATCTGTCAGCTTGCCGAAATGCTCCTTATTATACTTCTCTTGCTTGTGCCCTTTGAGCGAAACATATTCATCATTAAATAAGAAAATGGAAACGACTATCATCGCAATCAGCAATCAGAAAGGCGGTGTGGGCAAATCCACCACAGCCTATAATCTCGGAGCTTGCCTTGCTCTGAACCATGACAAGAAGCTGCTTCTTAGTTTAAGATCAAACCAGTGTCCGGGTGAGTATCTTCTGCATTTTGTCTCAGCAGTGGAACAATGATAGCAGATACTTCAAAAGATTTTCTATACTGTTTAACAGCATCATTACCATCTTCGCCCTGAGACATACTGTCACCCAGTTTCCAGTCCTTGATCAGCATATCCATATTCTGATCGGAAATCCCCCTGGGAATCATTTCAAGCAGTTTTGAAACAGACGCTTTATCCTTGACAATGATATAGTGCCATTCTCCCATACGTTCATTTGTAGGAACTTTGAATGCAGAAAAGATGATTTTTTCAATTATCTCAGCAGACATTTCATCGGCTTCATACTCATAAATGGTAGCATTCTTGTTCATAGCTTCATAGAACTCCATTGTAATTACTCCTTACTATATTTCATATTAATCGGGGATAAAATAACGGGAGCAACCCTGAACGAGCTGCTCCCGTCGGATAAATCATCACATTAAAGACCGATCATGTCACGGATTTCAGAGTTGATAACGTAATATGCAGCTCTGTCCTCTGGCTTGATGTAGATCTGAATGCTCTCAATCTCACCCTCGAACTTAGATTTGTAATCCGCTTCAACTGCGGCTTTGATTTCGTCAAGGTCATATTCTAAACCTGAGAACTGGATCTTGATAGTCTCTGCTGCTGTTAAAGCATCTGTTTCAGTTTTCTTCACATCATTCATAATCTGTTTCTCCTTTTGTGATAATTTGTATTATAACACCTGTGTCAAACAGTATTGACCTTTGTTACTTCCTGTAGCCGCACTTGCTGCATACACCGTTTTCATCTAACTCTATACCGCAAAGAGGACAACGTTCCTTTTCAGCACCGGGGATATATTCTTCAACAGATCCGTTCACACCGCTTGTGAAGGTTATCTTAGCAATATTAAGTTTATCCTTGAGCAATTCATAGACAATACGGATCATACCTTCCACTGTCATAGTCTCTCTGGTTACTACTATCCTTGACTCAGGATATGCTGCTGCAAGTTCCGTTTTGAAAGCCGGTCCTCTTTGCTTATTTGTAGTTGTGCCTCCTCTTATGCCTTGTTCTTCATATACACTGAGAATTGCAGGGAGCAGAGGATCGTCATCACGAAGAATAAGTGCATGATCAAAATTCTGGATTACTTCCCAAGCAATCTTTTTGATCTCATTGCAGGGATAAACCATATTTACACCGGTATTGATCGTATCTTCTACTTCAAGTGTAAGAACACCGGTATGTCCGTGAAGATATTGAGCTTCACCCTGAAATCCCAAAAACCTATGCGCGTACTGTATCTCGAATGTTGTAAAACTTCTCATAGTATTCCTCTTGTCTTGTATTCTCAGAACGGTTACTTTGAATCAGAATATGGAGTTTTGTGATTCCCATAAGCCGTGCAAATTACAGTAGGCATACGCAGCTACAGCGGAATCACTCTCAGTGAGCATAAAGGTAGCAACCGGCTTGTCGCCCGGCTTTAACGTCTTACGCTGACGTCCTTCTTTGGTTTCAAGTACCACCCACTGAATATAGTGTTCTTCACTCATGGGGTGTTCTATGTTGCTTACGGTAACAGTGACTTCATGAGAGTTCACTTTGACATCGGCAATGATCGGGACGTGCTTTTCTCCTGCACCATCAGATGTATTAGGTGTAATGGGCGACATTTCTTCACCGCAGCATACGCAGCGGACACCTGAATCAGTAAGATGTGCTATCACATTTCCACAAGTATTGCATTTGTAAAATACCATATGAATAACCTCCTGACTTAGTAGTTTTCAGCATTGATTTCAAAGTAGCTCTGAGGATGACTGCAAACAGGGCATTCTTCCGGTGCCTGAGTACCGACGATGACATGACCACAATTGCGACATTCCCAGACCTTTACCTCGCTCTTTTTGAAGACCTCGGCGGTCTCAATATTCCTGAGCAACGCACGGTAGCGTTCCTCATGTCGTTTTTCAATAGCGGCTACGCCCCTAAACTTTTCTGCTAACTCATGAAAGCCTTCCTCGTCAGCAACTCTGGCAAACTCATCATACATATTAGTCCACTCATAGTTTTCGCCTTCTGCTGCAGCTTGCAGGTTTTCAACGGTATTGCCGAGAAATCCCAGCTCCTTGAACCATAACTTAGCGTGTTCCTTTTCATTTTCAGCGGTTTTCAAGAAAAGAGCAGCGATCTGCTCATAGCCCTCTTTTTTGGCGATAGAAGCGAAATATGTATACTTATTCCTCGCTTGGGATTCACCGGCAAAGGCTGCCATAAGATTTTTCTCAGTTTTCGTGCCCTCGTAAGGATATTGTTTTGTATCATCGTCCTTGATTCGTTCAAACACAGAAGCCGGCTGATTACAAAGAGGACAGAAGAAATCATCGGTCATTTCCCCCTCATGAATATACCCGCATACTGTACAGACCCATTTTTCCATAGGTTTCTCCTCCATTTCAAATTTTATTTGCTACGATCTAAATATCATATTGACAAAGTGCAATTGATATGTTAATATTATAATATAAAAAAATAGAAAATAATAGTAAAATTGACCAGATTTTTAGTACAATAGTATTTAGGGAGAAATTATATGAACACTTTATATACTGAGAATTTTCAAGCAGTCCGAAATCAGCATGACTTGACTCATTGGCACGAAAAGGTAGAGATCATACGAGTGATAGAGAATGAAATGATATGCGTTGTCAATGGTATTGAGTACCATTTGCAGAAAGGCGATATTTGCATTATAAACAGGCTTCAACTTCATCGTATATACTGTGATCCTAATCCGGACTGCACATTTCAGCGACTGATGATCGACACCAACCTGTTTTCGTCGGATCAAGTGATATACGATAAATATGTTGTTCCAATGCTTTCAGATAGGACATTCACTCACATTCAAGGGAAGCACGGAAACAAGTTCACATCAGAAGTTGAAAATCTTATGGACGAGATCGCAGATATAGAAAGATTGAAGCCGATAGGATATGAATTTCATGTGATTGCCTTGATATTTATGCTGTGTCAGCGTTTCTATCAGTATTATGAACTGTTTAAGGGAAAGACCAAAGCAATGGTAAATCCGGACATTCTGCTGTATCGTCGTATAAGTGATTTTATTGCCCGAAATTATGCAGAAAAGCTGACACTGGAAGAAATTGCAGCATCCGGAAATATCAGCAGAAGTAAATGCTGTGCATTGTTTAGAGATTATGCCGGACTGACACCGATCAATTTTCTAAATCTATACCGTTTGAAAATGAGTACCGATATGCTAAAAGATACAACAGAAAGCATTACATCCATATCTATTTCCTGCGGATTTGGTCAGCCAAGTTATTATAACCGACTGTTTCTTAAAGAGTATAAAATGACACCTAAGGAATATAGAGAAAGAATGAGAAATGACAATAGTTTATGATGTTGAATATCTAAAAACTCTATGATGTTTTATAGACACAAAAAGTGGTGCTGACATTGAGATCAGCACCACCTTTTCTATCTGATTTGTATTACCACCGGTTTCTATATCTGCATAAACCCCGGCTTCGGCTCAGGATAGTCAACCGCTTTCTCCATGACCATGTTCGTCAGAGCCTTCTTCGCTATCCAGCTGGGATCACCGTCAGGGCGCACCTAATCACGCAAGCTGTCTTTGCCGAGGATAAGGGGCATTCGGTCATGGATAGAGCTAACGGGTTCTACTGATTCTCTTGTTATGACGGCAAACATCGGTATCTGGACACCTCTATGCTTCTCAAAGCGGTACAGTCCTGCGAGGTATGTGATCTCAGCCCCTTCCGGCTGTATCGCATACTTTTCTTTTTTGATGTGCCAATTGCGGCACTCCCACTAAACGAAAAGTTGCGGTATGTATAGTCGATATTGCGGTATTGAGGATAATATTATGGCGATGACCATAAAGAAGTATTCCAAAATACTAATGGTTATTGACTAAACGGTGGCTAATGTATAAACAGACAGAGCAGTATCGCTTAATTGCGGTACTGCTCTTGTTTTATTCATTGATGCTTGTAATAAATTCCTTAAATGCTTTTTGTCCGTTCTCATTCCTTTTGAACACACCAGCATCCTTAAGAACTTCCAGAAAGACTTTACCAATTTCCTGTTCCAGAATTGCTCTCGCATTTTCTTTGCTGAAATCGGGATAACGCTTTAAAATATTCTCTGCCCATTCAGCGTGCTGTGTCAGTTCAGGGTAGTTATAAAGGTTCTCCTTATTAAGCATTGCAGTTTCAAGCATATTTATTTCCTTTGCAAGTCTTGCAGGAAGAACTGCAAGTCCCATAACCTCAATCAGACCGATGTTTTCTTTCTTGATATGATGAAGCGACGGATTTGGATGATATACGCCAAGAGGACGTTCCTCTGTCGTGATATTGTTTCTGAGTACGAGGTCGCACTCGTAAACATTGCCGTTTTTTCTTGCAATAGGAGTAATTGTGTTGTGCGGTTCTCCATCTGTTTCAGCAAAGATGAACACGCCTTCATCGGAGTACCCTCTCCATTTGGCAAGAATATCAGCACAGCATTCCGACAGCTGCTTTCTGTCCTCGGACGCAACACGGATAACCGACATAGGCCATTTCACAATCCCTGCTTTTACAGCTGGGTAAGCCTTTATTTCAAACTCGGTTTCAATGGGTGCTTTTGCCATTGCAAAGGTGTAATTTCCGCCCTGAAAATGTTCGTGACTTAAAATCGAGCCGCCGACAATCGGCAAATCCGCATTCGAGCCTACAAAATAGTGCGGAAGATAATCCACAATATCAAACAGCTTTTCAAACACCTCATCATCAATTTTCATCGGGATATGTTTTTCGTTAAACACAATACAATGTTCGTTGTAATAACCGTAAGGCGAATACTGCAACTGCCATTTTTCATTGTTCACGGTTAAAGGAACGGGACGAAGATTTTGTCTTGCAGGGTGTGTTGCGTGACCAGCGAAGCCTGCATTTTCAGGACAGAGCTGACATTCAGGATAAGCTGACACTTTCTGTGTTTTTGCCGCAGCAATGTCACGGGGGTCTTTTTCGGGCTTGGAGCAATTTATTGTAATGTCAATCCTGCCGTACTCGCAGTCATAAGTCCATTTCAGGTCTTTCTCAATTCGTCCTGCACGTACATAGTTCAGCTTCTTGCTGAAATCGAAATACCAGTCGGTAGCTTCCTTTGGATTTGCTGTGTAACGCTTGTTGAATTCTGCAACGACCTCTCTGGGCATTGGAGTAAGAATACCCATAAGCTTTGTATCAAATAAGTCATGGGAGTTCGACGTGTCGCTGATTATTTCTTTTTCGCAAGCGTACTTCACCAGCGGAGCAAGAATTTCATCAATAGTTTCATCTGAACATTCCGACAAATTCTCCTCCCAATCGGTAAGCTTCAATGCTTCCATAAGCTGATTGCGGACAACATAGATATCGTCGTTTGTTATAAGCTCCTTTTTTATTGCATAGTCAATAAGCTTTTGTACATCATTGCAAATCATACTTTCGCCCCCTATTATTCGTCATAACCATTCGGATGATTCTTGTGCCAGTTCCAAGCACTTGCAATGATTTCTTCAAGGCTGTCGTGAACAGGCTTCCAGCCGAGAACGGATTTTGCTTTTTCGCTGGATGCGACAAGTCTTGCAGGGTCGCCTGCACGCCTTGAAGTTTCAGTTGCAGGAATCGGGTGTCCCGTAACCTTTCTTGCGGTTTCGATTACCTCACGAACGGAGTAGCCTACGCCGTTGCCAAGGTTGAAAATGTCGCTCTTGCCGCCGTTATTGAGATACTGCACAGCAAGAATATGGGCCTGTGCGAGGTCGGTAACGTGGATATAGTCACGGATACAAGTTCCGTCAGGTGTATCGTAGTCAGTTCCATAAATGGAGATTGTTTCACGCTTGCCGTTTGGCACTTGAAGAATAAGCGGAATGAGGTGGCTTTCAGGGTTGTGTGCCTCGCCGATTATGCTGCTTTCATCAGCACCGCAAGCGTTGAAGTAACGGAGTGAAACATATCTCAGACCATGAGCCTCTGCTGTCCACTTAAACATTTTTTCCATAGCAAGTTTTGTTTCGCCATATGGGTTTGTCGGACAGGTTCTGTCGGTTTCAAGAATAGGAATATTCTCAGGTTCGCCGTATGTAGCGGCTGTTGATGAGAACACGATTTTGCCCACATTGTTCTTCACCATTGCTTCGAGAAGCACTTTAGTGCCATAAAGATTGTTGTCGTAATATTTCAGCGGATTTGTAACGCTCTCGCCAACGAGGGAGTAAGCCGCAAAGTGAATTACAGCGTCGATTTTCTCCTGCTGAAAAAGCTTGTTGAGGAAGTCAAAATCACGGAGGTCGCTTTCATAGAATTTTGCCCCTTCGGGAATCGCCTTACGATATCCCGTAACAAGATTATCTGCTATAACAACTTCGTTTCCTGCTTTTACAAGTTCAAGTGCGGTATGTGAGCCGATATAGCCTGCTCCGCCAAGTACCAGAATAGCCATAAAATCACTCCTTAGTAATCTCTACACCGCCTACGGGACGGATTTTCATTTTTGTACAAGATTTTTCTCCGAAAATCCTGTTCATTTCATTGATATAGTCATCAACAAGACCAACGGGAACGAATGCCTGAATTGTTCCTGCAAAACCGCCGCCGTGTACTCTTACTGCTCCGCTATTGCCAAGAAATCTTCTGCTGAGCATAACAGCAAGGGTTATTGCCTGATTTTCAGGGTCGGAGCAGGAATAATGATTCTGAAGATACGCTTCTGAAGAACGTCCCGACTGCCTTACAAGCTCAAGGAAGTATTCAAAGTTTCCATCTTTCAAAGCAGAAGCTTCAAATTTTGCACGATTGTTTTCCTCAAAGAAATGCGTTGCTCGGATTATTGCTCTATCAGAACAGGTTTCACGGAGCTTCGGAATTTCATTGTAAAATAAAAGCTCATTCACAAATCTCAGATGGGTCTTGCCGAAATGCTTTGCAATATTCTCCATCTCATTTCTGATTGCGGTATAATCATCAGTAAGGTCAGCGTGACTGCTCTTTGTATCGGTAATGCACAGGCAGTAGCCGTATTCCTCAAAATCACAGCTGAAGCCTTCAACCTTTGGCTGCTCCGTATCTGAAAAGTCGATGAACACCAAGCCTCCCACAGAAGAAACCATCTGATCCATAAGACCGCTGTTCTTGCCGAAATAAACATTTTCGGCAAACTGTCCGATTTTTGCGATTTCAACTGCTCCTGCCTTATTATCGTTATAATAGGTATCTATTATTGTACCAATCAGCGTTTCAAAAGCGGCTGATGAAGAAATTCCGCTTCCGCAGATTACGTCAGAGGTACAATATAAATCAAAACCGCCGATTTTAACACCCATATCCATAAATCTTGTCGCTATACCGCTTACGATTGCGGCTGTGCCTGTATTACCCGATTGAACGGAAATATCGCTCATATTTACAGTGAAAGGATTATATCCCTCGGATTTAATGCGGATAACTCCGTCATTATGAAAGGCTACAACGCCGATAGCATCAAGATTTACAGCCGCCGCCAGCACGCACCCGTGCTGGTGGTCGGTGTGGTTGCCTCCGATTTCAGTTCTGCCGGATGCGGAGAAGATACGGATATCCTTTCTGTTGGGATACAGCTTTGCAAAGCTGCTTACTGCGTCAAGATAGCGCTGTTTCTGATATGTCATAGTGTCATCGTCTGTACCATAAAGCTCTGAAAAGACTTTTGTAAATTCATTGTTTTCAATACTCTGTAAAGTATCGGTAATATTCATAAAATCATCTCCTATGATATCAAAGGGAAGATACGATAAATTCAAGAGACATTGCTTCTTCGCTGTTTATCTTGAATTCCTTGTGTACGGGCGCTCCCCAGCTGTCATCGCCGCCAACGCCCATCTGCTTTGCGGCAATGCGTACCCAAGTGTAAGTTGGGTCAGGTAGCTCGTCACGGTGCATAGCGTTGTCGAGCTCGTATGCGTTATATGGAAGAACACTCATTTCAAAGGGATTTTCTGTTGCTGTGAAATTAAGACCTGCTCCATTTTCTTCATATACATTTACATATCTCACGCCTGTTCTGTTGCCGCATTCCTGTGGGTTAAGATACTTTGTGAAGTTTTCCAGTGCAGTTAATGTGTATACACCAAGTCTTGCACCGTTGTTTCTGTCGATGTAGTTTTCATCAGGACCCATTCCGTAGAATGTGAACTTGTCATACTGCTTCTTCATTTTGAAATCCATTGCGAATACTGGCATATCGGAAAGTCCCTTTACTCCGTCATACTCAGCTTTTACGCCAAGTCTGCCGTCGAAATATGCGATATATGTAACCTTGTATTCAAATGACGGAACAGTGGGTGCAAGGAACTTGAATGTTACTTCAAGGCTGTCAGCGTTTTCTTTTGTTTCAAAACCGAGAAGCTTTGCACATTTTCCTGCGATCTGCCACTGTGCATTCTCGCAAGGGTAGCCCGCGCCTGTATCGTTATCGGTGTGCGCTCTGAAAAAGCTTACCTTAGGCGCTCTTGTGATGTACTCAACTCCGTTGTAGACCAGCGAGCTTACGCCGCCCTCACGCTTGTCGAACTGCATCGAGAAGCCCTCGCCGTTTACTCCGATACAGAAATCGCCGTACACTATCTCTGCCTTATGAGCAGTCATCGGGGCTGTGATCTCGGGAGTTTTTACGATCTGCTGTGCAAAGGATATCTCGTGTCCCTTTTCTGCCCAGATCGTGTCCTCTGCAAGAACTGCGCAGGCTGTCAGAACATATTCGCCGCCGTTTTCGGGAACTTCAAGACCGATTTTCACGCTGTCTTTTTCACCTGCGGAAATGTTCAGACGGTGTTCCTCTGCCACAAGAATTTCGCCCTCTTTTTCAAGTGTGACCTTGAAAATATATCCCTCTGTACCAACAAAAAGATTTCTGTTTTCTATTGTAATCACTCTGTCTGAGATGCTCATTCTGATGTTGGAGTAAAGCTGTTTTGCTTCGACTACCTTTGGAGAATATGTGCGGTCTGCGTAAACAATTCCGTTTGTGCAGAAACCGTAATCGCTTGCTCTGTCATCAAAATCGCCGCCGTAAACAAGCACTCCGTCCTTGTAAAGTGACTGGTCGATGTAGTCCCAGATAAAGCCGCCCTGATATGCTTCATATTTATCTTCAAGGTCGGTGTAAAGCTTCATACCGCCGAGGGAGTTGCCCATAGCGTGCATATATTCGCAACTGATGTAAGGCTTACCTGTGTTCTGTTTCAGATATTCCTCAACATCACAGGGTTTTGCATACATACGGCTTTCCATATCTGTGATATGGTCGTATTTTCTGTTCCACACAACGCCTTCGTAGTGAACAAGTCTTGTGCTGTCAACCTCGTGGAAGTAGTCAGCCATTGCCGCAATATCATCACCGCAGTAGCTTTCGTTTCCGCAGCTCCATATCAGCACGCTTGCGTGGTTTTTGTCACGCTCATACATTGACCTTGCTCTGTCGAGGCAGGCTTTCTTCCATTCGGGAAGAGAAGCAGGAACATTTATAGAAGGCTCGCAAGCGCCCATTTTCTGCCAAGTGCCGTGGCTTTCGAGATTTGTTTCGGCAATAAGGTAAATGCCATACTCATCGCAAAGCTGATACCAAATAGAGTTGTTCGGATAGTGGCAGGTGCGGACTGCGTTGATATTGTTCTGCTTCATGAAGCGGATATCCCAAAGCATATCATCCTCGGTAACAACTCTGCCGCCCTCTGCGTTCCACTCGTGACGGTTGATGCCCTTGAAAACAATTCTCTTGCCGTTCAGACACATAATGCCGTCTTTCAACTCAAAGGTACGGAAGCCGATCTTTGTTTCAGCGGTTTCAATAATTTCACTATCTGATGAAATCTCAGCAGTTATTGTATAGAGGTTGGGCTGTTCTGCACTCCAAGGCATAATATCAGGTATCGAAGCTGATACATTTGCAGTATTGCCTTCATACACCTTGATACCGTTCTTGTCAGTGAGAGTAAGCTTTATTTCATAATCGCTGTCGCCGATAATATCAAGCTCGGTTGCAAGAATACCGTTGCCGTTTTCGTAATCATAGTCTGCGATAACCTTCATATCACGAATGTGAATTTCAGGAACAGCGTAAAGATACACGTCACGGAAGATGCCCGAAAACCTCCAGAAATCCTGGTCTTCAAGCCAGCTTGCTGTGCTGTAACGGTAAACCTCAACCGCAAGCTTGTTGTTCTTTTCCTTGAGATAAGGAGTAATATTGAATTCGGAAGGTGTAAAGCTGTCCTCGGAGTAACCTACAAATTCGCCGTTGAGCCATACATAGATTGCAGTTTCCACGCCTTGAAAGCTGATAAAGGTTTCCTTGCCGAGAAGTTCCTTGTCAACGTCAAAGAACTTAACATAACTTCCCACAGGATTGCGTTTCTTTGGTATCTGCGGAGGTACAAGCTGTTCGTGACCCTCCCAAGGGTACTGTGTGTTTACATACTGTGGCTTATCGTAGCCCTGTAACTGAATGTGTCCGGGGACGATGATGTCATCAAAGCTTGTTACATCAAAATCTGTCTTGTAGAAGTCAGCAGGTCTGCTGTCGGGATGTTCGGTGTAGTTGAATTTCCAAGTACCGTTCAGGCTCTGACGGAGATTTCCGTCCTTTGTTGTATATGTATGGTCTGAGTGTGCCTTTTCACGGTTAACTTCATAAATTTCAGGATTTGCGAGCCATTCAAGTGTAGGTTTCATGATATTTCCTCCTTAGTTGCTGTGAGCCTTGTCCCAGTCTTCGTTTGCCTTTTCAACTGTCAGTCTTGACAGAACTATTGTTATAATGAGATTGAAAATCATAGGTAACCAGAGATACATCAGGTTCAGCATATTGATACAGGAATCGGGCTGAACAGGTGCGTTTGCAACATAATTACCTGCAGCAAGGAGCCAGCCTGTAAGCGCTGTACCGATACCACCGCCGATTTTAACGCCGAGAGATGAGCAGGAATACATTGTACCGTCGATACGCTTGCCTGTTGTACGGTAGGTATAATCGGAGCAAGCAGCGATAAGTCCGTTAAGGTCGCCCTGCATAGGACTCATACCGATTGCGGCAATCGCTGTAAATATCAGCATCATAGGAAGATTTCCGATATATCCGCCAACGATTACTAATGCTCTTGCGATTGTTGCAATAAGAT
>Ga0265300_10002541_pt1 | contig 15700 bp, 14 predicted proteins | sample AusTroGonzalo_MG_FD_193482 | JGI IMG/M metagenome (GOLD analysis project Ga0265300, IMG submission 193482) | Bovine rumen microbial communities from tropical cattle in Woodstock, Queensland, Australia - Gonzalo_03 | ecosystem: Host-associated > Mammals > Digestive system > Stomach > Rumen ...
GGCAACTCCTTGGGCACGTCCGAGTTTAAGCATTGACTGCACATTCTTACCGAAGAAGGGAGCTTCAATCGCCATCTCGTCAGGCTTGTAGGAGTCGATGATGGAGGTGATGCGTTCGAAAATTTTACCCAAACGGAGGTAATGGCTTTCGTATTTCTTGAGCTCGATAACGCCCATCGCCATTAACTCGGCCTTGTTACCTTTTACGCTCAATACGCCATAGCCCATGACGTTGGTGCCAGGGTCAACGCCAAGGATGATTTTCTCTATGTTTGGATTAGTTTTCATTGACAAGTTAAAACTAAAAAATAAAAACTAAAAGTAGAAGTTACCAGCCATCTGGATGGGAGATACTATTACTTTTAGTTTTTAACTGTAATTTTCTATTGTTTTGAGCCGAATGGCGGACTCGAACCGCCGACCCACGCATTACGAATGCGTTGCTCTACCAACTGAGCCAATTCGGCAAGGCAAATAGCAAAAAGACGGTGCCTTTTGTTAAAAGCGATGCAAAGGTAGTGCTTTTTTTTTACTCTGCAAAACTTTTTCGCTTATTTTCCCTATCTTTGCAAGGAAAATATAGAAAACGTGAAAAATAAATGAAACCAATCAGAAAACCATTATCAATTTTACTGACTTGTCTCGTGCTGATAGGTGCTGTGGCAGGTGTTAATCAGTTGTGGGGATGCAAAGGTGACAGGCTCCCGTCAGAAGTGAACGGAGCAGGCGTGTCCACGAGTAGTGCGGAACGTAATGCCGCTTTTGCGGCAGAAGAAGCTGAGAGTGCTGACCCCGATGCGGATGCCTATTATGAGTCAGAAGCAGAGAAAATGGCGGAATTAGCCGTTACGCCCTACGAGAATTTGGAGCAGCCAGCCGAACTGGGGGGACATGATGAATTCCTCTTGTTCAAATCGCAGTTCATCATTTCTTATAATGTGAATAAGTTATGCCCCAATTATGTGTGTTGGAGCTTAACGCCTGACAGAGCGTATGGAAAGGTACAGCGTTCGGATAATTTTCATGGCGACCCCATGATGAGCGAACGCTCGAGGGTAGAGACATTTGATTACAACGGCTCTGGCTACGATCGTGGGCACATGTGTCCTGCTGGTGACAACAAGAATACAGAAAAGGCGATGGATGAGTCGTTTGGCATGACGAACATTTGTCCGCAAAACCACAACCTGAATACAGGTGCATGGAACGACTTGGAGATTCAATGCCGTTCTTGGGCGAAGAACTACGGAACGTTGTATATCTGCTGTGGTCCTATCTTCGATACAAATACTCCAAAGACCATTGGACGTCGTCAGGGCGTCAAGATTGCTGTGCCTGACCGTTTCTTCAAAGTGATTCTCGCTTTGGGACGTGTGCCAAAGGCCATTGGCTTCATCTATCCTAACAAGGCATGTAGTGGTGATATGCGTGATTATGCTGTTTCTGTAGATAAGGTGGAACAGGAAACTGGCATGGACTTCTTCTTTCAGTTGGATGACAAGCAGGAGAAGGAGTTGGAGAAAGTGTGCAACCCTGGTGCGTGGGGAATTTGATGGGAGTTGAAAGTTGAAAATTGAGAATTGAAAGATATGAAGAAATACGTAAAGGATTTAAGCGTGAAGGCGGTGGAGTTTCCGCATGAGTCGTACGTGTTGTTGAAACTCACGGACACAGAACCATTGCCAGAATCAGTACCTGGACAGTTTGTGGAAGTGAAGGTGGAGGGAAGCCCTGCGACATTCCTCCGTCGTCCCATCTCCATCAATTATGTGGACAGAGAGGCAAACGAGTTGTGGCTGCTCATCAAGAAGGTGGGCGAAGGTACACACAAGTTGGCTGAGTTGAAGGTGGGCGACACCCTGAATCTGGTGTTCCCATTGGGTAATGGATTTTCACCCGTTCAGAAGCAGGGTGAGAAGGTGCTGCTGGTAGGTGGCGGTGTGGGTGTAGCCCCATTGCTCGACTATGGCAAGTATTTGAAGGAGCATGGAGCAGAACCAGTATTCTTATTGGGTGCAAGGAGCAAAAGTGACCTCTTGGAGCAGGACCTCTTCAAGGCCATAGCCCCTGTCTATGTGACTACAGAAGATGGTTCAGAAGGGGAGAAAGGCTTCGTGACGCAACACACATTATTAAATATAGAGAAGTTCGACCGCATTTCTGTGTGTGGTCCCAAACCGATGATGGTGAGTGTGGCACGATATGCGAAGGCAACGAACACGCCCTGCGAGGTGAGCCTCGAAAACATGATGGCGTGTGGCTTGGGAGCTTGTCTGTGCTGCGTGGAGAAAACGGTGAAGGGCAATGTGTGCGTGTGCAAGGAGGGTCCTGTGTTTGATATTAACGATTTAACTTGGGAGGTGTAGTTTATGGCAGATTTGAGAACGACAATCGGGGGACTTTCGATGAAGAACCCTGTGATGACTGCTTCAGGCACATTTGGCTATGGTGTTGAATTTGCCGACTTCGTCAACTTGGAAGATATTGGTGGCATCATCGTGAAGGGTACGACCTTGCTGCCACGTGAGGGCAACGACTATCCACGTATGGTGGAGACAGCGAGTGGTATGCTGAATTGCGTGGGCTTACAGAACAAAGGCGTGGATTATTTCTGTGAACACATCTACCCTGAGATCAAGGACATCAAGACCAACATGATTGTGAACGTGAGTGGTTCCTCGCTGGAGGATTATGCCGCGTGTGCTGCTCGTGTGAATGAATTGGAGAACATTCCAGCCATCGAACTGAATATCTCTTGTCCGAATGTGAAGCAGGGAGGTATGGCTTTTGGTGTGACTACTGAGGGTGCTTCTTCTGTCGTGAAGGCTGTTCGAGAGGTTTATGATAAGACATTGATTGTGAAGCTTTCGCCTAATGTTACCTCGATTTCAGATATAGCATTGGCTGTGCAGGATGCAGGGGCTGATGCTGTGTCGCTCATCAATACTTTGATGGGTATGGTCATCGACATTGAAAAGCGCAAGCCCGTGTTGAGCATTGCGACAGGTGGTATGTCAGGACCTGCTGTGAAGCCTGTGGCTGTGCGTTGTGTTTGGCAGGTGGCGAAGTCTGTCAATATCCCCATTGTTGGTTTGGGTGGCATTATGAATGCGAAGGATGCCATCGAGTTTTTCTTGGCAGGTGCCTCTGCTATCGAGATAGGCACAGCCAACTTCATCGACCCTGCTGTGACGGTGAAAGTGGCGCAGGGCATCAACGAATGGCTTGACCAGCATGGTTGCAAGTCTGTTGGCGAAATCGTGGGTCAGTTGAACGCATGATGAACGAGGCTCAGGAGTTGAAGCGTGTGCGCCTCAGCGTGGAGCGCGTAGATGAGCCTTACATGGATGTGCGTGTGGTGGGTGAAGACACCCTCTTACGGTTGGACATCACTGTCAATCATCACACGATGCGTGCTGCTCAGCTCTTGCAGGTGGGCATGCAGTTGAATGCACTCTCCTCAACATTGGAGGGTGATGTGTTGCGTCCGCAGTTGATCGTGGTGGAACCGGATTTCCTGCTTGACACGACGAGTGTGACCAGTTGCATCAAGGGGTGGGGCGAGTCGGCTTTCAACCACTTCCTCGCCAAGTTCAAACCGATGGAAAGTACCGTTTACACCCTTCTTGGTGACTTTGCCAATCAGTTTCTTGACGACAATCTCAATCTGCCTGATGCCGACTATCTCGGTTCGATGCACAAGGTGTTTGCTGACCGGGCAATAGACATCTGTGCTTGCAAGGAGATCAATGCCTCCTTCTTTGAAGAGACGAAGAAGCAGTTTGCCAATATCCAGCAAGTGGTGAAGGAATTGTCACAACAGCCTTATATGCACCAGGGGAAGGTTAATATTCACCTCGAACCTTCGTTCTTCTGTGAGGCATTGGGATTGCAGGGACGTATGGACTGCCTCATCGATTTAGAGGATGGAAAGAAATTCTTGATTGAGTTGAAATCGGGCAAGTGGGACGAGTTCTTCCATCGAGCCAAAGAGGAACACCTGATGCAGATGCTCCTCTATAAGGAGATTCTCTATTACAATATGGATTTGAAGCAAGTGGACGTGATGGGTCATCTGCTTTACTCCAAGTACCCCTACCTTCAGGAGCAGCAGAGCCTTCAGGAGATGGTGCTGCGTGCCATGAACATCCGCAACAGTATTGTGGCGATGGAGCGTGGTTTGGTGGAAGGAAAGGCACGTGAGTGGGTGCCGAAACTCACGCCTCAGGCACTTCGACAGGATGCTCGATGTGGTGAGAAATTCTGGACGTTGTGGTGCTTGCCTGGCCTCCAATCGATGATGGATGTCTTACACGGGATGGACGAACTGACAGCAGAATACTTCTATGCATTCTTGCAATTCATCGAACGGGAACAGATGGAGAGCAAGAAATGCGAGACAGGACAGAACACCTCCCGTTCGCTGGCTTCGCTCTGGTTGGACGACCTCCAAACCAAGTGTGACAATGGCGACATATTCCTGAATCTGCATCTTGTGGACTTGCGGATGAAGGATGGGGTGGATGCCCTTTGCCTCCAATGCAAGGATCAAGAGGATGAGGTGCCCAACTTCCGTATTGGCGATGCAGTGATTCTGTATAAAAGGAATGCTGACACAGATTCTGCCACCACTCAGCAGGTGTTCCGCTGCAATGTGGAATCCTACGACGCCGACCGGATCTGGCTCCAGTTGAAGAACACGCAACGCAACAAGGACATCTTCAGTAAAAAAGATCTCTACGCCATTGAGCACGACCATGTGGATGCCAACTTCCGAAGCCTTTACAGCGGGCTTTTCTCCTTGCTGACGTGTGAGAAGAGTCGTCGTGAGCTTTTGCTTTGTCAGCGTACACCCACCAAGGATGACCTGTTTCTCTTGATGGGCCCTCCAGGAACAGGCAAGACGTCTATGGCGTTGAAACGCATGGTGGAGGAAGAACTGAGTCAAGGTCACAACATCCTTTTGCTGGCCTATACCAATAGGGCTGTTGATGAGATTTGCCAGATGCTTTCGACCATCGCCCCCAGTCCCTTCTACATCCGCTTGGGCAGAGAACTTTCTTGTGCTCCTGCTTATCGTGAGCATCTTCTTTCCCAGGCAATTGCAGGGTTTACCAATCGTCAGCAGGTCACGCAGAAGATACAAGAGACGCCCGTCTTTGTCAGTACGGTAGCCTCGATGAACAGTCATACAGCGCTCTTCCGTCTGAAGCATTTCGAAGTCGCCATTTTCGATGAGGCTTCACAGATACTGGAGCCGCAGATCATGGGCATCCTCACTTCCTCTGCCATCGATAAGTTTGTGATGATTGGCGACCACAAGCAATTGCCCGCTGTGGTGGTGCAGAGTCCGGAGCAGTCGGCTGTCTCATCTCCCTTGCTCCATCAGATAGGATTGACCAACTGCCGTAATTCTCTCTTCGAACGCCTCTACGAACAGAATCGCGACAATGAAGAGGTGGTTGCCATGCTTGACCATCAAGGTCGAATGCACCCCGTTATCGCCACCTTTGCCTCCGAAGCTTTTTATGAGGGTCGCCTCCTTCCTGTTGGCTTGCCACATCAGACAGAGGAACTTCCTTATCATATATATAATGTGGAAAGTCCTATTGAAAGCCTCGTTGCCACCCGTCGCTGTGCCTTCATCAATGTGCCCCGTCCCTTGATAGAAGACCGCATCCCCAAGGCAAATATTCTTGAGGCGAGAATCATTGCTCAGTTGGTCAAGGGCATTCTGTCGCTGCATCAGCAAAACACCCTTTCCTTCGAACCACAACGTCAGTTAGGCATCATCGTTCCTTTCCGTCGTCAGATTGCATTGGTCAGGACTGAAATTGCCAAGATTCTTCCTGAGGTGGCTGCCAATCTCCTGATTGACACTGTGGAACGCTACCAAGGTTCTCAGCGCGACATCATCATCTATGGCACCACCATTACTCAACCTGCCGAACTGGACATCCTCTCCAATTTGACCGAATCGCCTTCAGGCATTGTGGACAGGAAACTGAACGTGGCCATCACCAGAGCCAGAAAGCAGCTCTTCATCCTTGGCAACGAAAAACTGCTGCAAAACAACACTTTATATGCTCAACTCATCGATTATTGCAAGAATAATGACGCTCACCCTGCAAAAAATCACGATTCTTAAGTCATAATTCTTAATTCTTTCGTATATTTGCACACGAAACTCTACTAATCGCTTTCTAATGAGTAAATTGAGAACAGTCTTGATGACCCTGGCGCTTGCCATTTCATCCCTCACATTCGCACAGAGAAATACTGCCTATCAGCAGTACGTTGACCAATATAAAGAGGCGGCCATCGAGCAGATGCACCGCTACAAAATTCCAGCATCCATCACCCTTGCTCAGGCGCTGCTCGAGAGTGGCGCAGGCACCAGCTTTCTGGCCAAGAATGCTAACAACCACTTTGGTATCAAAGTTGGGGTGGGGTGGAACGGTCCCTATGTCGTTCGTGACGATGACCGCAAAGGGGAGCATTTCCGCAAATACAAGAATGTGGAGGAAAGTTACGAAGACCACTCTCAGTTTCTGCTGAAGGATCGCTACAAGCGTCTCTTCGACCTCAATCCCCTCGACTATAAAGCATGGGCACGTGGCTTGAAAGCCTGTGGTTATGCCACATCGCCCACCTATGCCGACCGTCTTATCAACATCATCGAGACCTACGAACTGGATGACTATGATGAAGATCGCATTGGATTCCGCAAGTACAAGAAAAAGACCACTCCAGAACCAGTTCCTGTTGTTCCTACCCGTCATTCTGTACGAATGGTCAACGGCATCCAGTGTGTCACAGCTCGAGAGGGTGACACTTGGGACGGACTCGCCAAGGAACTGAAGATAGCAAAGAAAAAGCTCTTGAAGTTCAACGAAGTGGATGACACCTTCCCACCAGAACCCAACATGAACATCTTCCTTGAAAAGAAGGCAAAGAAGGCAGACACCCAATACAAGGACTATTGGCACAAGGTGAAGCAGGGTGAATCCATGTATAGCATTTGTCAGTTCTATGGCATCCGTATCGATGCTCTCTACAAGATGAACTTCAAGGATGACAGCTACATCCCAGTGACAGGCGATTTGCTCAAGGTGAGATAACCATCACAACACTTATCCACTTACCTGTTTAAAAGCTTGAAAAAATTTTTTTACCCTGAAAAACGTTGACGATTCAACGTTTTTCAGGGTAAAAAAGTTGCTCCCTTTTTTATAAATTTCTCGAAAAAAGAGGAATATAGGGGTAGAAAACGTGTTGAAATTTTAAAGTCGAAAAAAGTTGCATTTTGGCGATAATATTTGCAACACTGATTCGTTATATAAATGAAGGTGCGCAGCGATAGGTATTGTTTCAATTTGAAAAATAAAGGAAATAGAAAAGAATAAGGGAACGACAATCATAAACCAATTATGCCTTATGAAACAGAAAACATTTTTCTCATCCGTGAAGGATTTCATCATCAAGTACTGGTATGTGCTGCCAGTGTTGTTGGCTTTGCTGTCAATTGTATGGTTTGCCAGAATAACTGTCCCATCAGCAGTTGTCGATGCGTGGTTGATTTTGATGCTTCTCATTCTGGTTTTACTCCCTATCACATGGATTGTTCTGCTTGTCAACAAAAAATGGTTGCGTTGTATCATTTCTATTGTAGCATCCAGCGTGATTGTTTTGGGGATGGGTGCTTTCTGCTTATCAACCGCCATCCATCTTTTGTTTGATCCTGACACCGATCCTTTCGGCAAGGAACATCCTATTCCTGCGAATTTGGAATACAACTTGCCACTGACGAATTATATCGTTGATCCTGATTCCGGCTATCATGTATATGTGGAAGGCCGTGCTGATTCTTTGGCTGTGGCGGACATCCATGATACCAACACCTACCTCAGTGTCAGAAATGGCTTTCAGGGAGGAATGTATATGTATGACTTCTCTTATGGCCCGCTGCCTGCAGGAGAAATATATCTGAAATGTTTCGAAGTCACAGAAAACATCCCACTTTCAGTGGACAGGATTAGAAAAGCCAGTCGAGTGAAAATCAAACCGACGAAATCCTTCTCCAAACTCGTGGATAAGCAGGAATTCAGCATCTACGAAGGTGTGTGGGACGATTATTATGCAGCACGTATCGAAGTGTGGTTTAAGGACGCCAAGACCAAAGAGGAGAAGAAACTTGTAGAGAAAGTGTATCGTGTGGAAGGTTGGCAGCGATAAATATTGTTTGTTCATGATTATTGGTGGACTCACTATACTTGTTGATATATACAAAACAAGATAAAAGAAGTAAAGACTAAGGTGACGCTTTCAAATAGACTAGGCTTTCCACAAAATTTCTAAAGTTTAGATTTTAATTTTCAAACTTTGAATTTTAATTTTGAAAGTTTCAAAATATTTTTTGCAACTTTCAAAATTTTCCGGATACGAAGGGAAAATGGAAGTGGAAGGCGAGGTGTACACATTCTATAAGAAACTACCATACAAGAAATAAACATGAAGTCTTTTTTCTGAACTAAATTAGAAGAAAATGAAGAAACTCAAAATAATCATGATTTCATTGGCGGTGCTCCTTGGTGGATGCCATAAAAAACCGATTATTCATCAGATCAAAGTGGATGTACTTAAACATCATAAGGACACCATCGATTTGAATGATTACACTGATTTTGATTGGGACAGAGCATTGTATTTTGATGATTTTCTGATGGGCATATATGTTCATAATGACCGAGATTCCCTTGAAAAGAGGTTCAATATCAATTTTAGTGATTTCCCATTGGATGAGTATGAAGGGACAAGGCCTTTTGTCTTTATGAAAGGGAGGAAAATTGTACATAGTGAAATCAATGTTGAAACATTCTTCCCAGACGATGAAAAGGGACGTAATCAAGAAAGTATAGGTATATTTTTAAAGATTAAGCCAGGTGAAGAGTACCCTGCCATTATTGAGATTAAAAAGGAGGATTGTGTTTTCAAAGCAAGAAGTAATGGGTATAACCCAGTGCTTACTCATATCCCTAATTTTATCAAAAAAAGTGAAAAATAAAAGGAAGCCTTCCGAAATGGAGGGCTTCCCTGTTGTTGTCAAAGTGTCAAAGATGTCAAAGTGAGAGCATCAATCAATCTATGGTGAACCGGATTTGGATGTTTTCCAGCTCAATATCTTCGCTGGCAATCATTTCGACGGTCGTGGATGGTGTACCTTGCCATGTGAAGGTGTGCTTCGCTGCATCCCAGGTCAATGTCATACTGGAGGATGACATCCTTCATGTTCACTTTGCCGTAGGCATAGCCCATGTCGACCTTACCCTTCCATCGGTCGTAACTGAAGCTCACGCCGACGCGCATGTCGGGGATGCCAGCACCGCTGTTCAGCTTGTCTTCCTGATGCTGAGGATTGATATAGGCTGCATCGAACAGGATGCGCCCTGTGGGCTTCACTGTGAATTTTGGCTCTTCTTGTCCATAAATGGTGGCGATGGTTATCATCGCTACCATGAAAGTCATAATTCTTGTTTTCATCATTGTTTACGTTCAAAGAATTCTGTCTTTTATTAATAATTTTCTTTTATTTATAATGATGTGTGCAAAGACAGAGAAAAGTTAGGACATATTCTAACTTTTTAGTACTTTTGCAGCCGAATACTAAATAATAAGGAAACAATGAGACTGAAAACATGGAGGATGATTACTGCCATCCTTTTCTTTTGTGGCACATTGGGTGTGGTGGCTCAGACGGAGAATGAGAAGAAGGACTCTCCGTATTTTAACCTGTTCCAGCTGCCCAATCCGTGTGTTTATCTGCCTGTTCCACCAGATACGGCGAGTGTGCTGTTTGTGGATGACTTCCAGCAGTTTCTGTGGGGAAAGTCCATTCGCAACACGCCGCGTGGTCAACGGGCGAGTTGGGAGTCGCTTTATGGGGCTGACCGCATGGCGACGGTGTTCAGCGAGGCGATGGGTATGACCATCAGTAAGGAGGCGACGCCTGCCATATACCGTTTCATCAAGCGGGTGGGGGAGACGAGCAATCAGGCTACGAGCATAGCGAAGAGAAGATATATGCGTGTGCGTCCCTTTGCCCGACTGAACGAACATGTGTCGAGCCAGTTCGACGATGAGAAGGACTTGCGTCGCAACGGTTCCTATCCTTCTGGACATACGGCATTTGGATGGGGTTCTGCATTGGCGATGGTGGAGGTGGCTCCCGAATTGCAGGACACCATTTTGCGTCGCGGATATGAGTATGGAGAGAGCCGTGTCATTGTGGGTGCCCATTGGCAGAGCGATGTGGATGCGGGTCGTCTGGCAGCATCGGCTGCTGTAGCACGGATGCACTCCATCCCGGAGTATCAGGAGGATTTGGAGGAGGCACGTAAGGAGTACCGACGCATTAAGGGCATCAAGTCGAAGTCTGTTAAAGTGGGCTATCCGGAAGGTGAGCGGGTGCTGGATGCGCCTGTGGATTCGGCTTCCTACCGCTATTATGGTGATGTGGTGGGGTATTGGCAGGCGAAACAGGAACGTGGCACGGATCGCGGCATGCAGGCACTGGCGGATGTTCCTTGTGATGATAAGGATTTCCTTGATTGCTATACGCCTTGTGTGGGTCTGACACTGGGCGAGAAGGAGACGCCTGCCATCGCTGCGATGGTGAAGAAGGCGTTTGAGGAACTGTATAATGCTTCCAGACACTTGAAAGCGAAGAACTTCCGCACGCGTCCTTTCGCCCGCTTGGGCGATAGCTCTGCCATACCAGAACTGAATGAGAGGTATGCCACATCGTCCAGCTATCCTTCTTCGCATTCCATCTTAGGTTGGGGTATTGCGCTCGCTTTGGTGGAAGTGATGCCGAATAGCCAGAATGATTTGTTAGCACGTGGTTACGAATATGGTCGCAGTCGTGTCATTTTAGGCTTCCACTTTCCGAGCGATGTGCAGGCAGGTCGTTTGGTGGCTGCCTACACGTTGGCACGTCTACACAACGATGCTGAGTTCCAGAAACTGATGACGGCAGCGAAGAAGGAATATGAGAAGATAAAGGTCAAGTGACACGGAGTGGTGGTACTTCACCCTGAAGAATAAGCCATATATAAGATGTACCCAACACCTGCAATAGTGTGTTGGGCACATCTTGTCTTGTCTAGAGAAGATTACATTCTGGCCTTACCGTATCTCAGTTCTACCTCCTCCCAATTGATGATGCTCCAGAGAGCGGCGAGGTGGTCGGGACGGCGATTCTGGTAGTCAAGATAGTAGGCGTGTTCCCATACGTCGAAAGTAAGTAGGGGAGTGAGCCCCTTCTGCACAGGATTGGCAGCATTGGTCTCCTGGGTAATGAAAAGTTGACCGGCTCTGTCAGCCGACAGCCACACCCATCCGCTGCCGAACAGGGTGGCGCCCTTCTTCTGGAATTCCTCCTTGAAAGCTTCGAACGAGCCGAAGTCCTTCACGATGGCATCAGCCAAGGCGCCTGTCGGAGCCGCTTTCGTTGGTTGTCCGCAAAATTGACCGAAGTACAGCTCGTGGTTTAGGATCTGTCCGGCATTGTTCAGGATGCCTCCCGTTGCCTTGCAGACAATCTCCTCAAGCGTAGCTTCTTCGAAACCACTCCCGTCCAGCAGACCATTCAGGTTATTCACGTATGCAGCCAGATGTTTCCCGTGGTGAAACTCCAGCGTCTGCTTGCTAATCACTGGCTCCAGTGCTTCTATGGCATACGGCAGAGCCATCAATGTAAACTTTCCCATAAATCGTATCTTTAGAAATTCGTATTATACAATAAAGTGCTTTCTTATTTCTTCTCCATTTTGTCGAACAACATGATGAGCAAAGAGCCGAGGACACCAGCAGAGAGTGAACCGAGCAGAACGGCTATTTTACCTGACGAACGGAGCATGTCAGTGGCTTCGGGCGTGAGTTCACCAAAGGAGAGAGTATCGACGAATATGGCCATGGTGAAGCCGATACCGCCGAGGCATGCTACTGCAAAGAGCATCTTCCAAGAGGCTCCTTCAGGCATAGCTCCCACCTTACACTTAATGGCAATGAAGGAAGCGAGAGTGATACCAATAGGCTTACCGAGGAGAAGTCCGAAGAAAATACCCATGCCAACAAGACCGACACCTTCGAGAGGAAGTGCCTGAAAGATGTTGAAAAAACTGATGTCGGGGATAACAACTCCTGCATTGGCCAGTGCGAAGATGGGCATGATAAGGAAGTTCACCCAAGGATTGAGTGCATGTTCAAGACGGTAGGACATGCCGATGGAGTTGTTGTTGATGTAACTCATGCGACGAAGGCAGTGGCGCTGAGGACCGTTGGGGAAGGGGACACCCTGTTCAAACTGGTCATTGTCGTAGTTGGCAAGACGGGTGAGGTATTTGCGATTGCTACGCTTGACGTAGGAGCGTTTGAAACGGGCGTCCATAGGAATCATGAATGCCATAACAACACCTGACATGGTGGAATGGATGCCTGAGTAGTAGAAGAGGAACCAAACAACGATGGCAGGAATGAGGTAGAACATCATGCGCTTCTCACCAAGGCTGTTCATGATGCGGATGCCGATGATGAGCAGAATGGCGATGAGAAGGAGGGGGAGGTTGATGTTACCACCATAGAAGATGGCGACGACAAGAATGGCTCCGAGGTCATCGGCGATAGCGAGGGCTGTCAGGAATATTTTGAGAGAAATGGGTACTTTGTTGCCAAGAATGGACATGATGCCGACAGCGAAGGCAATATCGGTAGCCGTGGGAATACCCCATCCACCAGCGGTGGTGGTGCCGAAATTAAAGATGGTATAGAAAAGAGCTGGGATAGCCATTCCGCCTGCTGCTGCAATGACGGGCAGGAGGGCTTTCTTGACGCTGGAGAGCTCGCCGCAGACAACTTCACGCTTGATCTCGAGTCCGACAGTGAAGAAGAAGATAACCATCAGGATGTCGTTGATGAATTTCTCAATGGTCATGTCTTGCGGGAAACTGATGCTGAACGTCTCGTTGGAGATGGTCATGGAGAGGCTGGTTTCGAGCACCTCGTGGTAGAAATTTGCTGTGAGGGGGAGATTTGCCAAAAGCATGGCAATGATAACACAAACGAGAAGTGTAACGCCGCTCGCCCATGGCTGTTTCTGAAAATTGGTCCGTGAGAGCCTCATGGAATGAAGCCCCTTAGTCCATGTGTACAATGGAATAAGTCGCATAAAAACAATCTTTTATTATATTACCTTTTTATTTACTTTCTTTACGGAGAAATTCCCTAGGTGTGATTCCTGTGATGCGCTTGAAGAAGCGACTGAAGCTGCTCACAGTGGGGAATTGGAGGGATTCGCTGGTTTCACTGAGAGAGTAGTGATGAACCAATATCATTGCCTTGGCCTTCTGGATGACTGCCTCATCTATCCATGCTGAAGCATTTTTCTTACTGTAACATGTGCAGACGTAAGAGAGATATTTGCTGGAGATGCCAAGGGTTTCTGCGTAGAATCGGACGGTGCGGTGCTCTACTGTATGTTTGTTGAGCAGAGAGAGAAAACGGCAGTAGACATCGTACTGGCGTGAATTGCTGTTGCCTTCGAGAGGCAGAGGGTCATACTGATGTATATTAATGTTTTTGACCATCATGCTATTGAGCAAACAGCGAATAAATTCAGGCTTATATTCGTAGTCAGGACCGCGCAAATCGCGCTTGATATCGGTGTAAATGCGGAGCATATCCTGCATTTGTTGTACGTCGACAGGCGTAATGAAGTGCTGCAAAGATAGTCGTGCGTTGCTGTAGGTAAGTCCTATCTCCTTAAATATCTGATTGGACACTTTGGGATACGTGACCACCATGAAGTAACGTATATTAGGGCTGACATGCGTGGCTTTAATGATGTTTTCAGGCATGATGTTCACAAGGGTGCTGCGGGTCACTGTTTTTTCCTTGCCATTGATGTCGAAAGTGATTTCCCCTTCCATCAGATAGTAGCTGACGCTCTGGTATATCTTGGTGGGGGGAGTATCTTTCAGCGGATCAAGAGGATTGATTCCACTGAAGGTGTCGAACAGAAGTATGTTGTCCTTAGATCCCGCTGAAGGGATGATGTCTTCTCGTGAAAAGATGTCCACGTATTCCACAAATCGGGGGGTGTGGCGCATGTTCTGATTGGTTGTTGACTGTGGCATGGCTTAGTTCTCCTTTTTTTGTTGTACGAAATTAATGGACTTGATGTTGTTCTTCTTGAGATAAGCATTGGGCGATAAACCTGTGATGCGCTTGAAGTAACGCCCGAAGAAACTCTGGCTTTGGAAATTGTATTCCACGCTGACTTTCTTGATGTTATATTCGTTGTTATAAAGTGTTTGTTTAATAGCGTACACCACATATTGGTCAATGGATTGTGAGGCTGTCATGCCCGTGAACTTGAATACGATGGTGGACAAGTACTTGGGAGAGATACCGAGTTTATTGGCATAGAACTGCACGGAACGCTCCGTCTTGTGATGCTGATTGAGCAGTTTAAGAAACTCATTGAAGAGTGCATACTGTCGACTGTTGGTTACGTAGTTAACACGCTCTGTGTCCTCAATCAAGGAGAAAAATTTCGCTACATAAGCAGATTGGTAGGCACGGAGAACTACTTCTTTCCTTGGGTAGTCGGGTTGTTGGTGCTCACGTTTAACGCGCTTGTAGCATTCGAGAAGAATGGCAATTTTCTCAGGATTTAAACGGATGTGACGGAACTTAAAGGCATGATAGTGCAGTTTGTTAAACACGTTGGTACGCTTGTATATGTCTGCCATCAAATAGCTACTGGTGAGGAAGCAAAAGAAGACGCACCGAGATTCTTCTATGGTTACGCTCATGCAGGGTGTGACAGTGAGGTGTTCATTAGCCTTCAACTCGATGCGGGTACCTGACACAATTAGGTGGAGAGTGCCTCGTAGCACGACTGTGACATATACGTATTCGGAATTGTAAATCTCCTTGCGAGCATGGATGATAGGTTCGCCTCTCTCGTCAAGATTATCCATGAGGGTGTATTTCCCTTCGTAGGAAGAGAAAAACGCACTCTGTGCATCTGCTTTTGTAATAAGGTCGCCTTTTAGTATCATTAGTCTATAAGTCATTTTGGGCTGCACGCAGTATCAATGTGGTAGCTCCGATGGTGATAATGGCTCCGTCTTCCAGATTAATGCGGTCAACATCACGCAAGATGTCGTTCATGTAGAAGGTGCCTGTATCGCTGGGAGCGTCGCGCAAGATATATTGCAGTTTCCCTTGTTTATTCTTTTTCACCGTGATGACACAATGGAAAGTGTCAATGCTGGGGTCACGGGTGTCGATGGGCTTGTTGATGTTGGTGCCCTTCACATATCTGCCAAACTCATTCTCACCAAAATCCAAAGGAATGACCTGTTTGTAGGCGAAGCGATTCTCCACCACCACGATACTGCCGTAATCTTCATTATAAGCATGCTCGTCGAGGGTCTTCTCCTCGTGGCGGTTGGCGAGTTTGGATTTACCGATGCGGATGCCAAATTCCTTCTTGCAGTGCTGGCACACAAAGACTAATGATTGGCCATCGGTGTATTGTGTTTCATCGAAGACGATGTATTGATCACATTTGGGACATCTAACTCTCTTCATGCCGTCTTCTTTTAAGTTTTTTCTTCAGTTGAGCGTTAGAGCT
>Ga0265300_10002544_pt1 | contig 15691 bp, 6 predicted proteins | sample AusTroGonzalo_MG_FD_193482 | JGI IMG/M metagenome (GOLD analysis project Ga0265300, IMG submission 193482) | Bovine rumen microbial communities from tropical cattle in Woodstock, Queensland, Australia - Gonzalo_03 | ecosystem: Host-associated > Mammals > Digestive system > Stomach > Rumen ...
CAGCGTAACCTTCGTTGACGAAATGGCAGAAGAGCATCAAACTCACAACAAGTATCAGATATACACTTTAAGTGTAACTACGAAGGGTTCTGTTGGTGTCAATTCAAGAGAAGAGTACGTTGACTGTTATGTTTCTCTTGATGGAAAGGATGGGTACAATTGGTATTCGGCTGATGCTAGTATCCGTGGACGAGGCAACTCTACTTGGAGCATCTATCCTAAGAAGCCTTATCGCATTAAGCTGAATGAAAAGCATAAGATGTTGGGTTTGGCTAAGGCAAAGAGTTGGGTGCTGTTGGCTAACTATCGTGACCTTACAAGCATGATGAATACTTATGTGTTTGAGGTCGCTCGTTGGATGGGGATGCCTTATGTGAACCATACACGTTTCGTTGAATTGTTTGTTGATGGCGAATATGAAGGTTTGTATCAGTTGACTGAGCAGGTGCAGCAAGGTGAGAATCGAGTAGGAGTGTCGAAAGAAGAAGGCATCTTGCTTTCTATGGATAAGGATGATGGTCCCGAACTCAGCCCTTATGCAACTGATAATTTCTGGTCAACGGTTTACAATTTGCCGATGTGTGTGAAATACCCCGATGATGTTAATGGGTCAGCAAAAGATTCGATCCAAATGGCTTTTGCAGAAGTGGAGAATGCAATTAAGGCAGTTGATTATGAAACACTCGACTCGTTGATGGATATGAAATCCTTTATGACGATGGCCATGATTCAGGAATTGGTGGAAAACGTAGAGATTTGTGCTCCGCGTAGCATCTTTATGTATAAAGACGGTAATGGTAAGTGGGCCATGGGACCATTCTGGGATTGGGATGCTGGTTTCGACTTTGATTGGGGAACATTCTACGATGGCAACATCTTCCGTTATTTTGGCGATTATCGTGAGTTGGTGTTAGGTACAGATCCGGCTAATCGTAAAGGACTATATGGTGCAACGCCGAAGTTCTTTACTGATATGTTTAAATCTGATCGTTATACTAGAGAGTATAAAGAGCTTTGGAATTCAGTCAAAGACTCTATCGTTGAACATAGTTGGGCTATTGTTGAACAATACGTGGAGGAACTTAACAAAGGTGCTTATGCTCGTAACAAATTGCGTTGGCCCATTGTTGAGAATTTTGGATGGGGAAATTGGGGACAGACTGTAAGTTATGATGTGAATCAAGAATTGTCGAAGATGAAGACATGGCTTGACAATCGTGTTGCTTATCTCGACCAGGTTATCAATGCATATCCTCAAACGGGAACTGAGGGAGCGGGAGAAGAATTGGATTATGGCATTCTCAATACTTACATCTCTGGCACACAAATCGATCTCTTTGCGATGTTGAATCTGTCTGACGGATATTCTCAGTCTTCTACCATTGAAATTGCCCCAACAACATTAGCTGAAATGCTTGGACTCTCTGATAACGAATTCAGCAATGCAAAGATAAAATTGTCGGCACTTAATGCCAACGGTAAAGAAGGAGGCCATACTGCCCAAGGTACATGGGGAGCATGGTTTGATGATAAGGGTAATGTAGTTGATTATGGAGGCAATTCGCATGTGTATATTGAACCGAAGAATCTAACTACTAGTGACATATATAGTTGGAACTATGGTTGCCATCCAAATCATTGTCAGAAAGGCGATCAACATGTCGTAACCATGCGTTATGCAGTCACACTTAACGGACAGACTTCATACATAAGAGTAATTGTACATTTCGGAATAGACTGCATACCAGATGGTACATATGAAGATGTTAATGTTGATCCGTCGCTCTATTCTTGGCGAAATATGCAGAAGGTAGGTGAAGAAACGATTACAATGTCTTATGACATGAGTTCTGTCAAAGCCTATGATAAGCAGCCGATTTTAATCAACTTGAATGATATTGTGGCAAAGTTCCCCAATGGTGCAACTGTAGACAACCTAAAGTACATGGTTTGTACAGACATTAAGACAGGTGAACTTACCTCAAGCCTCACTTCTTCAAATGGATTTTATATGATGTTCGATGGCACTGCTACTTCGTGGGGCAGCAGTGAATGTAAGGTGGGCTATAATCCAAATTCAAGCACATTGGATTTTGCTTATACATCAGATCTTGAAGCACCAACCAAGGGAAGTAAATGTACAGCGAGTGTTTTCCTTGTGTACGATGACCGCTATTTTTATAGGTTTAAAATGAATATTACGCTGAATTAATATAAAATATTAACAATTAATAACCAATTAAACAATTTAAACAATGAACAAGAAAACAAAAACAAAATGGGTTTGCATACACATAGATGATAGCTGAAGTTAAGTAAGTTATCTCATAGAGATAGGAATGATGTTGAATAATCAAAAAATTATATATCAAAATCAATAATTAATAATTCTAAAATTATGTTGTTTAACTTTCAGAGTAACAAACTACGCAAGCATCTTCTTGTAGGAAGTGCTGTGTGTGCTGCAACTCTTGGTTTCTTTGGTTGTACACCGGATTATAATCTTGATGAAGATCAGCCTTCAGGTCTGAATACCATCTATGGTTATATGGAAGATCAAGGCAACTATAAGAATTTCCTGCAGCTAATTGATGACCTGGGTGAGAAGGAAACTCTCTCAAAAACAGGTAGTAAAACCCTGTTTATTCAGACGATGACGCTTTTGCGGCATTCTATGCTAACAATAAATGGGGTGTTAAGAGTTATGATCAATTAACAGATGCGCAAAAGAAGTTAATTCTTCGTGCGTCTATGATTGACAATCCTGCTACAATCAGTTTGCTGTCAAGCGTACAAGGTCCTATTGAAGGCGAATGTATGCGTCGTACAGCGTCTCTCCAGACTTATGACTCAGTTTTGGTTGTAAGTACGTCGGATCCTCAAATTCCAAATACCAAGTATTGGAATAATCTGGCACAGACTCATGATACGATTGTCCTCTTCAAGGACTTCTCAGGAGCGCCAACTATGATTCACTTCTTGCCACGTTTCTTGGAGCAGAACATGATTACAGGTCATGACGTAGATTTCCTCTATAATGACCCAATTGGAACTCATGTTTCAGATGATGCTTATGTAAACGATTGCAAAGTGACTGAAGCAAATATCTTCTGTAAGAATGGTTTCTTGCACAAGGTAAATAAAGTGATGTTGCCACTTGACAACATGGCAGAATTGATTCGCGTAAAGCCTCAGTTTAGCATTTACTCTTCTTTGCTGGAACGTTTCTCTGCTCCATTCTATGATTATTCGATTACTCGCGAATATAATCGTATTTATAAGACAAGTGTAGACTCTGTTTACCAGAAATCTTATTTTGCACAGAGAGGAAGCGAGAGCTCAGGTATCGAATCAACGGCTCGCAATCAGGATAAGGATAGATTATACTCTTTGAAGTTGACAGAACTTTTGAAGTATGATCCAGGATGGAACCGTTACCAGCCAGGAACGATCAATGATCGTAACCGTGATGAGGTAATGGAAGATATGGGCGTTATGTTGGCACCGACAGACGATGCTCTTACCGATTGGTGGAATAATGGTGGCGGTAAGGTCCTTCAGGACAACTTCGGAACTTGGGAGAATGTTCCTGACCGTGTAATCATTGAACTCTTGAAGAACAATCAGTTGTTCTCTTTGGTACAGTCAGTTCCTTCTAAGTTTGAGTCAGTACTTAATGACGCCGCAATGGAAATGGGTATTACTACCGCTGATGTTGATAGTGTATTCCTTGGTAGTAATGGTGCTGTTTATCAGACTAATAAGGTTTTCTCACCAATGTCTTATTCATCAGTACTCTTCCCTGCTGTTGTTAGTGAGAACTTAAGTGTGATTTATAATGCTATTGCATTGTTGGAGTTCCCTGCATATTTGAATTCAATGGTTTCAACTTATAGTTTCTTCATCCCTGTGAATGATGGCTTGTTGACTTATATTGACCCTGTTTCACTTGGTCAGGCTGAAACTCACATCTGGAAATTCATGATGAATCCAAAACCAAATAGCAGTAACCTCTTCTCACAAATCCAAGCAGTTGTCTACAAGGCAGAAAAGCAGGATGATGGTACTTGGCTTCAGACAGACTCATTAAGGACGATTATTGGTAACTCTGCTACGGATCAAGTATTTGACCGTATTGAAGACATTCTTGATAACATTATCGTCATCGGTGCAGTTGAACAAGGTAAGTCATATTATATGACTAAAGGCAAGAATTTTGTAAAGGTAGAAGGTACGATCGATGTTCCTGGCCAGATGATGGTATCAGGAGGTTGGCAGATTGAAAATGATCAACCATTGACAGTGTCACAGGTTTACAACATGGAAAATGGTAAGTCATATATTGTTGATCTTCCTATTTATACTGCTCATAAGGCAGTCAGTGATGTTCTGGCAGGGCATGATGCAGACCTTGGCGGAGATGGAGAATTCTCAAAATTCTATGAATTGCTTCGTGAATGTGGTGCATTAGCTACTATTGCAGGTAAAAAAGGTTTGAACTGGTCTTCAACATCAAAGAATGGTAACTTGATTTATATTCCAGAAAGTTCTGAAGAGAGTGTCAACTACCTGTTGAATACTTATCATTATACCATTTATGTTCCAACGAACGATGCAATGGACGAAGCTTATGCAATGGGACTGCCTACAATGGAAATGCTCGAAGAGGCTATGGAGATTGATGCCTCTGAAGATTCTGTTTTGTGTTTGAATGCACAAGGTGATACCATCTTCTGGGGTAGCGATGCTGCAGACAAGAAGCTCATTGGTACTGCGAAGTATTATAAAGAAGTGGAAGACTCTGCTGCTCATCTTCGTAAGGTGATGCTTGATTTTGTGAAATATCACATTCAAGATAACTCAATCTTTATCGACAAAGTTGTTGCTGATGAATTCGCAAGCGGTAGATATGAAACTGCCAAGACGAATCCTTCAACAGGACGTTCATTTAAGCTAACTCTTACTAACAACGGAACAGATCTTACTGTTCAGGGTGTTTGCTCAAATGCACAAAATGTAAATAAAGAGAAGATGTATAATACAATGGCCCGTGAGTATTGGCTAAATAATAAAAAGGTAGAAGATGCAACTTTGCTAGAAACATCATCTAGTGTCGTTCTGCATGCTGTTGATCATCCTCTCTTGTATAAGTATTATCCAGATGGATTAACTGTAAATGAAAAAGATCCAAATACTGGAGAGACGGTAAGTGTTTTTTATCCTGTAACATCATCTGTTGCGAATCAGTTCATCTATTCTCCATTTGAGATTTACAAAGAAGTTGACGATATTGCAGCTGAAACTAAACGTAAATAACAATGAGTATGAAAAGAATAATATCAATGTTAATGCTTTTAGCTTGTTTCTGTACATTAGCACAGGCGCAGGTTAAAGCCGGCGACGTAATCTCTGGTACTGTTTCTGATGAATCAGAACCATTGATGATGGTGAATGTTGTCGAAATAGACAATAATAAGCGTATCGTGGCCCATGGAGTTACGGATATTAATGGTAACTTCTCTTTTAAGGTTGTGAATCCTAAGGATCACATCCAAGTCTCTTATATCGGTTATCAGACTCAAAGTCTGCCTATTAATAAAAAGGTATTCAAGATTGTGATGCAGAGTTCAACCCGAATGAAAGATGTCGTGATTGAAGCAGTAAAGAAGACAGAGAGTGTTGGTTTGTCTATCCCAATCACTGAGATCACTACTGCTCAGCAGACAATTGACATGAAGGAATTCGAAGGTCTTGCTATGACTTCTGTCGATGAAGCTCTCCAAGGACGTATCGCAGGTCTTGATATCGTAATGAATTCAGGTAACCTCGGTGCTGGTTCTACAATGCGTCTTCGTGGTGTAGGTACAATCACAGGTGATGCTGAACCTCTCATTGTTGTCAATGGTAATGCCAGTGACTTGAGAATTGATATGAACCAGAAGGATGACTATAACGAAGAGAAATTCGCAGAACTCCTTCAGGTGAACCCAGAAGATATCGAAAGTATCACAGTTCTTAAGGATGCAGCTGCAACAGCAATTTGGGGTAGCCGTGGTGCAAACGGTGTAATCGAAATCAGAACGAAGCGTGGTCAGCGTGGTAAGACAAGTGTTACTTACTCTTATCGTTTCAGTGGTACTTGGCAGCCTCGTGGTATGAAAATGTTGAATGGTGATGACTACACCATGTTCTTGAAAGAGGCATACTACAATCCTACGTTGAAGAGTGCGATTGCAGATAATACTTCTGCCGATTATATCCCAGAAATCAACTACGACCCGAATTACTCTCAGTATCATATGTTCAACAACAACACAGACTGGGAGACTATCACAAATCAAGCAGGTCAGAACCATCAGCACTATGTTTCTCTGTCTGGTGGTGGTGACAAGGCTCGTTTCCGTGTAGCCGGTGGATACGACCATCAGATCGGTACAGTAATCAATCAGAAGATGGATCGTTACACTACCCGTGTTGCTCTCGACTACTATGTATCAACAAAGATTCAGGTTGCAACTAACTTCTCTTTGTCATACACTGAGAATAAAAAGACTGCTTCAAGCAGTGGTGGTCTTGCAGACCTTGCTTATCAGATGATGCCTAACCTTGCTCCATATGAGGAGGATGAGTTCGAGCGTTCTACAGGTGATTTCTACATCATGCAGAAGGAATACACTTCATCTCAGTTGGATGACCGTTTGAGTCTGGGTAACCCATTGGCTGCTGCATATCTTGGTAAGAACCTTGATAACCACTTGTCATTGAACCCAGAGTTCATCTTGCGTTATGACATCTTGGGAACAGAGCCTAAGCAACACAGACTTCAGTATCAAGGTCAGGTTTCGTTCAGCGTTTCTGCTGCCGATGGACATCGTTTCACTCCTACTGTACTCCAGACCGATGGTTGGAATGGTAGTAATTCAAATACTGCTACTACTAATCAAAGCAAGAGCAATAATTTCAGTACTCGTCACAGTTTGACCTTTACACCTCATTTCAATAACGAGGATCATTCTCTCATGTTCATGGTTCGTGGTGAGTATAGTACAGGAAATAGCTCATCTCAGAGTGTGGCTCGCAAATGGCTCCCATCAGGTGACATTACTTCAGCTTTGGCAGGTGGTGTTCTTACTTCTGCTAGTGGAAGTGTAAGTGCACCTTCAAAGTCAGAGAACTTTGCATTCCAGTCACACTATTCATTTAAAGGTAAGTATAGCTTCGACTTTACTGCACGTTTTGATAAGTCAAATAGTAACCCAAAGAAATGGGGTGCATATTACGGAATTTCAGGACGTTGGAATATCTCTGATGAAAAATTTGTGAAAGAAAAACTGAAGTGGATCAACATGTTGTCTCTTAGTGTTGGTTGGGGTCGTTCTGGTCGTCCATCAGGAGGTTCTACATCTATGTATAGTACCTACAGTTCAGATGGATCATACCTTGGCGTTACAGCCATCGCTCCTCAGCAGATTCGCCTGAAGGTGATTCGTCCGGCTAATAATGATACATGGAACTTCGGTTCACACTTCGCATTCTTCCGCAATAAGATTTCCGGAGACGTTCAGGTTTACACAAGTAGAAATGAACAGGTATCAAGTTACCCCATCCCAACTTCATCAGGTTTCTCAAATCTGCCAGCTAAGTTGCAGGGTGTTGTTCGTAACAATGGTTGGGAATTCAACCTCGCAATCAACAACTTCATTCGTCGTGGTAAGTTCTCTGCTTCATTCAATATGGCATTCTCTAACAACCGCAACGAAATCCTTGAAATGGATGCAATGGTACTTGATAATATGAATGATGAGTTCAATCATGAAAATGGTCAGTACCTCTCTCGTGTACAGATTAAGAACCCAATCGGTTCTATCTATGGCTTCCGCTATAAAGGTGTTTATGCATATAGTGAATGGAGTGCAACTGAGGTTCCTGGCGTAAGCGGTCCAGATGCTCCTGTAGCACGTAATGCTGCTGGTGAAGTCATCCTCAATGAGAACGGACGTTCAAAACCAATGATGTTCGACTACGGTGGCTTACAGTATGAATTCAAGGGTGGCGATGCTAAGTATGAAGATATCAACCATGATGGTAACATCAATGAACTTGATATCGTTTACCTCGGCTCATCACTTCCTAAGTTGACTGGTGGTTTCGGTTTCCAGATTAACTATGGTAGATTCAGCTTCAACATGCGTTTCAACTATCGTATAGGTCAGAAAGTTATCAATGGCGCTCGTATGACTGCTGAAAACATGTATACCAACAACAACCAGTCACGTGCTGTCAACTGGCGTTGGCACAACGAAGGTGACGTAGCAGTTATTCCACGTGCACTTCACGATTATGGTTATAACTGGTTGGGTTCTGACCGCTTCATGGAAGATGCTTCATTCCTTCGTATGAACTTCATCACCATGAATTACAGCGTTCCAACTAAGAAGCTGAGCCAATTTGGTATTAAGAGTTTGAGTTTCAACCTCAACCTCAACAATGTGTTTGTTCTCACCAAGTATTCTGGTGCTGACCCAGAGGTTTCTCAGGGTGGATATTCAGCCGCTAGAGATAATGGTCGTACACCTCGATCAAAGCAGTTTACTTTAGGTATAAATGTCGGATTCTAAAAATTCAGGAACAATGAAACTATATAATAAAATAATGTCTATAGGTTTGGCAACGCTTTCTTGCTTGGCTCTTGTTTCTTGCGATGTCGAGGTTTTACCTTTGAATCAGATTATTGCACAGAATTACTGGACCAGTAAAAAAGACGTTGAGAGTGTAGTATTCTCATGCTATACAGGCTTGCAAAGTAGTGATGTTGTTACCCGCATGGTCATCTGGGGCGAGGTTCGCTCTGATAATATCAAAGAGGGACAGCAGATTAGTCAGGCAAGCAAAGACCTTCAATATCTTCTCAATGGAAGTATCCTTGAGACAAATTCATATTGTAGCTATAGTGCATTCTATAAGCTTATTAACCGTTGTAACACTGTTGAGTTATATGCTCCAGTGATTCAGGAACGTGACCCTAACTACACAGAGTCTGACCTTCGCCAGAATTTGGCAGAAGTGAAGGCAATCCGTGCTTTGAGTTATTTCTATTTGATTCGTGCTTATGGAGATGTTCCATTTACATTTGTCGCTTCAATCGACGATGATCAGAATTATGATCTTGGTGTAACAAAACAAGAATTGATTCTTGATACATTGATTATGGATTTGGAACCATATGCAGTTTACGCTCCAAAGAGATATGTAGCTGAAATTGAGAATTCTGCACGTATCTCAAGAAATGCAATTTATGCCCTTTTGGCAGATTTGTATCTTTGGAGAGCTTCTGATGCGAAAGTTGACCCAGCAACCCGCAATGCTGATTACCTCAAGTGTATTGAATATTGCGATAAAGTCATTGGCGCAAAGATTGAGGAGTATAAAGAAGACCGCTATGGTAACTTGAAACCACAGGTCAGCCGCGATATCTATTCTAAATACGGTTTCCCATTGCTCGAAGAATGGACGGAATCAGACCCAACTTCTGGTCAGGGAACGTCGGCTAAGGCATTTAATAGAATTTTCGGTGGTGATGGAAATTCATTTGAAAGCATTTTCGAATTGAATTATCAAGACGAAAAGAGTCAATATGGAAGTTCTGCATCGAATGGTGTTGTAGGCGATCTTTATGGTGGTCGAAACAGTGGCGAAAATGGAGCTCAACTGGCAGCAAACGACGAATTGTGTCCACAGAAACCGGGACCAGCGTATGAATCTTCAGGTTTGTTCTCTTCTTATGACTTCCGTAGCCAGACAAGCTTCAAGTGGCATGACACGAATCCTTATACGATTCAGAAGTATGTGCTTGGAAGTGCCCGTGTGAAGGTTGGTTCGTCAAGTGCGAATTGGAAAGTAGAAGATCTTGATAATAGTGCACGTCAGGAAAATGATGCGAACTGGATTATCTATCGTCTCACGGATGTCATGTTGATGAAGGCAGAGGCTGAAGTTCAGGTTGCAGGTTATCTTGATGATAATGCAACAGCAACGACTCCCGCACCTAAGAGAGTGACACCTATTAATAATGTGTACACGACCGCTAAGGAGTACTATGATGATGTGTTTAACATCATAACAGCCATTTACGAACGTTCTGCTCCACAGGCGCCGGCAGCATCTAAACCGCAGCGTTCAAATTTCACAACTAAGAAGGCATTTGACGAATTGGTTGAGAATGAGCGTCGTAGAGAGTTGCTGTTTGAAGGAAAACGTTATTTTGACCTAGTACGTCGTGCTCGTCGTGATGGCAACACAACTTATGTTTCAGGATTGCTGAGTAGCAAGTTTACTCAGAACTCGCAAGCTATGAGAATCAAGATGGCAATGATGGAGTTCTTGTATATGCCATTCTCAGAAGATGAACTGAAACGTAATAAACTACTTGAGCAGAATCCTGCTTACGACAAAGAAAAGAAAAACGAAAGAACATAAAACATTAACTATGAGAACTAATATATTAAAGTATAAATGCCTTGCAGGTGTAATGACGTTGCTAGCTGCCTTTATGGTGAGTTGCAACGATGATCCAGGCGTGGAAAATTATTACACTGCTAAAGGAGATATGGCAAATACATATCTCACCAACCGTCCTGAGACGTTCAGTAAGTTTGTCGAGATCATCAATAAGTCAAAGAAGGTGAATCTTGATCTTCTCGGCACTTACGGCTCATACACGGTATTCGCTCCAACCAATGAAGCTATCGATGCTTATTTGGCTGGTCGTGGAATGAGCTCCGTTGAGGAATTACCAGTAGCAGATTGCGATACGATTGCTGCAACGCACATCATTGAGCAATCATATTACACTACTGACTTTTCCAATGCGACACTGCCGACTCAGAACATGTTGGACCGTTACTTGACAATTACCTGTGATTCCGATGTCACATCGGAACCAGGTAGAGTCAATATCGTCTATTTCATCAATCAGTCAGCAAAAATCGTTCTTCGCGATGACTCTGTAGAGAATGGTGTTGTACATACTGTTGATAAGGTAATCGATGCTACTACAGAAATGCTTCCTGATTTGATGAAGAAAGACTCTACGATATCTCTGTTCTATTCCGCAATGAAACTCTGTCAATTAGACGAACTCATGCGCGATTATATAGACGAGAGTTATTCTCTGGATCCCGATTCGATAGATCAATGGTATCCTCAAGCTACAGCTGTCGAAGTCGACATGGTAGGATATATGGAGCACCGATACTTTGGATATACGGGTTTCATTGAGCAGAATGACGTCTTTAAGGCTCATGGTATCAACAACCTTGATGACCTGCAGGCTTATGCAAAGACGATTTACGATGAAATGTATCCTGAGGATAAGGATATCACGGATTTTACGGATCGTCGCAACTCGCTCAATAGGTTTGTGTCATACCACTTCCTTCCTGCCCGTATTGTTTACAATATGTTGACTGCGGACAATGTGTTGTTGACGTGTTTTGACCGTCGTCACTGGGATGTGGCTGAATGGTACGAGACGATGCTTCCTTATTCTATCATGAAGATTTCATACCCTTCTGGCTCACAGGCAGGACGTTATGTCAATCGACGTGGTGTACAGAACCGTAAGGATAGTCGTGGTGTATTCGTTCCTGGCGCTAAGATCAAGTCTCCATCAGAGTCAGGTCGTAACCTTGTAGCTGTGAATGGAGTTTATCACTACCTTGAGGATATCATCAGTTATGGTAATGAAACACAGACGGTGGTTCTTAATGAACGTATGAGAATAGATGCTTCGACATTGTCACCAGACTTCTTGACAAGTGGTGCCCGTGGCCATGGTGTTGTTGGTCAAGGAGGTGTTCCTTCTTACCCAGGTCTGTATGGAGCGTCTAGTTCTTCAACCGATCCAAATAAGAATCCTAACCACTGTCTTGGATTCAAGCGTGGTTCTGCAGCCAACTTTGAGTTCACGCCGAAGACCCACATGCATGTCCGTAACCGTTATCTGAACTTCTGGTCATATGAGGGTGATGAACTGCTGATTTCCGGTATGTTTGACATTACATTCCGAATTCCTCCTGTTCCAGAAGGTGATTATGAGTTTAGAATTCAGACATGTCTTGGATTCAACAACCGTGGTATTTTGCAAGTTTATTTCGACGGCAAACCATGTGGTATCCCTCTTGATATGAGAAAGGATGGACAGGATCCGTCAATCGGAAATAAGCCAGACTCAGAGATTGGTGACGACGAGGCCATCAATGCTTACGACAAGGCTTTGCACAATCGTGGTTGGATGAAGGGACCAAATGCTTATGGAACCAAAAATCAAGACGGAACAGGATCTCCTTATTGGATGCGTCAGGGAATGACAATGATGCGTCGTATTTGGACCACCTTCCATTCAGATGGTAAGACGGACCACTATGTAAGAGTACAGCAAAAGCTTGATATGGGCGATATGGGAACATTCGCATTCGACTTTATTGAACTCTGTCCTCGTAGTGTGTATAACAATGAATACTATCCAGAAGATAAATACTAAAATAAGTTTTTATGAAAAAGAATATAAATAAATCAATCCGTACAGGCGTTTTAGTCTTCGCTGGCCTGCTGGTGAGCTATGCCTGCTCTGATACATGGGATGAGCACTACGAATCGTCTCTGGCAACAGGAAATGTTGTAGATGCTACCATTTATCAGCAACTTAAGTCATCAGGAGAGTTAAGTGATTTCCTTGAAATCATTGATAAGACAGGCTATGCTTCTCTTCTGGATGAAAGCCAATTAGTCACTGTCTTTGCTCCTGTAAATGGTTCTTTCAACAAAGATAGCCTTCTCTTGGAAATTGCAAATGGTAACAAAGATCAGGTAATCACACGTTTTGTGAAGAACCATATTGCTCGTTATAACTTTTCGTCAAATGCTAATAAGCAGGATATCATGCTTCTCAACCAGAAGAAGACAACCTTGACGAATGGTATTGTGGGAGTTGATTCTGTTCAAGCTAAGACTGTCAATACCGTATGTAATAATGGTATTTTACATGTTTTGAAATCAGAGTTACCTTTCCATCCTAACATTTATGAGCTGTTCGAGCTTGATCCTGATATTGATTCTATGTACACGATTATCAAATACTACGATGATGACTCTTTGGATGTAAACCGTAGCGTTTATCGTGGTGTTGATGATGATGGAAATCGTATCTATGTAGACTCTGTGATGATTAAGAACAATCGATTGCTCCAACGCCTTGATGCATATGTCTATCGTGAAGACTCTGACTATTTGGTGATTGCTCCACGTAAGAGTGCATACAATGAGCGTTATCAGTTGGTGAACAGTTATTTCAACTTCAATGTACATGAGGATGACCGTGACTCTTTGCAGCAGTACTACGCAAACTACTTCACATTGAATTCATTGTTCTATAATCGTAATGCCAACATTTACGATAAGGATTCTTTGTTGACAACAACCTATAGCAAATGGGATCCTAAGCATAATGTATTCTACAAGCCATATAGCGACGAGGGATTACTCGCTCCGGGTAGTTATTATGATAAAGTGACATGTAGCAATGGTATCGTCTATAAGACCGATTCATTCCCAACCTCAATTTATGATGCATTCTTCCACGAAATTGAGTTGGAGGCTGAGAGTACTGGTAATATCAACATTGAGGAAGATGACAAGGGTAATCCTAACTTCACAAAGAACTGTAACTATCAGTATCGTTCAGACAATATTCATCGGGTATCTGAAAGAGGCTATTTGGACGTGATGCCAGCAACAGCTGCAGCTCAGCCATATATTGCCTACAATATTCCAAATACATTGTCAGGAGAATATGATATTTATCTTGTGACAGTTCCTTTGAAATATGGCCGTAGTGTTGAAGATGCTGATACATTGAAAGGATATCAGTTCCGTGTAAATATGTTCTATCGTACGAACAAAGCTACTGATACTGGTTCACAATGGCCAAAGACTCGTAATGAAGTACTCAAGAACCCAGCTGATCCTACAGGAAAGGAACAGAATTTCCGCAGTGATCCTGCAAAGATTGATACAATCTTCTTGGGTACAGTTAATCTCACGGAGTGTTATTATAAGACAAACAAAGCTGGTGTGATGATTCAGATTCAGTCTTACGTTTCTTCATCAGATGCTAAGACTTACTCTCGTCGAATGCTGCTTGACCGTCTTGTTCTCAGACCTCACGGAATGCCTGTTAAAGAGGATGATGATATTGTTCCAGCTGTAGTTCCAGGTAATGAAGAAGAAGAATAACTCCTAAACAATGAAATATATGAAAAGATATTTTGAAAATAATATGCTGCGTTTCTGCAAGGCGGGAATTGCAACTATGATATTCTGCATAGGAGTTCTCCCTATGGCTGCACAAGATGATGATGCAGAAGAAGAGATTGAAGCTCCTGTAAAGAAAAAAGTACAGAAGCCGATTAAGAAATATCCTATGAAGGAAGTTTCTGGTAAGGTCGTTGATGCTACAACGGGCGAACCACTTGCCGGTGTAAAAGTAAAATCGTATAATAATAGCTTCTATGCTGCGATGTCAGATGAAGATGGTACTTATACAATCAGTGTGCCAACATTCGTTACGTCACTTTCTGCAGTATTGGAAGGCTACAACTTCTCACAGGTGGCTATTAACGACCGTTCTGAAGGTGTTGACATTAAGTTGTTCTCTGATCAGTATCTGGAAGATTACGTGACTCGGACAACAGCAGCTCGTAGTGTCACAACAACTGAATTCGGAACCTCAACAGCTCTGACCTTAGATCAGGAAGTACAGAACCGCTTGGGTGGTGATGTCCGCTCTATTTCACGTTCTGGTATTCCTGGTATGGGAGTCAGCATGTTTATAGATGGTTTCCACTCAATTAATGCCACTTCACAGCCGCTGATTATTATTGACGGTGTGATTCACGATATGATGTACAAGTCCACAATGATGCACAACGGTTATTATGATAATCCGTTGGCTAATATCAATATGGACGATATCGCTGATATCAAGGTGTTGAAGAACGGAACGGCTCTCTATGGTGCACAAGCTGCAAATGGTGTCATCATGGTTACGACAAAACGTAATACCAGCATGGCAACACGTATTGATGTCAATATCAGTGGCGGAATTGAATTGATTCCTAAGAGTGTTGATCTTATGGATGCAAATCAGTACCGTGCATATGCTTCTGGTCTTTTGAAGACTTCAGGTAGTAAATTGGAGAACTTCAAGTTCTTACAGACAGATCCTACCTATTATTATTATAATATGTATCACAACAATACTGATTGGAAAGATGTTGTGTTTGACGAAGCATTCTCTCAGAACTACGGAATCCACATCCAAGGTGGTGACGAAGTCGCAAACTATAACCTGTCTGTAGGTTATATCGAGTCTCAGTCAACGCTGAAGAAGAACGATGTCAATCGCTTTAATATCCGATTTAACTCAGATATTATCTTGACCGACAAACTGACAACCCGTTTTGACGTAGCGTATGCAAACTTGAAGCGTAACTTGAGAGATGACGGTTTTGCTCCTGAATTCCAGGCAAATGCAATCTCGTCTCCAAACGTATTGGCTCTTGTGAAGTCTCCATTTGTTGCTCCATACGACTTCTCTACAGATGGTAAGATGTCGTCATTCGTATCAGATGCA
>Ga0265300_10002549_pt1 | contig 15674 bp, 9 predicted proteins | sample AusTroGonzalo_MG_FD_193482 | JGI IMG/M metagenome (GOLD analysis project Ga0265300, IMG submission 193482) | Bovine rumen microbial communities from tropical cattle in Woodstock, Queensland, Australia - Gonzalo_03 | ecosystem: Host-associated > Mammals > Digestive system > Stomach > Rumen ...
CAGACGGTTTACGCCCGATTCCTCCAGACCCAGCTCCTCAAGGAACATCTGACGGTCCTCGTAACTCTCCAGTTCGGCAATCTCACTCTCGGTCTTGGCTGCAATCACCAGCAGCTGTGCGTTCTCTTCCTTGATTGCCTCACGTACCTGCTCAACGTATGCGTTACCGGTCTTGAAACTGTCCTCATCGACATTGCAAACATAGAGCACGGGTTTTGAGGTGAGCAGGAACAGGTCATGAGCAATCTTCTCCTCATCCTTGGAATCGAATGTTACGGTGCGGGCCGATTTGCCCTGCAGCAGAACGTCACGGTATGCATTGAGCACGTCGCATACAACCTTGGCCTGCTTGTCGCCTACGGCAGCCTGCTTGGCTACCTTCTGCAGACGCTGGTCAATGGTCTCAAGATCCTTTATCTGGAGTTCGGTATCTATTATCTCCTTGTCGCGGACGGGGTTTACAGTGCCGTCAACATGAGTCACGTTCTCATCGTCAAAGCAACGCAGAACATGGATTATGGCATCGCACTCGCGGATGTTGCCCAGGAACTTGTTGCCCAGACCCTCACCCTTGCTGGCGCCTTTTACCAGTCCGGCAATATCGACAATCTCGACGGTGGCGGGAACGATTCGGCCCGGATGAACCAACTCGGCCAGTTTGGTGAGTCGCTCATCGGGAACGGTGATTGTTCCTACGTTGGGTTCAATGGTACAGAAAGGGAAATTGGCTGCCTGTGCCTTGGCACTTGACAGACAGTTGAAAAGAGTGGATTTACCTACGTTGGGCAGGCCCACTATGCCGCATTGCAATGACATCTTTTACACGTTTTTATTAAGTGAGTGCAAAGATAGCGATTTTCAGAGCATGTCGTTATCAATCATCCAGATGATTTCCTCGATCATGGCGTCCTCATCGTCATGCTCGGGGTCGTACTCCTTCTTGAGCGATGCGCCGAACAGGGCGGCGAAAGTCTGGTAGAACTTGGCCTTGAAACCTCCTATGAAGGCCTTGATCAGGTCATAGCTGGTCTGGTTGCACTCACGGTCTATGAGTTTTATAAGCAGTTTGCCCTGTGCCAGTGTGCACCTTCTCATTATGGGATAGTACTGATCCCAGACACCCTTCTCAACCTTTTCAAGATGCTCCTCGCGCTCCTTTTCGTCCTGAAGGGTCTGCATGTAAAGGTATGTCTCCACGAGTATGGCCTTGACCTCAAGGGCTATGGGGTACATCTTCTGTACGTTGCGGGTAAGCTTGTCATATTTGCGCTGCTTGCGGGCGCTGGGGTAGATGCGCTTGCCGTAGATGGTAACCTCCATCATCTCGAATGTGGGGACCGTATCGCCGTCTATGATGGTGGCCAATGCCACAAGCACTCTTTTCTGCTTGTCGTCATCATCGGCCCCCGCGCAAAAGGCAGGAATGCACATTACCAGGGTCAGTAGCAGTATGACGATACGTTTCATGTCTGCAAAATTATCAATTCTCCCAAAAAAGACCTACTTTTGGTCCAATCCTTTGGAAAACATTTGTTTCTAATACTATTATACTATGAAATTAAGATTGTTAATCTCCTGGTTTGCGGTGCTGTCATGTCCGTTGACAGCGGTTTATCCCCACAATACAGGAACCGAGAGATGGGAGAGCGTGCTTGAAACACTCCTGTCCGACGAGGAACTCCCGGCCGATGCCCTTGAGGAGTTGGCCGATATGTACGAATCGCTCCATGCCGAGCCCCTGAACATCAACACGGCCACACGTGAGGAACTCTCCATGCTGCCGTTCCTGACCGACCGTCAGATTGAGGATATCCATGCCTACATCTACATGCACGGTCCCATGCTTACCCTGGGCGAGTTGCAACTTACAGGCAGTCTGGATTACACGACCCGCCAGTTGCTGCGCCACTTTGTCTATGCAGGTGAAGTGCCGCCCCAAAAGGAAAAACTGCGACTTGCCGATGTGATGCGTAACGGTCGCAACGAGCTGGTGGCACGCATGGACATACCGCTTTATCTCCGAGACGGCTTTGTAAGCGGTGCGTATGCGGGCGGCAGACTGGCTCATAACCTGCGTTACTCGTTCAACTGGCACAACCGCATAAGGGTGGGGATATCGGCCGATAAGGACGCGGGCGAGCGGGGCTACGATTTCTGGTCACCATATCTTTACATAAAGGATATGGGTGTTCTGAGGGAGTTGGCGCTCGGAAATCTTAAGGCGCAGTTCGGACAGGGCCTGCTGCTGGGCGGAGGGTTCAGCGTGGGCAAGAGCATGGCGCTGTCAACCATGAGCCGTCAGAGCGTGGGGCTCAAGCCGCATTCATCGACCCAGGAGTACGGTTTCATGAGGGGTGCTGGTGCAGCCTTGGGGTGGGGCAATACCACATTCACGCTGCTGACCGCCTCAACCCCTTTGGATGCGACCATAAAGGGAGATTCGGTGATAGGTTCATTCAAGGAGGACGGATACCACCGCACGCAGCTGGAGTGTTCCAAAAAGCATGATGTGAGGCTTCGGACAATGGCCGCCAATTTGCGTTACGGTTTCCGCGGACTCAGGTATGGAGTAACCTTCCTGACCGAGAGCCTGTCACTTCCCTACAAGGGGCATAACCGGTTTACAGGGGTATCGGCCGATTTTTCCTTAAACCGGGGCCGATATTCGTTTTCGGCCGAGTTTTCACTGCTGGATTCCAGGCCGGCCCTGATGGCATCCCAGACATTGAGACTTAACAAAGGCTGGACTGTGAACACGGTGCTGCGGCATTATGATCCGGAGTATTTGGCCCTTCATTCCAATGCGATGGCCGAAGGCAGCGTGCAGAACGAGACGGGGCTGCTCACGGGAGTGGCACACAACGGACGCAATCTGAAACTGAGCGGTTACGCGGACTTTTTCATGTTCCCGCAGCCCAGGTATGGGGCATCGGCCCCCAGCAACGGGATGGACCTCAGGATGGAGGCTGACTGGAAAGCGGGCCGGCGCGACGCCGTTTATGCCACTGCCCGCTTCAAGGCAAAGCAGAAGGACTGCAAGTACACCGGGCAGCTGGAGTACTGCCTGACCGGACGTTATAGGCTGCGATGGACTCATGACTGCAAGAGCGGATCACAACTCTGCCTGCAGATGTTTTATACCCGGTATGATTTCATAGCCGTTCCCATCACCAACGGTTATGCGCTTACCGGCAGTTACAACGGCAGCCTGCTGAAAGGGAAACTGGACCTTAATCTCACCGCCGCCGCTTTCAGAACGGAGAGTTACGACTGCCGTGTATCGGTCTATGAGAGCGGGCTCAGGTACTCATACAATTTCATGAGCCTGTACGGCAAGGGCGGACGGCTGGCGGCAACCGTCAAATACAGGATGACGCCACACATTCAGCTGAACCTGAAAGCCGGCGGAACCTATTACCTGGACCGTGATGAGATCAGTTCCGCGCAGCAACGCATAGACTCGTGCCATAAAGAGGACATATCGGTACAGTTCATAACAAAGTTCTGACAGAAAAAGAGTACTTTTGCCGAACAGAATTGGAAAGTCAAGGAATCATGTCGACCGTATTATACAGTTCACCTATTTTCGGACCCGTTCACAGCCGTCGTCTGGGTGTGTCGTTGGGCATAAACCTGATGCCTGCCGACGGTAAGATATGCACCTTTGACTGCATCTACTGCGAGTGCGGCCGTAACAGCGAGCACCATCCTCATCATCATCGGCCCACAAGACAGGAGGTCTATGATGCATTGCGCGCAACCCTTGCCAAAATGAAGGCCGATGGGCCCGAACCCAACGTGCTGACTTTTGCCGGCAATGGTGAGCCTACCGCCAACCCGGAATTCCCGGAGATTGTGGATGACGTGCTGGCCCTGCGTGACGAGTTCTTTCCTCAGGCCAAAGTGAGCGTGCTGAGCAACGGTACCCGCGTGACGGATCCCGCCATATTCCGTGCACTGCTCAAACTGGACAACAACATCCAGAAACTGGATACTGTTGACCTTGAATACATAAAGCTGATTGACAACCCGGTGGGTCACTATGACCTGGATGCCATCATCAAGGCTCTCTGCGATTTCAAGGGACACGTAATCATACAGACCATGTTCCTGACAGGTACTCTGGACGGCCGTGACATGGACAACACATCTGACCGCTACGTGCTGCCTTGGATTGAAACCCTCAAGAAGATAAAGCCCAGCCAGGTGATGATATACACCATAGACCGCGAGACTCCGGTCTCAACTCTGCGTAAGGCCAGCCACGAGACTCTGGACGGCATTGCAGCCAAACTCAGGGAGAGCGGTTTTGAAACTTCCGTATCATATTGAAATGAAAAATATCAGGACTATTATTCTTACCCTGCTTCTGACACTGCCGTTAACGGTGGTGAGTATGGACCTGGATTCGCTTACCGAGCGTATTGACCGGATCATATACGAGGAACTCCCCGAGGGTACCGACATAGCCCTTATGGTATATGACCTGAGCAACGACACCACCCTTTACGCCTACCGCGAAAAGATAATGTGCCGCCCCGCATCGGTCCAGAAGGTCATCACATCGGTTACCGCACTCTCATCGCTGGGACCTGATTACAAGTTCAAGACAACCCTTAAAACTCAGGGAACCATAGGGCAGGACAGCGTTCTGACAGGCAATCTCTATCTTGTGGGAGGTCTGGACCCCTCACTTAACGAGCATGAGCTGCGCAGTATGGTGAGCGACCTTAAGAAAGCCGGAGTAAACAGGATAGACGGAACCATTTATGCCGATGTTTCCATAATGGACACCATGTATTGGGCAACAGGCTGGTGCTGGGATGATGCGCCCGCCAGTTTCCAACCCTACATATCACCGCTCATGGTACATCAGGGCTTTGTCGGCATAGAGGTGATTCCTACTGTAAAGGGACAGGCACCCAAGGTTAATATCTATCCCGAGAACAACCATATCCGGGTGGTGAACAATGCCATTACCCAGGACAACGACCTTGGTCCGCTCTCCATAACCCGTGACTGGATGCACAATGACAACACCATAATCGTTGAGGGCAACTGCAAACGCCGTCAGTCGACAGATCTGAGTGTGGTGGGATCGGCCGATTTCACCTTCGCACTGTTCCGTCAGTACCTGGATGAGGCAGGAATCAGTTATGGAAAATACGACTTTGGCCGATGCCCGGTTGTGGGAAGGGAAATATCGGTCGTTTCGCATGACCTGCCTTCAATCGTCAAGGAGGCTCTGAAGGAGAGCAACAACCTGTTTGCCGAGGCTATGTTCCTGCAGACCGGCCGTATCCAGTATCCCAGGGAGATTCGTTTCAAGGATGCCTCAAAGTTCCTGCAGGACTTTGTTACACGCAAGTTCGGAGTATTCTCGTCATCATTCAATATCGTGGACGGAAGCGGTCTGTCCATGTATGACATGTGTTCGCCGCAGTTTATGGTCGATATGCTGTCACTCATATACAGGGATAATGATCTGTACAAGATCATGTACAAGAGCCTTCCCATATCGGGTGTGGACGGAACTCTAAAGTCGCGTTTGAGCAACAAAACCACACTCAACAAGGTACATGCCAAGACAGGATCCGTGACAGGTTCATGCACACTTGCCGGTTATATCCATACCGCCGACGGCCGTGACCTGGCGTTCTGCATAATGAATGAGGGCGCCATAAAGATGGCACCCTCAAGGAGTGTGCAGGACAAGATATGTACTGCCCTGTGTGAGCTAGGTCTTTAATCTTACAGCTGTTTGAACGAGTATCCCTGTTCCTTGAGCCATTCAATGGCTTTTGGAAGAGCGTAACGCAGATTCTTCTCACTGCGCAGTGAGTCGTGGAATACTATTATCGAACCGTTGCGTGTGTATTTCTTTACGATATCCAGAACCTTCTCGGGTTTGAGTTTTTCATTGTAGTCACGTGTTATGACATCGTAGAATACAATGTCGTAGTCACCTCTCATGTAACGGTATGTCCAGCGGCGCAGAACTCCGTGGGGAGGACGGAACAGACGGGTGGTAAGGTAACCGTCACACTTCTTTACGTTGTCAATGTAATCGTGGTTGCGCATGCGCATTCCGCGTACATGGTTGAAAGTATGGTTTCCTACGTGATGCCCGCGCTCCACTACCATCCTGTATGTGTCGGGATGTTTGCGGACATTGTCGCCAACCATAAAGAAGGTGGCTTTAATCCCGTACTGGTCCAGAATGTCAAGAACCCAGGGGGTGACTTCGGGTATGGGACCGTCATCGAAGGTAAGATACACCGAATGGTCTTCTGGGTCTTTCCGGAAGATGCCATTCGGATATATTTTACTCAGTAACGCTGTCGGCTGTTCAAGTATCATCTGCTCAGACGACTTTCAAATTCATCGCACATATTATGCCATTCCATATACAGCTCGTCGTATTGATCCTTTTCGGTACATTTCTCCATCACAGGGAATACATATGAGTACTGCAGAGATGCGATTTCGGTGAATTCGTTCTGGCAGCGACGGAGATGACGGTTGTTCATGCTCAGATACCATCTCATCATCTGGAAATAGTTCTGGGTAGTTTCCAAAAGAATCTTGGCGGCCTTCTGATTCTGACCGAGAGCGACATAGATGTTGGCTATCTCGGTGCTGGAACCCATGATGGCATCGTTTATAGGCAGCAGCTCATCGGAAATACCCTTGTCAACTGATTCGAGTGCAGCAAGAGCTTTCTGCTTCTCTCCCTTGTTATAGAGTTCGATGGCAAGCTGTGCGGTAAGTCTGCGCTGTGACTGGCACATACGGCGGTTGGTCTCGTCAAGATATACATCAGGATTGTCCAGACCTCCGTAATTGAACTCCATCACGTTGTCAAACATTTTGTCGGGATCGACGGAACCGGTGCGGGAGTTGGTGCCTGTTGCGGCTTTCCAGTTGAACGGGGTGATTCTGTATGCAAGACCTTCAAGCAGGAAGTAGTTTCCGAGTCCCAGGTAACTGCTGGTGGGAACTGTGGTTGCCATGAAGAGAGGTCTCTCCCAGTTGCAGTTTGCAATCAGGTCAAGCATCATGACCTCGTTTTTCATAAGGGTGCTCTTTCCCTTGAGTGAGATGACCATGCGATCCGGCATCTTTGCCTTTGTCTCCTCGTCGGTTGCTCCCAGGTATATGTTCGGAATCTTCATTCCTGAACGCAGGACGGCATCCTTGTCTATCTTAAGCCAGATGGTGTCGGTAGGAATCATGTGATGCTGCTTGATCCAGTAGTTCAGGACGTTGTGAAGTTCAAACGACTTGTCAACTGCCTCCTTGCTGTTGTTCTTGAGCAGTACCTCCTTGTCATCCGGATTGATGGTCACGTAATCATTGGTACCGGTCTGATAGTCTATCCTCTCGAATGAGATGGGCAGAGCAGGTGAATCATAGGCGGGACGTTTCATCTGGTCTATGTACCAGTCGGTCATCAGATAACTCAGGTTGCAGCAGCGTGCATCGGTACGGAAACCTTCGGTCTCAAAGTTGTACCAGAGAGGGAAGGTATCGTTATCACCGTTTGTAAATATTATGGGGTTACCCTCCTTAGGCAGTGATTTCAGATAGTTCTGACCAAAGTCACGGCATGCGTATCGGCCGCTGCGGTCATGGTCGTCCCATGTCTGGCTAACCATCTGAATGGGCACCAGAAGGCAGATTACGAATGCAATGACAGCCGATAGTTTCTTGCCTGCCACCTTACCCAGCCAGTCAGCGAGGGCGGCAACGCCAAGTCCGATCCATATTGCATAAGCGTAGAATGATCCCGCATAGGCGTAGTCACGTTCACGGGGCTGCAGGGGAGTCTGGTTAAGGTAAACCACAATGGCCAGACCGGTCATGAAGAACAGAGCCAGTACAACGATGAACTGGTGTGCTCCCTCACGTCCCTTTCCTATCTGCCAGAACAGTCCCAAAAGACCCAGAATGAGCGGCAGGCAATAGAATACGTTGTGTCCCTTACCGGCCAGTGATTCGGGCAGCAGTTTGTTGTCGCCTCCAATGAGCATCTTGTCAATGAAGTTGAAACCGGTCACCCAGTTGCCGTTCTCAAGTTCTCCGTAACGGTTCTGTATGTCGTTCTGACGTCCGGCAAAGTTCCACATGAAGTATCTCCAGTACATGAAGTTGACCTGATACCTGAGGAAGAACTTAAGGTTCTCGGCCTGAGTGGGAACTGTCACCTTGATGTTGTTTCCACGCTGGTTATAGGTGACGGTACGGCCGGTTATGCCTCCGCACCATGACTTGTATTCGGCTACATGCTCGGGATCCCTGCTGTACATACGCGGGAACAGCATGTTCTGTGCGTATACGTACTCAAGTTTCTCGTCCATTACATAGTAGCTGTCCTTCTCGGAGTCGTTGGTCTTCTCCTTACGTCCGTAAGAGTTGCCTTTGAACTTGGAGACGGGTGAGTAGTATGTGTATTTGGAGTCTTTCTTGAGTTCGTAGACTATCTCTGAACTGTAAGCCTGTCCGTAGAGCAGGGGACGTGAACCGTATTGCTCACGAGCCAGATACTCGCCAAGTGCAAAGATATCCTCGGGTGAATCCTGATCCATTGGCGGGTTGGCGGTAGAACGTATCACGATGACGGCATATGATGAGTAGCCGATGGTGATCATCATGACGCACAGCATAATGGTGTTCAGGATGCTGGCCGACGGCTTTACCTTTTCGGGTATGCCGTTTGAGAACAGGTAGACGGCTGCGGCAGCCAGTACTACCAGACCCAGTACTATACCACCTGCCCTATGACCGTAGAAAGGTATGCCTGCAAAGGCTACGGTAAGCAGGAACGAAAGGTACATGAGTGTCTTGCGGTCACCGCGCTGTGTCTCGTATGCGCCCCATATCAGAAGTGATACAAGCAGGATGATATAGATTATCAGACCTGTATTGAAAGGTAGACCCAGCCCGTTCACGAACAGCAGCTCGAACCAGCCGCCAACCTTCACGATACCGGGAACGATACCGTACAGGACTGCTGCGATGATTACGCCCGACAGTATGAATGCCAGTATACCGCCCTTCCAGGTGGGATTCTCTGATTTCTTGAAATAGTAAACCAGGACAATGGCTGTGATACAGAGCAGGTTCAGCAGGTGAACGCCTACAGATACGCCGATAAGGTAAGCTATGAGTACCAGCCAGCGTGCGCTGTGGGGCTGGTCGGCATTCTCCTCCCATTTCAGTATAAGCCAGAATGTTACGGCGGTGCAGAACGATGAGTATGCATATACCTCACCCTCTACGGCACTGAACCAGAAAGTATCGGACCATGTGTATGCGAGTGCACCCACAATACCCGAACCGAAGATGGTTATCATCTGCCACATGTCGGGATCCTTGGTGCCTGCCACCAGTTTCTTTACGAGCATGGTTATGCTCCAGAAAAGGAACAGTATGCAGAGCGCACTCAGAAGGGCTGACATGGTGTTGACCATCATGGCAACCTTGCTCGGGTCACTGGTAAACTGTGAGAAAAGGTTTGCGGTAAGCATGAATATAGGTGCCCCAGGCGGGTGTCCTACTTCCATCTTATAACCGGTTGTAATGAACTCCGGGCAATCCCAGAAGCTGGCGGTTGGCTCAATAGTCATGCAGTAGGTCACTGCAGCGACTGCAAACACAAGCCATCCGATGATAGTGTTCAGTCTTTTGTAATTCATTTTTGCTATGAACTAAGTAATTAGAGAGTCCCAAAGATAGTCCTTAAAAGGTTAACGGCTATCAATTGACAGTTATTTAATGTTATTCCTGCAATCTGATCAGAGGTCCTGACCAATGTCCCTGCGGAAGTATTTCTTCTCAAAATCAATAAGGCTTGCACCCTTGAAAGAGAGTGCCAGAGCCTCCTCTTTGTCCTTTCCGTATGAGCTTACGGCTATCACGCGTCCGCCTGCGGTAACCACGTTGCCGTTGGCATCGAAAGCAGTACCGGCATGGAATACAACGCTGTCCTTTACCTTATCAATGCCGCTTATTACAAAGCCCTTGTCATAGTGCTGAGGATATCCGCCGGATACCAGCATTACGCATACTGCCGAGCGGGGATCCTGCTCCAGGGTCTTGGTGTCCAGATTGCCGGCTGCTACACCCTTGAAGAGTTCCACTATATCGCTCTTGAGTCGGAGCATTACGCTTTCGGTCTCGGGGTCACCCATGCGGCAGTTGTACTCAATCACCTTGGGATCGCCGTCCACATTGATCAGGCCAAAGAATATGAAGCCTTTGTAAACCAGGCCTTCCTGAGCCAGACCTTCAACGGTAGGACGGATGATACGGTCCTCGACCTTCTTCATCCACTCCTTTGTGGCAAACGGAACGGGTGAAACGGAACCCATGCCGCCGGTGTTAAGGCCGGTGTCATGCTCGCCTACACGTTTGTAATCCTTTGCCTCGGGAAGTATCTTGTAGTGCTTGCCGTCAGTCAGTACGAATACGGAGCACTCAATTCCGCTCATGAACTCCTCAATCACTACGCGTGAAGATGCGTTGCCGAACATACCACTCAGCATCTCCTTGAGCTCCTTCTTCGCTTCTTCAAGGGTAGGCAGAATCAGAACACCCTTACCTGCGCAAAGACCATCGGCCTTAAGTACGTAGGGAGCCTTGAGTGTTTCCAGGAATTTGAGTCCCTCCTCCAGGTTCTCGCCGGTGAATGTTTGATATGCTGCGGTGGGGATGTTATGGCGCTGCATGAAACGCTTTGCAAAGTCCTTGCTGCCCTCCATCTGTGCGGCTTCCTTTGAGGGGCCGATGACCGGAATGGCCTTGAGTGCGGCGTCACTGAGGAAATAGTCATAAATGCCGTTTACCAGAGGATCCTCGGGGCCTACAACCACCATATCGATCTTCTTGTCAAGAACGAATGCCTTGATGGCTTCAAAGTCACTGGCCTTGATGGCTACGTTCTCACCTACGTTTGCGGTACCGGCATTGCCCGGAGCTATGTAAAGCTTCTCAAGCTGTGGGCTTTGGGCTATCTTCCAGGCCAGAGCATGCTCGCGGCCTCCGCTTCCAAGTAACAGAATCTTCATTTCTTATTATTTCTGAACGGTTTTTTCTCAGTTTTACGGAAAGGTTTGTTTCCCTCATCCTTGCGGAACGGTTTCTTTCCTTCGGTCTTACGGAAGGGTTTTCCTCCTTCCGATTTGTGGAAGGGCTTGCCTCCTTCAGACTTGTGGAAAGGTTTGCTGTCCTCTCTTTTACGGAAAGGCTTGGGCTCATCGGTTTTACGGAAAGGTTTCTCGGCGTTTCGGGCTTCCTCTCTTTCAGCCAGGCGGGCCTTGTGACGCAGGGTTCCGCTGCGACGGGTGGGAAGGTCGTCCTTCTTGAGGCGACGGTCACCTCCGCGGAAATCGTTGTAGCGTCCGTCAAAGATCTCGTATTTGCGCAGTTCACAGGGAAGTGCTCCGTTAAAGAGCGGAATCTTTGCTGACGGCTTGAGTCCTATCTTGTCAAAGCACTCGTAATGGTAGCTTATGATCCAGGCCTCGCCGCCTATCAGGGCGTGCTTGAGGCGCTCGCCTATCATCTCGTAAAGGCCCAGCAGGTTGTCCTCGACCAGACGCTCGCCATAGGGCGGGTTGGTGATGATGACTGTGCGCTCCTTGACGGGCTCAAAGTCCTTGAAGTCACGCTGCTCAAACTGAATGGTATCCAACAGGCCGGCAGCCTTGGCGTTACGCTTGGCGGTCAGTATGGCCTTGGGATCCTTGTCGTATCCCTTGATGCTGAACTCGAACTCACGCTCGGCGGAGTCGTCGTTATATATCTCCTCAAACAGGTCGCGGTCAAAATCCTTCCACTTTTCGAATGCAAAGTGGCTGCGGAACAGACCGGGGGCCATGTTCTTGGCAATGAGTGCGGCCTCGATGGGAATTGTGCCCGATCCGCACATGGGGTCAACGAAATCACACTTGCCGTCCCAGCCCGACATCAGTATCATACCTGCTGCCAGAACTTCGTTCAGAGGAGCCTCCATAGCCTCCTGACGGTAACCGCGCTTGTGAAGTGACTCACCGGAGCTGTCCAGTGACAGCGAGCAGTCGTCATGTGAGATGTGGATGTGGAACGTAAGGTCCGGATTGGCTACGCTTACATTGGGGCGTTTGCCGTATTTGTCACGGAAATAGTCTGCGATGGCATCCTTAACGCGGTATGCCACAAACTTTGAGTGGCGGAAATCCTCGCTGTATACCACCGAGTCGACAGCGAAACTGTCGCTCAGGTCCATGTACTTTTCCCAATCCACCTTACGGCAGATTTCATATACATCGTCGGCACTGTCGGCCTTGAAGTGAAGGAAAGGTTTGAGGATACGGATTGCGGTACGCAGGTGGAAATTGGCCTTGTACATCAGGGCCTTGTCTCCTTTGAAGGACACCATTCGGTTACCAATGGCCACCCCATTGGCTCCCAGATCAATAAGTTCTTTTGCAAGAATCTCTTCCAGCCCCTGGAAGGTCTTGGCTATCATTTCAAATTCTGTCATCTATGGATGATGTTTCAGCCTGCAAAGATACTCAAATTTAGCACTCAATCCGTCAGAGGCTGACGTTTATTTTCTTTCCCGTGTAGGTTACGGTTTTGGCTTCTCGCTTGATACCGTCGGTTACTACGGTTATGCGGAATGTCCTTTCCTGAATCATTCCGTCGTATGAGCCCTTGCGGGCGCCGATGGTAAGCTGGCGGCTTTTGTTGTCATATTTGAAGTCAATGGTGCTGAAGGCGCCGTTCTCGTAGTTGTAGTTGTCAAACTCATCCTCGTACAGGCAGAACTCTCCGTTGGCTCCCGAGAATACACGGATTTCCAGGTCATCCCAAGGCTTTTCGGTCGAGTACTGTACATCGGGGCCGATGGGCAGGATGGTACCGGCTTTCACGTAAAGCGGTATGCTCTTGATGGTAACGGAGCGCTCAATCTCCTGACCGCCTTCATGCATCTGCAGGGTCTCATAGTCATACCAGCGGGTTCCGGCAGGCAGATATACCTTGGTGCTCTTGGGCTCGATGAAATCGACGTTTCCTATTCCTGCACGGCTCTTGCTCATGGCTCTCTCGGGGGTATACTTGGCCTCCAGTACGGGGGCTACCAGCAGGGAGCGTCCGAACATGAACTCGTTTCCTATGTTCCATACGTTATGGTCATCCCTGAAGTCCATCATCAGGGCACGCTGGTAGGTGCCGTTGTTGGCATTTACGTCATGAGCCAGCGAGTAGATGTAGGGAAGCAGGGTGTAACGCAGTTTGACTGCACCCAGCAGGGCATCATAAACAGGTTCACCGGCACTGCCGTAGTAGTAGAGTTCACGCGGAACCTCGGTTCCGTGGCTGCGCATCATGGGGCAGAACACACCGTATTGCATCCAGCGTACGTAAAGCTCCTGATAAAGCGGGTTCTTGGTGGCACTGCCGTCCTGAGAGCGCTCGTTGTAGCTGTTGGCAAAGAAACCGCCCAGGTCGCTGTTGAAATTGGGATTGCCGGTCAGGGCAAAATTGAGTCCTGCGGGAACCTGGTTGCGCAGGCTGTTCCAGTTGGACTGTACGTCGCCGGACCAGGTGTTGGATCCGTAACGCTGCTGGCCGGCAAACACCGAGCGGGTCAGGATGAGGACGCGCTTGTCATTGCCGTTCTCCATGGCGCGCTGGTTGTCATACACGCCGCCCACTGCCATCAGCGGGAATGCGTTGCGTACGTGGCGGAACGGCCCCATCGTGGTAGGCAGGTCCAGGTCCTCCTCCTTGAAGTCCAGATGGTCGGGCTCGGTCGAATCCATCCACCATCCGTCAATGTTCAGGTTGAACAGACGTGTAAGATGGCTCCAGTAGATGTCACGAGCCTCCTTGCTGTAGGGATCATAGGGACGTACCCCTGACGGATAGTCCATTCTGGGAGGCCAGTCGCTTAGACCGCTTTGGGGCCAGGTCTGGAAATCTATGAGCAGTCCCTTGGGTTCCAGTTCGCGGTAAGGCTTGGTCATCGGACCGAATGAAGACCAGATGGATATCATAAGTTTTGCGTTCTGGTCATGTATATGCTTTATCCATCGCTCGGGGTTGCTGAAATCGGGATTGTTGAACTCCATGGCGTTCCACAGGTAGTTGTCACCCCAGTACTGCCAGTCCTGGATCATTACGTCAATGGGCACGCCCTCGTCACGGTAACGGTCCAGTACCTGAACCAGTTCGGCCGATGACTTGTAACGCTCGCGGCTCTGCATGAATCCGAAACTCCACAGGGGTAGCATGGGAACGGTGCCGGTAAGCTGGCGTATGCCTGCAATCACACCGTCGGCATTACCTCCCCAGATAAAGTAGTAGTCGATGCAGCCTCCGTTCTCGGAGTTGAACTGGAAACTGTTGTCATCGGCCGCGAATGTTGTGGGCGAGTAGTTGTCCCAAAACAGGCCGTATCCCTTGATGGATTGGATGATATTGCAGTAGTCATCGGTGTTGCCCTGGATCATGCGGCGGTTGGTGCCGCGCATATCCATACGGCCCTCCTGAAGGATACCCAGACCGTAAATGGGTTCGTCCTCCTGAAGACTGAATGACTGCTTTGTGTTTACATCGGCATAAGAGGGTTTCTCCTGAGTGGGTGTGCCGAAATTGTAGGCAAGTTCCTGAAGTATGGTGTTGCCCTTCTTGTCCTTGAAGGTGACGCTGTTGTTGTAGACGTTTACGGTCAGTTCAGAGGATTTGTAAACATCCACAATCACGTTGTCAGAGAGTTTGTCCTTTGACTGGGTAACCTTGACCTGCTCAGGTTTCATGGTTACTGAAAGGCTCTGTTTTACATCCTTGTTCTGGGCCGGAGCCTTGTAGATGTGAACTATGGAAGGTGTGTAGAATGTTACCTCCACACGGGTGTTGGATTGGGCTGATACGACGCCCGGAATGGAGGCGATCGCAAGGCAAAGGGTCAGTAATTTTTTCATATTCTGAATGTTGTTTTTTAATTCCATGTAATAGGACCAAGTGGAACAGCCAATGGAGCACAGAGTACCGTCTGGTCTGCCTTACGGAACACAGGTATCCTGTTGGCGTTAACCTGAACATCTACATAGCTCCCGCCCTTGTAAACAAGTTTCTTTGTTCCGGTACGGTCTGTGTCATAAGGTTCAAATGTTACCCATCCATTCTCATATTCAGGCAGATATACGCGCATGGTCTTGATGCCGGGTTCGGTTACCGGGCATACCAGCAGTGACGGTCCGAACATATATTCCGTTTGCTGTTTGAGAGCCTCTGTGTCATCGGGGAAATCAAATACCAGCGGGCGCATCATGGTGTAGTTCTCTTGGGAGACCTTTTTAGCACACTCCTGTATGTATGGAAGCAGTTGTTGTCGCAGGTTAATCTGCTCACGGAAGTTACGTTGTGTCTCCTCTGAGTAGTTCCAGGGCTCGGTGCGGCTCATGTAGCCGTGAACGCGCATGAACGGCAGATATACTGCAACCTGTATCCAGCGCATCATGCGCTCCTGATAATCAGGGTCAGTATATTGATTGCCGGGACGGAAAAAACCGCCTGCATCAAATGTCCACCAGGGCTGGCCGGTTGCCATGAGGTTGAGTCCGCCTGCTATCTGGCGCTTCAATGTCTCCCAGTCATTGCCTACATCACCTGACCAGTTGATG